>MWWF01000011.1_pt1 | contig 27494 bp, 21 predicted proteins | sample 1047351 | NCBI WGS metagenome assembly MWWF01 (sample SAMN06349970, study PRJNA376086) | soil metagenome | isolation source: MGM-3 sample Antarctic (ecotone) soil | place: Antarctica
GCATAGTACAATCATTGCCCTGTCAAAAATGTCATACACCACCTTTTACCGCTGCATTCATGACTTAAATGAATTCGGATACATCAAGTACATCCCATCCTTCAACCGGCTAAAGAAAAGTAGGGTGTACTTCATTATCGGTAATGAACAAGCACGCTAACCATGTAATTAAACCTTTTTAATATTTAAAACTCGTTGTGATGATGAAAAGTGAAGAAGTGATAGTGATGCGGGCAATTGTACTCTGTTTTAAGCCCTTCCTTAAGCCAGAAGAAGCTTTTATCTATTGTAATTTAGGGCGAACACAGTTTGCCAAAAGGTGTCAGGAATTTAGGATATATAAAAACCAAAAAGGATACTTTAAACGTGAGGAACTTGATTTAATGTGTTCTGATTCAGTTATGAAACAATCAGACACGATTAAATTTCGCATGAGGAAAATGTGAGATGCCGACTTATCATTTATTGTTCAGGAGCATTATTTGTGACGGCGTCTATCGTAACGTTAGTTTACCAATAACATCGGTTGAGTAATAAGGTAAATAAAAGCTACATTAGATTTAAACTATCGGCTAATAAGCCGTTGGATGTATATTCCTTGCCTGCAAAAACAAGCTAACTAACGGTAGAGTAGGACAATAAATTTTTGAGTTGTATTGTCTTATAGAATAATGGATATTGCGCGTCTGTCTTCTGAGATCATCATTTATCATTCTTAGATGTTACGGGATCTATTGAAGTGGCTTAGTATTGGACTTTGAAGTGAGTGACTGAATGCTTTGCCGGTAAAATGAAGCAGAGTGGGTGTTGGAGTTATGACGTGAGAATGCGAAAGCAGATACGGCATACAGATTATGCACATGGAAAAATACATTCACCTATTTCCGAAATGCATTTCAAGTTTATTAATTGTCTAGTAGTGTTCGGTTCATCATTTATATGGTTAAAGGCATTGCATGTTGAAGAGCATGACAATGCACTTTCCTTTTTAGCATCATTAAGAAGTAGTTGAATTACAGTAAGTAGTTGGAAGACGAAAGATTTTCCAGTCTCTTCAGCTTATGTAAGTATCCAAAGTGTGTAGTTGTGGATTTTAGAGCTGGCAGCATTTTAAAAGCATTTTTAGCGCTATCCTGCAAATACCTTTTATAGGTCTGCTGAACGTAATTAGTCGTCGTATGTCCAAGCATTCCGGCCACTGTGGCCAGGTCAATTCTTTTCTGCTGAAGCAAGACTGAGAAGCTATGCCGGGCACAATGCCAGGTTATGTGTTTATCTAATTTGGCATATGCTGTCCACCTGCTCAGGACCTTGTTTGCGCCATCCTGTGTCGGGAGGTGGAAAACCAATAGTAATCCAAAAAATTTGCTTCCAGTTTATGCTGCGGAACGTAGAAAGAATTTATAGACTGTTGGTTAAGCACCATGTGAGAACGCCTTGTCTGCAGAATTGCCAGTGCTTCTTTATTATGGTTCTTTTCTAACTGGTTCTTTGGCTTTGTGTTTACAGGGCGTATATGCCAGGGATAACATCCTTTTTTTCCGATTGCGGATAGAAAACAAATCTCCGATACGGTTTGATATCGAAGCCATCCGCTTCTATATAAAGGATATTGAAAAGGCTAAGCGAACTGCCGTTCAGGAAAGAGAAGTATCACCATTGCTCCTGGCAGGAGATACTTCAAAAATTAATGCGCAGGAAACAAATACTATCATCTTGGCAACTGAAAAATTCACACTGCCGCATGCGAAATACTTTTCTATTGGTTTGCTGGAAGCAAACGGTGGAAGGCATGTTGAGCTTAAGGTTTGGAATGGTCACATTATGAAGGCCAAAAAACTATAATCAAGAAAACTATTATAATAATATGGAGCAAATTCCATCATCAGACTTACTGCAAATGGTAGACCTTGCTTTGTCCACAAACAATAAGTGGATGGCTTTTAATCATTCATTATCCTTTACTGACATAAAGGATGTTTTCTTCTTCAAAGAAAAAAGTGATGCCGTTGAGTTTGCAGTCAACAACCAAAGTGATGTGGATCGCTTTCAGGTAATACGTATATCTTCTTTAAAGGAGGCTCTGAGTAGCAGAACTGAAAGTTCAAAATCAAATATTCAATCAACTATAAAAACAAATGTTATGAACACAAAGAACATCGATTATCTAAAGGATAATCTGAAATACCTCGGCTTTGGCGAGAAACTAAACACAGAGTTGGAAAGTAATATTCAACAAGGACCACCAGCATTTACCCTGAAGATCCAAAATGAATTTGGCAAAGACAAAGTGGAAGCTCAATTACATTTCAGAAAGTCAGACCAATCAGACATGTATTTCTTTAATCGTTATGAGGCAAAGATTGTTTCTGAAAAGGATAATCACGCACAAACATTTTATCTGAATAAGGGTACTGGTGTTACTTTCAAAGAGGCTTACAATCTTTTAAGTGGCCGCGCGGTTAATAAGGACCTTGCTAATAAAGAAGGTGATGTATACAATGCCTGGATCCAATTGAACTTTAAAGAAACAGAAGGTAACGGCAACTTCAAAGTAAAGCAGTATCATCAGAATTATGGTTATGATCTAGAGAAAGTATTGGCCAATCATCCCATTAAAGAACTAAATAACGAACAGGACAGAACAAGACTTTTAGATTCGCTTAACAGGGGTAACAGGCAAGCTGTCACTATCATCAAAGACGGAACGGAACAAAAACATTTTGTGGAGGCCAATCCACAGTTTAAATCGGTCAATGTGTACGACGGTAGCATGCAACGACTGATCAACAAACAAACGGCAGGAGAGAAGCAGACCCAGGGGAATGATCATTCTGTTAAGAATGACACTACAAAAGAACGTAATAAAAGTATTGTTAGCGATACTGAAGATGGTTTAGGAGTTCCGGAACTGCCGAAAAAAAGAAGCAGGAAACAAGCTCAATCATAGTCTCAGTGTATTAACTAAAAAGAACCTTGTAAGAACTAGTGGTACCCAAACATGTTGCAGATGGAGCAGCTACAAGCCTTATCCTTTTTCTTTTCAGCAATTGAAAAAGATCCACGTATAAGCATAACACATATTGGCATCTATGCAGCTTTAATTCAATATTGGAAAGAACAACATTTCGTGAACCCTGTTCAGGTATTCAGCCATCAGATCATGCGTATAGCTAAAATTTCAGCAAGCAACACTTATCATAAAAATGTAAAAGAATTAAGCGATTACGGCTATATTAAATACCAGCCGTCTTTTAAGCGAAATCAGGGGAGTAAAGTGTTTATCCAGTTCAGATAGTATAAACAATAGTTTAAAAATGGTTAGCTGAAAAGTGATGCTCGCAGGTGTAACGGTAACCAAATTGTAAACAGCCAGTAACGTAAAAGTGAGAAAGAATGAAGAATGTTGTAAGCAATATGAGCCCGGAAACTCAATGCTTTTCGCGAATAAGTCGGAACAGTTTTGGGAAAGTATACGAAATATCATCCGTGAGGAAGTGCAAAGAATTGAAAGAGGCAAAACACCTGATGCATTGTATGAAACACCAGGGATGACTAACAAGCCCCTCTATAAAATTGCTGACGTATGTGCACTTTTTAAAAAAACTAAGCCGACCATCTATGACTGGGTAAGGCATGGAAAATTGATGCCATACAAAAGCAGGTCCAGGGTTTATTTCTTACATCAGGATATACAGCAGTTAGTTCAATTTAAGACTTAAAAGTTATCCAAACATAACTGCACTCCAATGAGATAAGCAGATGAATTGCGTTATCTAAATGAGATCCGATGTTCGAAGTTGTAGATTATAATGCTGGTAGCACTTTAATAGCATTTTTAGCACTATCCTGCAAATACCTTTTGTAGGTCTGCTGAACGTATTTAGTCGTCGTATGCCCAAGCATGCCAGCTACTGTTGCCAGGTCAATTCCTTTCTGCTGAAGCAAAACCGAAAAGCTATGCCGGGCACAATGCCAGGTTATGTGTTTATCTAATTTTGCATCTGCTGTCCACCTGCGCAGGACCTTGTTTGCGCCATCCTGTGTCGGGAGGTGGAAAACCAACCCCGCTTTTCTTTCACCGGCGATCTGCAATGCTATCATGTAGCGGTACTTCGAGCCTCACACCTGTCTTACTTTGTTCCAGTACAATTGAATGATCCTTCACATTTGTCCAGTTTAGCGGCTTAACGTCCGCCCATCTTAAACCTGTATACAACGAAAAGACAAACGCCTTCTTTACCTCGTAGTTTGTACAGGGAGCATTCATCAACTTTAGATAATCTTCTTCAGTTAAAATGTCTTTTAACTGTTTGTTTTTGTTGGACTTTGCAACCACGTCTTCAGCGGGGTTGTTTCTGAAGTATCCATCTTTTTTTGCGGCTTTCAAAACTCGCTTGAAACGCATAAAATAATTAGCAGGAGTTTCCCCGTTATATTTTTTTAGCAGATAATCTCTAAATACCTCACATAAATTTTCAGTGATATCAGTAGGTGAAATAAAATCCTTGTGAAGGAATTTCTTGAAGGCAATAAGGCTTGTTTCTAAATGTCGATTGCCCGCTTTTCTATTTGCTTTGATATAATCTGAATAGTAGTCTAAAAAATTTGCTTTCAGCTTATGCTGTGGAACGTAAGTAGAATTTACAGATTGTTGGTCAAGCACCATTTGAGAACGTTTGGTTTCCAGAATTGCAAGAGCTTCTTTATTGTGGTTTTTTTCAATTTGATTTTTTGGCTTTACCCACGTAAATATTCCTGTAGACTTTCGTTGTCCTGAAGACCGGCCTCATTCCAGGTAATACCATACTTTTTCATTGTCTCTAGAAACTTTTGGCGCTAGGTTTATATTCATGAGAATAAAGTTAGCATAAGTGTTCGTCAATCTGTTCGTCAAAAGTTAGTCAAAAAATATGGTAGAAAGTGAGAAAAAGAGGTAAAAAGAGACTTTGTAAAGATATCAAACCCTTGTAAATCAATGTAAAACAAAGAAGTACAAGGGTTGTTAGGTGCCCAAGACTGGATTCGAACCAGCACATCCTTGCGAACGCTGCGACCTGAACACAGTGCGTCTACCAATTTCGCCACTTGGGCAGCGTTGTTTTTTGTATCCTTTCAGGGGTGCAAATATAGAAATTCTCAAAACCCGGTAATCACCCGTTTTAAATTATTCTGCCGCCGACCGCCACTTAGCCGCATTGGGACATTTATGGCTACCGAACAAAGAACATACCTACCCAAAAAATTTTAGGGTTAGGTTGAAAAACAGCTATAACACCAATGGAAGCGGTTTCATATTTATCAAAAATAGATGTCCATGTTGTACCTGCATTATCAGAATACCACACGCCGTCGATACCTGTAGCTGCCCATGCTTTCCGGTAAACAGCATGAAGAGATTCAATTTTTACAATGCGGCCGCCCTGATTAGCCGGACCAATGTTTCGCCAACGCAGTGGCTTAATAATAGAATCAAAAGCAAGTGGCTACTGTGCTTGTACTTCGGTAAAAAACAATAACATAATGATTGTTGAATAAATGCCTTTTGTTATTTGATGAAGATTATAGTGAAGGTTTATCTCTATAATCCAAAGCTGGTTTTCGGTTACCAATCAGGGGAACGTATTTAAAATTTTCGCCTTTCTGCTTCGTCCATTCTTCTTTTGCGTGGTCAATTAAGGATTGATTGCTAAACAGGTCAATGCCGGTAAGAGCAAGGGTTTTGGCCGCTACCATCATTCCTTTTATACCAATTTCTGTTCCGCCACACGCTACCGCCTGCCAGCTATGTGAGGGTGTGCCCGGTATCCAGGTGGCTGCCCGAAATCCCACGGTAGGCACCACCCAACTTACGTCTGCCACATCAGTAGAGCCACCGGAACGATTATCGTGACTGATGCCTTTATAAGGCTGAACAGAGGCAGCCTCAGTAACGTTCGGCTTTACAGAATCTACAAATGACTCCTGCAACTTTTTTCCGAAAAGCATTTCTTCAGGTGTATATTTTACGCCGCCTACTTTCAACATATTTCCATGCATTGCTCTTGCCAGTATATCTATAGGTAATACTTCATACACGCCGCCGGTAATTTCATATTCCATCTTTGTTCCGGTACCTAAAGCACTTGCCTCTGCCGTCTTCACTAATCGCTCAAAAAGGCTTTTTAAAACATCGCGGCGGGGATGCCTAACGTAATAATACACCTCCGCAAAGTCGGGAACCACATTTGGTGCTTTACCACCATCGGTTATTACATAGTGCATTCGCGTATCCGATGGCATGTGCTCCCGCATCATGTTGGCCATGTAATCCATAGCTTCCACTGCATCCAGTGCCGAACGGCCTTTTTCAGGAAATGCCGCTGCGTGTGCAGAAATGCCTTTGAACCGGAACTTGGCCGTTATATTAGCCAGCGTTGTATAAGGGTTAGCCGCATTCTTGCTATCGGGATGCCAGTGCAGCACAACATCGGTACCCTCAAACAAACCCTCACGTACCATATATACCTTACCGGAACCACCTTCTTCGGCAGGGGTTCCATAAACCTTTACCGTACCTTTTACTTTATTGTCCTGTAAATATTTTTTTAATTCAACACCTGCGGCAACAGATGCTGTACCAAACAGATGGTGCCCACAACCATGACCCGCACTTTTACCAGCAGGGTCTTTTTCAGGTTTTGCATTTTGCGATAATCCTGGCAATGCATCAAACTCTGCAAGTATGCCAATAACTGGTTTGCCTTCGCCAAAAGAAGCAACAAATGCAGTTGGCATACCCGCTACACCCGCTTCTAAAGTGAAGCCGGCTTCTTTTAAAGTTTGCTGCAGCAGCGCTGAACTTTTTTCTTCTTTAAACCCTACTTCTGCAAAATTCCATATCTGCATTGCCCGCTCTTTGTAGTAATCGTACTGGCTGTCTAAATCGTTTATAGCTGCTTCTTTTTGCTGCGCATTTTTACCACCAGGTTTTGTTGCTTTTTGTGAGAATGCAGGGAGGTTTAACACAGAAAGAACGATTGCAGTTGACGCGAAAAAAATATTATTCATACTGGCTTTTTTATATGAATTTGGTGAGGTTGATTGCAAAAAAAAAGCTCCCCAACATTGAGAAGCTAATATAATTTTTATTGGTTTACCTGCGTCTTCACGTAGATATCCGGGATAGGTACAGGCACATTTGGGTTAGAATTGATTTCGTTTTGCGAATAAATAATTCTTTCTGGCTGCATGGTTGCAGTAGCAGTGTTAAAAGGGATAGGCACATTTACATTGTTATCGCCTTTACGCAACCGTCTTGCATCATTAAAAGGTAAAATGGTTCCATATAACGTCACATATCTTTCTTCAATTATCTCCCGCAGCAATGCCCGGTCAGGCGCCATATTATTCATATTTTTTATTCCGCCGGCATTAAAATCTGCTGCAACATAATCGTCATATTTTATAGTACCTCCTGTAACGGGTGTAGTAAGTAAGCCAAGGTTCGTTCTTAAAACGCCGCGCACTTTATTCAGTTGAGCAAGTCCTTCAGTAAAACCATTTACTCTAAACCCTGCTTCGGCAAGAATAAGGAGGTTTTCCTCATAAGTTACTAAAGGCATAGGGGCATTTTTAGCAGCAACACCTAATTCAGCATTGGCAGATGTACCTGCAACTCTATAATACCTGGCTCGTGCATCCTCATTTGTTTTTGTATTATTACGGTTACCGGCAACACCTGCTTTTAATAACACATCATTAAGGTAAGAACCGGTTGTACTTATGAACCCGCCGCGCTGATCAATAAGGGAATTAAATAGATTAAAATCACCATTGGGTACTAGACCCGGCGGATAAAATTTCCAGGATAATGCAGCAGAGTTTATACCCGTCAAAGCACTGGCATACGCTTTTGCATATTCCCTTGTTTCTAAATAATATCTCGCTTTTAAAGTGTTTGCAACACTTAACCACGATGTACTTTTTCCCTGATAGAATATATCGTTTATTACTACTACCGTTGCAGGAACAGCTGTTAACTCGGCAATAGCTTCATCAAGTAATTTTTGTATGCCTGCATATACATCTATTTGTTTGTCAAACTTTGGTACAGGAAAGTTGTCATTTGCTCTTTCTGAGAAAGGAATATCACCATAAAGGGCAGTTGCTGTTCCGAGTGCATTTGCTTCAATTATTTTAGAGATGCCGGAATATGATTTGTTAGTGGGAAGTTTTTGACGAATGATACTTCCCTGCTTACTAATACTTTGGTAAACGGAATTCCATGTATCATTTGATTCTTCTGCTGAAAGGTTGTACTCGCCTAAACTTTTATACAACAACTGCACTCCCTTATACTGGCCCATCCACATACCGGTTATGCGTTGTATATGACTTACCTGCACTGTTATGTTACCTAATTCCATCCCTTTAAGTAAAGTCTCCGCGTTAACATCAACCGGACTGTTTGGATCTATGTTCTTACCATCGTAAACCTTGGTGCAGGATAGAACCGACATCAACACTACGGCCATTATAATTATCTTATTCATTTACCTGATTTTAAAATATTCTTAATTAAGCGTTATAGTAAATAAATACGAACGGGTGCTGGGATTTGTAAAGTATTCGGTACCAAATCCATTATTAACACCTGTTTGATTCACTTCAGGATCAAAGCCAACTATGCCCGTCCACAGTACAAGATTTCGGCCTGTAAAGGAAAACCGCACAGAATTAAATTTAGTAGCTTTTGTAAAACGAGCCGATTTTAAAGTGTACCCTAACGATACTTCGCGAAGCCTTGTCCAGCTTGCATCTTCAACAAAAAATTCTCTGATGGCCGATGCGCCCAAACCTGCACCTCTTGATGTGTACCATGCCTGATCAAGTAACACATCGCCACCACCATAATTTCCTATATTGCCTCTTACAGTAGTACCTGCTGTAAAGGTTTGACCGTTTACATTTTTCAAGTCTTTGGTGAGGGTAATTTCGTTACCTACGTCGGCATGAGTGCCAAAGTTGTACAACACAGATTTCGTTCCCTGGCTAATATCACCACCCTGGAAGGTTTCGAGCAATACATTCATATCAAAGCCTTTGTAGCTTGCATTTAAACCTGCTGCGCCCCGCCAATCCGGATTAGGATCTCCAATAACCCCTTGCGACAAATCAACCAAAGGAAATCCGTTGGCATCTAATGCATATCCTCCCTTCGTATCCCGTAATGCACGGGGGCCCCATAATACACCTAAAGGGTATCCCTCTACTGCTCTGGAACTTACCGATTGTGTTGTAAGATCTACCGAACTGGTACCACTTAAGCTTAATACCTTATTCCTGTTCTTGTTATAGTTTCCATATACCTGCAAATCGAGCCCTGCTGATTTAACAACACCAAGCCTTACATCAGTTTCAAAACCCTTGTTTTGCATGGTGGCAGCATTAGCATATTGGCTGGTAAAACCACTTGAAGGAGGCAAGCCCACATTTAATAAAATATCTTTTATTTTGTTCTCATAATAAGATAAGGATACCGTAATTCTATCGTGTAAAAAACGCAGGTCGGTACCAAGTTCCCACTCTGTTTTTATTTCCGGTTTCAGGTTCTCATTTCCTTTTCTTCTGCTTAAACGAAAGCCTCCGCCAAAGTTAGTTAAGGCAATACCGTCATCATATGCATCATAGCGTGCATCTTCATAGGTAGTTACAAAATTGTAAGCAGTGGGCTGCACTCCAACTTTACCCCAGGCAGCGCGAATTTTACCAAAGCTTAAAAAAGTAGAATTAACAAGCGATGGCACTTTATTAAATTGCCACGCAACATCTGCTGAAGGATAAAAAAAACCTTTGGTAATGGTTGAAGATGCTTCGAGAGCTCCACCCACATTTAGATAAAGCTGGTCTTTGTAATCGAAGCCGGCTGTAGAATAACCTCTGTTGGAACCTCTTTGAAGAAAATAATTAATAACATGTGTATTGGCATCGGGCGTAAGAACGAAGTTGCGTAGCGTTACATTATCGAGAAAGCCAAGCGATTCACCATACAATTGTTCGCGTTGCCGATCATTAATATTGCCGCCAAGAATGAATGTTCCGTTGAGATCAGATGTGAGTTTTGTAGTTGCCTTCGCTATAAGGTCAACGTTTTTTTCTACCTCCGAAATTTTTTCATCGCGATAACTTCCGGGTGCGCGTTCGCCTGCCGAACCCACCGGGAAAAAATATTTGCGGTTATCATAATTCGCATCAATACCGCCTCTTAAAATAAGCTCCAGCCAGGGCAAGGGATTTGATGAAAGTTCTGATGAGATTAAAAAACGGTCAACCTTCGAAGGACTTTCCTGCCTGTTGATTGTCCAGTAAGGATTATTAAAAGTTGGCTGCACATTATCTCCTAAGTACCGGCGGTAGCTTCTTTGGCGATCGCGTGTTTCCACGCCATTAGCATCTACATAAGTACCTATGTAATCGGTATTATTAAAATCGGGAGGCGTTCTTAATAAACCTAGGTAAAGGCCGGCTGTATTCGAATTGTTTTGAATACGGTTTGAAATGACATTTATATACGCAGCCTTGTTACTGAACTTCAAAAATTTGCCAAGTGTATGATCAGAGTTTAAGCGAATCGAGTTACGGATGTAATCACTGTTTTCTTTTATAATACCTTTTTGAGTAAGATTTTCGAGAGAAAAAAAGAAGCGTGATTTATCGTTGCCGCCACTTAACGAAAGTGAATTTTGCCAATAATGCCCCTTACCAAAAATGCCATTAAAATTTTGGTCTTCAAACGTTTCCTTTTCGTTCTTTTTTAAAATGCTATAATATTTTTTTCCTGTAACGGCACCAAGAAAGTAACGTAATCCTCCTACTGAATCAGGCAAGCCGGATCTGTTTGCTATTTTATCTCCCCACGACAAAGACCCAACAGGGCTAAATACTCCATTTGACCCTTGTCCGTACGTGGCTTGCATGGGATGACGCCGGTTAATTTCATCTACTGAATAGGTAGAAGAATAAGATACTTTCATCGTTCCCGCTTTTCCTTTTTTGGTTGTAATTACGATCACCCCATTTGCAGCTCTTGAGCCCCATAACGAAGCTGCAGCGGCGCCTTTTAATATTTGCAAAGATTCTATATCGTTGGGATTGATATCATTTAATCGCGACTGTTGTACCACCCCTGTTCCTGCCGCACTTGACCCAAAACCGTTTAATGAGGAATTGCTGATAGGAATGCCATCCACAATAATCAATGGGCTTGATGCCCCGGTTATGGTATTGGCACCACGTATTTTAATGTTCGATCCGGCACCTGGATCGCCGGTAGAACGGGTAATGGTAACACCCGATGCTTTACCTGCCATGCCTTGCAAGAGGCCGGTTTCGCCGGAGTTGATTACATCTTTTGTAACAATTCTTGAAACCGACGACCCTAGCTTATCACCTCTTTCCCGGAACCCAAGTACGCTAACCACAACATTTTCCAGATCCTGTGATGTCCTTTTCAAAGTGGCATCAAACACTGATTTACCGCTTATAGCAACCTCCAGCGTTTCGTAGCCTACAAAGGAAATTAATAAGGAAGTGGTTGCTGATGGTACCGATAAGAGGAACTTACCATTAGCATCTGTAATCGTTGAAGCTTTTGAGCCTTTAGTGGTAATGCTGGCACCAGACAGGGGGGTACCGTCTTCGGAAAGTATGGTGCCTGAAATTTCATTAGTCTGTGCCTGTGCAGCAGAAACAATACCCAATAAAATCATCACAGCAATCAGCAGTTGTTTAGGTTTCATGTATTTATTTTTTAAGGAGAAACTGTTTCAAATGAATTAATGAGCAAGCAGGAAATTATTTTACAATATGAATTCACTGACCATTATTAACCAAAAATGCAACAACCTTTTTTGTTTTAATATGAATTCGGTAATAAAATCGGCCGTAGTTGCAACCTACAATGCTATAAAGTGCCAGGGACTTGATCCGAGTTCAGCACATCCTTGCGAACGCTGCGACCTGATCCGCCACGGCAGACTACCAATTTCGCCACTTGGGCATGCAGGGCTGCAAATATAGAAAATCGCAAAAACTGCCAATCATCCATTTCGATTTATTCTGCCGGTTGCCGTGTTTTCCAGCCAATCAATAATACCCCAAGAACAACCAGCACCGTGCCGGCCACCTGTTCCATAAATATGTTTTCGCCCAACACATAATGGGCTTGTACAATGGTAGACACCGGGCCTATGCCTGAGAGAATGGCCACATTGTTGGAGCCAATCTTCTTCATACCAAACGATATAAGAAAACTGGGGATTACTGTTGCAATAATACCCAACGCAAGGCCATACCACCATAACCCTAAACCGGTATTAAGCGTATGGTAATTGCCCGCCAGCATAAAGTGGATGAAAATGCCTGCCGTGGCCGCAAGCATAGCATAAACCGTAAACCGGGCAGCCCCTGTTACAGGAATAACCTTGCCACTGCCAGCTATGTAAATGGAGTAGGTAATGGCACAAAGAAGTACCAGTATACTGCCTTTGTAAAAGCCGGGGTTGACGGTATCAACCCGCAACTCACCATAGTAAGCAAGCGCAATGCCCAGGTAAGTAAGCACCAGCGCTACCACCTGCAGGCGCGAAATTTTCTGCCGGAAAAAGAATACATTGATGAGCACTGCAAAAGTTGGATAGAGAAAGAGAATAAGCCGCTCAAGCCCTGCTGAAATGTATTGCAGCCCCATAAAATCGAGCAGACTGCTGATGTAATAACCAAACAAGCCGAGCAGTACAGTATATCCCCACATTCTTGTGGTGAGGGGTTGCGCCTGCCTCGAACCACTCCCAGTAATAAAGCCCGCAACAATATAAAACGGAAGCGCAAAAATCATTCGCAGAGTGAGCAGGGTAAGGGCATCTGAATGGGTATGCGTAAAGGCAAGTTTTACAAATATGGCCTTGGTAGAAAACAGGACAGCCCCTAAAAAGGTAAGGAGAAAACCTGCCAGGGAAATTTTATGGGTGGACTGTTGTGTGATGGCGAAAATAGTTGGCAGTTGATAGTTGGTGGTTGGCAGAAAGAAGGTTAGCAGTTGAAGAAGAAAGTTGGCAGTTGACAGATGATGGTTGACAGGAAGAAAGCTGACCAATTGAGAAGAAAAGTTAACAGTTGGCAGATGAAAGATGACAGAAGGAAAATGGCAGTTGGTAGAATGAAAGATGGCAGAAGGAAACTGATAGTCTGCAGATGATTAAAGGTAGAAGAAATTGACTGTCTGTTGGTGATGAAAGGCAGAAAGGAAGATAACCGATGGTTGCATAAAAAAAGGAGCAGATAGATTGGCTTTATGATCCTGGTATTCGCTTCATAAAGGTTTACCGTACACGAGTGCGACGCAACGGCCGCCTCAACAAAGTTTCCCTGGTTGGCCCAAAAAAAGTCTAAATACCTTGCGCGTATTAAAACAACACACACCTATCAATCCCTACCAATTATTATCGACCAGCGTTCAACTCTTATTTAATCAAAAACTTCTTCCTGTTAACCATCAAATGTCAACGGGTGCATCCCAAATTGTCGCTGTTCTGTTTTTGGGACGGGCGCAAGTTTTTCATGGCATCTTCGTTGTGTCACTCTCTTGTACTGATATATTTCATAGCATCTTTTCTCAAACGGTTTTTAACCATTAATCAATTGCAGCGACAATTTGGGATGCACCCATGTCAACGGTCAACTTCTCTTCTTCCTGTCATCTTTCATCTGCCATCCGTCATCTCCCCCCCTCTGCCATCTGTCATCTCTTCCGCTACGCCGACACATTGAAATCGCGCAACGCGTCATTCAAACTGGTCTTTAGATCGGTGCTGGCCTTACGTTTGCCAATAATTAATGCACAGCTTACATTGTATTCGCCTGCCGGAAATTTCTTCATATAGCTTCCGGGTATCACCACACTGCGGGCAGGTACACGGCCCTTGAATTCCACCGGTTCTTCGCCGCTTACATCAATGATTTTGGTGCTTTGGGTCAGCACTACATTGGCGCCCAGCACCGCTTCTTTCTCCACGATCACCCCTTCTACCACAATGGCGCGACTGCCAATGAAACAACCATCTTCAATGATGACCGGGCTTGCCTGTAGTGGCTCAAGCACTCCGCCAATACCTACCCCGCCACTCAGGTGTACCCCTTTGCCAATTTGTGCGCAACTGCCCACGGTAGCCCACGTGTCTACCATGCTGCCTTCATCTACATAAGCACCAATGTTTACATAACTGGGCATCAGCACTACATTGCGACCCAAAAAAGCGCCATAGCGGGCTACAGCATGCGGTACCGCCCTAACGCCCAAACTTTTATAGTCGCTCTTCAACTTCATCTTGTCGTAAAACTCAAAAGGTGGCAGCGTATGCGTTTCCATTTGCTGTATGCCAAAATACATGAGGATGGCCTGTTTTACCCACTCATTTACCACCCAACCATTGTCGGTTGGTTCAGCTACCCGTAGGCGGCCTTTGTCAATTTCTTCAATGGTATCCCGCACGGCGCTTTCGTACCGCTGCGTCTTCAACAGTTCGCGGCTTATCCATGCCTGTTCTATAAACGATTTTAAATCCATGTAAAAATTTTGGCGCAAAAATACACGGTTTGCAAAAACGTGCCAGAACAATGTGGTGCCTTCGGCTCCCGAACCTTGGAGCGGAGCCGAAGGGTAGGATTGATGGGCATTTTCCCATGTAAGCGAGCCATACCTTATTAGGCACAATGGCTTTCACGTTTCACGTTCACTTTTGCTTTTTATGGGACCCAACAGCAACTCTTTTTTGAACTTCATTGGCGTCGCACTCTTCTACAGGTAGTAATTCTATTCAACACACTGCCGCTATCACATCTTTACTATTTTTACTCCCTGTACTTTCCCTTTTACTATAAACAGCTTCTATCGCTCAATAATACATGGATGACCAACACACGCTACGGCATTACAATATTGCTTTCGATGCCAAACGTGCTTACCAAAACGGCACCGGGCTGGGCCACTACAGCCGCACCCTTATTGGCTCGCTGGTAAGCATGTATCCGCAGCACCAATACTACCTGGCCACGCCCAAACTTGCCACCAGGTTTACATTGCCCGTGGGGCCCAATGTACACACCATTACACCGGCTACTTTTTTGCAAAAGCGATTACCATCCTTGTGGCGGAGTAGTCTTATTACGAGTCAGCTTACCCATATTCCTATTGATTTATACCACGGGCTTAGCCACGAGATTCCACGGGGTTTGCACCACACGCGTATCAAATCAGTTGTTACCATTCACGACCTTATTTTTGAGCGCTACCCTAAACAGTACAATTGGCTCGATGTGCAGATATACCGGTATAAGTTTAAGTATGCCTGCACTAATGCCGATCACATAATTGCTATTAGCCAGCAAACAAAAAACGACATCATCCGGTTTTACGGCATCCCTTCGGATAAGATCTCGGTATGCTACCAAAGTTGCAATCCCCAGTTTCAGCCATCAGTATCCATTGCAGAAAAGAATAGCATCAAAAGCATGTATAGCCTTCCTGAACAATTCTTTTTGTATGTAGGATCTATTATAGAACGCAAAAACCTGTTGAACATTTGCAAAGCTTATGCGCTGCTACAACACAAACTTGCCATACCATTGGTGGTAATAGGAGAGGGAGGCAGTTACAAAAAACAGGTGCAACAGTATATTCAAAGCGCAGGCATACAGGGAAAGATCATTTTTCTGTCGGACACGGCTGCAGCGGCGCATTCGCCTTCATTTCAATCTGCGGCACACTTTCCTGCTATTTACCAAATGGCTACAGGTATGGTGTATCCTAGTATTTTCGAAGGTTTTGGCATCCCCGTTTTGGAAGCGTTATGGAGCAAAACCCCGGTTATAACCTCTAATGTATCGTGCCTGCCCGAAACCGGGGGCAACGGAGCTTTGTACATAGATCCTTATACACCTTTGGCCATTGCCGAAGCGCTGCTGCAGGTGGCTCATGGTGGGTCTGCCATCAAGCAAATGGTGGAAAGGGGATGGGCCCATGCCCAATATTTTACCCCGGAGAAATGTGCCGCTGCCGTTATGCAGGTATATCTTCGCCTGTTATGATGGACTTTAATGAAGACCTGGAGAAATGCCTTGAGGTGCTGGCAAACGGCGGCACTCTTTTGTATCCTACCGACACTGTATGGGGGCTGGGCTGCGACGCTACAAATACGGCGGCTGTACAAAAGCTCATCGGCCTAAAGGGAAAACCCGACCCAAAAGGGTTAATCGTTTTACTGGCTACAGAGCGCGACGTACTGAAATATGTTGCCAATCCAGACCTCGCTGTTTTTGATTACCTGGAAACGTGCAGCAAACCTACTACTGTAATTTACGATACGGGTCTTGGTGTAGCAGACAATGTGTTGAATGCCGATGGCAGTATTGCCATTCGTTTAGTGCAGGATGAGTTTTGTCGCCACCTTGTACGGCGTTTCCGCAAGCCCATTGTTTCCACCTCCGCCAACTTTCATGGCGACCCGTCACCCACAACATTTTCTTCCATCAATCCTCAACTTATGAGCCGGGTAGATTATACCGCCCATCACCGCAGAAACGACAACATGCAAGCCCTGCCGTCCTCCCTCATTCGCTGGAACCGAGACTCAACTATTACGGTTATTAGAAAGTAAAAATTGAAAATGAAAAAGTAAAAAGGAAAAAGTTGAAAGTAAATAGGGTGACCTCATTCCCAAGCCACTAAAACAAACTGGAGCCGACTTTTTAAATTGAGCATCACCGACAGCAGTCAACACATCGAAGCTCCACTGCCCTTCACCACAGTACCCCAAAAGCCAAATTGAAATACCCCCCGGGAAATGCTTCCATTCATGAACACCCGTACAACATTATTCCGTTCATAATGGGCTGTCATCATTCCCGGTGCCCGCCCGAGTTATTCGGGGTAAACTTGACGCCTGTTCCGATTTTTACCGGGAGTTACTTTTTGGGCAAACATAAAGTGACAAAGAAAGAATCCGAATAAGGAATTCATTCCGCATGAGGTGAGTAAAAAGTAAAAAGGGAAAAGTAAAAACGTTCTCCTCGCTTCTAAGCCACTAAACGATACCGGAACCGACTTTTTAGATTGAACATCTCCGAATGCAGTCAACGCATCGAAGCTCCGCTGCCCTTCACCACAGTAAATTAAAAGCTTAATTGAAATACCCCCGGGAAAGGGCTGTTATGTTTCCCGGTGCCCTTGATGCCTGTCCCGATTTTTATCGGGAGTTACTTTTTGGGCACGCAAAAAGTAACCAAAGAAAATCTTACAGATTATCAATATCCCCTGAAAAATTTCCTTGAAAGAGTTTAATCATTCCCCAGAATTATTTTGGTCAAACAAAAAAGAATAAAAGACTCCCCCAAAAACCTTTACATTTTTTCTCCATACCTTATACTATCACACACCGCAACGCGTTTAAACATTGCCTTTTGGCAATAAAATTGCGTTATCCTAACAAAACCTACTACTATGCCTTATATCACATTAGAACTCCCCAAGCACAAAATGCCGCTCATTAAAGAATTCCTGCAGTCATCCGGGATAAAAGCTACCGAACTACAAATGACTGATCAGCCTTACTACACACAAGCAGACAGTATATCGAGGCAGAATTTACCCAAGAACTGGTTTTCGCCATCCCGCGGTTGGGAATATTTCATCAATGAGTTGGAATATGAGTAATTAAATTTTGAGGCAGATGCCTAAAAGTTATCCACGGTATTTTTCACAATGTCCAGGTAAGTTTACGGAAGCCAAAATATCCAACATTTAAACCACTTCTGCCTTCACTTATCTTTGCCGCACTCATGTATATAGTTTGCAGTGATAAGGAAATGGCGATTTTTCAAAAAATTGCTTTTGCCGCAAAAAAGCTGCAGGTGCCCGTTTACCTCATTGGGGGCTTTGTACGCGATAAGATCATCGGGCGGCCAACCAAAGATGCCGACATTGTATGCATGGGCAATGGAATCGCCTTAGCTAAGGCAGTGTCAGGCTTATTTACCCCCATGCCCCACGTCTCTTTTTTCAAAAATTTCGGAACCGCTCACATTCGGGTCTCCGATCTGGAAATAGAATTTGTAGGCGCCCGCAAAGAAAGCTATACCCCCGAAAGCCGTAAACCTTTGGTGCTGCCCGGTACCCTTGAAGATGACCAAAACAGGCGCGACTTTACCATTAACGCATTGGCAATAAGCCTGAACACAGAGGACTTTGGCAGCCTTGTCGATCCTTTTAACGGCCTCGTTGATATTGAAGTCAAAACAATCCGCACCCCCCTTGCGCCACTGGAAACATTTAGCGACGATCCTTTGCGCATGCTAAGGGCTATTCGTTTTGCCAGCCAGCTACATTTCAACATTCACCCAACCACCTTACAGGCTATAACCGACAACAGACACCGCATTAAAATCGTATCGCAGGAGCGGATTACCGATGAATTCAACAAAATGATGCTAAGTCCAAAACCATCCATTGGTTTAGACTTGTTGTTTACCACCGGCCTGCTTCACATTATATTTCCGCAACTGGTAGACCTTGCCGGAGCAGAGTACATAGATGGCCACGGGCATAAAGACAATTTTTACCACACCCTACAGGTGGTAGACAATATAAGCGCCCATACTAACGACCTGTGGCTACGGTGGGCGGCCCTGCTGCACGACATAGGCAAACCCGCTACTAAGAAATTTGAAGAAGGGCACGGCTGGACCTTTCACGGGCATGAGGTGGTAGGTGCCCGTATGGTACCCAAAATTTTTACAAAGCTAAAGCTGCCCCAAAACGAGAAAATGAGGTTTGTGCAAAAGCTGGTGGAGCTACACCTGCGGCCCATAAGCTTAACCAATGAGACCATTACAGATAGTGCTTTGCGGCGGCTGTTGTTTGATGCAGGTGAAGACCTTGAAACACTGATGCAGTTGTGTAAAGCGGATATTACCAGTAAAAACAAGCAAAAGGTGAAACGCTTCCTTCAAAATTTTGAAATGGTTCAACAGCGCCTGGTGGAGGTAGAAGAAAGTGACCGCATGCGCAACTGGCAGCCGCCTATAACCGGCGAAATGATCATGGAAAACTTTGGCCTTGCGCCTGGAAAAAAAGTAGGCATTATAAAAGAAGCCATCCGCGAGGCAATACTCGATGGTGTAATCCCCAACAATTACGAAGCTGCACACGCCTATATGCTGCAAAAAGCGGCAGAACTCGACCTTGTTTCTGCCTTGTAGCCAGGCCGTACACATGTTTGTAAAACAACCTCGTTTTGCCATTCCACAAATAATCCTCAGTTGGGTGGCGGGAAGTTTGTAGTGAGCTATTTACGTTTTGAGATAAGCACAATGATTATAACTGTAGAATTGTTTAGGACTACTCCCAACCAAGCTTTGTTCAAGCTGAATTGGGGAAATATTTTTGGGTTTGGGGCCTTGTATACAAATAAGGTTTTAAGATAAGAGACACTGAATAAGGTGTAAAAGCAGCCTAAAGAACTGGATGTAGAAGGGAGCGACACAAGGATGTACAATTGTAAAGCCAATGTTCGTAACCAAAAAAGGCTTTAGGTTAAAAAACTTGATCATTACGCCGGTAGCACTTGTGTATGGCAAAGCTTTGCATAACAAATGAACGTTAATACAAATTGCTATTGCCAACTTGCTTTAGACTTAAGTATAGATGAAGCAGCAGGATGAACAATAGCAATCCCTTACCCGTTCATAAACAAAACAATACTATTAGCTTTACCGTTCTAAAAAAGTACCCTACTCATAATGGCTGTATTAAAGTTCAGAGCATATTTCGAAGAAGACGACAGCGTTTACCGCGACATCGTAATTAAGCACGTACAAACGTTTAAAAATCTGCTCGACGCTATTTTGAAAGCGTATGAGTTTGATAGTAAACACCAGGCTACCTTTTACCGAAGCAACGATCTGTGGCAGCGCGGCCGCGAAATCTCCCTGGAAAAATACGATAGGAATTATAAAGCTGAACCGCTCATCATGAGCGAAGTGACAATAGGTTCTGAAATAAAAGACCCCAACCAGAAGTTTATACTGGAATATGATTTCAACCGCCACTGGGTATTTTTGGTTGAACTTATTAATGTAAGTAAAGAGGAGAGCGCTAAAATCAAATATCCTTCTACCACCCGCACCGAAGGCATTGCGCCACCACAATATGGCACTAAAAGCCTGCTTGGCGACAAATTTGTAGACATCGAAGAGAAGTATGACCTCTCCGCTACTGCTGAAGGATTTGGCAGGGAAGGAGACGGTGAAGACACTACGGAAGAGAGCATTGAAGAGGAAGAACAGGATGAAGAAGGAAAGGAAGAATTCTAACCCGAATACAATGCGCTTAGCCTGGTTGTATGTTAAATGTAAGTAGCATTACTTTCCTTGTATAATGCCACGTTATTTTGTGCCTCCGGGTTATTGCTACCCAAATGAAATCCGTTCGCTGCATGACTTCCGACAGTAAGATAGTAGTGGTGGTGTGTGGGCCAACAGCGGTAGGTAAAACAGCTTTTGCCATACATCTTGCCCGACATTTAAAAACCGAAATTCTTTCTGCCGACTCCAGGCAATGTTATACGGAACTTAACATAGGCGTAGCAAAACCTTCACCCGGAGAACTGGTCGCCGTTAACCATTACTTCATAAATTCTCACTCCATTCACCAGCAGGTAAACGCCGGGGTATTTGAGCAATATGGCCTGCATGCACTCGAACAAATATTTTTTAAAAGCAGGTATGCCGTAGTAGTAGGCGGCACCGGTTTATACATCAATGCGCTTTGCCAGGGAATAGATGAAATGCCACAAACCCCTGCTGAGATCAGGGAGGCACTCAATCAATCGTATCAGCAGAAAGGGTTGGGCTGGCTGCAAAGCGAAGTACAAAAAAAAGACCTTGCTTTCTGGAAGGTGGCCGAACAACAAAATCCGCATCGTTTATTGCGGGCATTAGAGGTACTCCAAACATCCGGCAAATCCATTACTACTTACCGGCAGGGTAATCAGGCAAACCGCCCTTTTGCTGTTATCAAAGTTGGGCTTCAACTGCCGCGCCACGAGCTACACCTGCGCATAAACACCCGCGTAGATCAAATTATAGCCAATGGCCTTGAGGCGGAAGTAAAAACCCTTTTCCCCTACCAACACCTGCAAGCCCTGCAAACCGTAGGCTACAAAGAAATTTTTGATCACCTCAATGGCCTGCAGTCTCGCGACGAAGCTATTGAACGGATTAAGATAAATACCCGGCAGTATGCCAAACGCCAAATCACCTGGTTCAAAAAAGACAGCGCCATACATTGGTTTCCTCCGACCCTGCAGGTGAAGGAGGTTGATAAACTGCTAAGCGAAACACTGTCACCGGGTGGTCGCCAGCCATAGAAGCAATTAGCTGTAAGTTTGCAGCCTATGCAGGATTTTAATACAAAAGGCCGTGTAATTATCACGTGCAACAAACGCCTGTCGCCTTATATACAGCAGGAGGTAGAAGCCCTCGGTTTTCAAGTTGTTCAACATTTTGCCACCTATGTTGAGGTGCGGGGAAGTCTTGCTGATTGTATTAGGTTGAACCTAAACCTACGTTGTGCCAGCCAGGTATTGTACTCGTTACAGTCATTTGTGGCAAATAGTCCTGATGATGTATACCGCGAACTGAATACAATACCCTGGGAAGAAATCATTCCTGCCGGCGGCTACTTTAGTGTAACCGGCAATGTCGATCATCCTACAATAACCAACTCTTTATTTGCAAATGTCAGGGTAAAAGATGCTATCGTAGATCGTATGCGCAACCAGAGTGGTACCCGGCCCAATACAGGCCCATCGCTTGAGCAAACTGTTATTCACTTGTTTTGGCGAAACGAAACAGCAGAAATCTTTATTGACACTTCGGGCGAAACACTGGCAAAACATGGCTATCGCAAAATACCCGGCAAAGCGCCCATGCTGGAAGCTTTGGCGGCCGCTACCATTATGGCCACCAGGTGGAACAGGGCATCTCCGTTTGTAAACCCAATGTGCGGTTCCTCAACCCTGGCTATTGAGGCGGCACTATTGGCTACCAACCGGGCACCGGGCTTGTTCCGTAGCAACTATGCATTCATGCATATTAAAGGCTTTACTGATGAACTGTACAAAACGGAAAGGGACAAGCTAGAAAGCAATATCGTTGACCAGCCTGGCCTTACGATTATTGCTACGGATATAAGTGAAGATGCCATAAACATTTCCCGTATTAATGCCGCCGCTGCGGGGGTTGACCATATAATTGACTTTGCGGGTTGCGATTTTGAAGAGACCGAAATACCGCAGGAAGAAGGTGGAGTAATTTTCTTTAATCCTGAGTATGGAGAGCGCCTTGGCGAAGAAGTACAACTACAGGAAACCTATGCACGCATAGGCGATTTCATGAAAAACAACTGCAAGGGCTATACGGGCTACGTTTTTACCGGCAACCTGGACCTTGCCAAAAAGATTGGACTGAAGGCAAAAAGAAGGATAGAGTTTTACACAAGTAAAATAGACTGTCGCCTGCTGGAGTATGAATTATATGCGGGCACCCGCCGCCCGCCCGAGGCTGTTTAGAGGTGTTTGCAGCAAGCCATTGAATCTAGAATTTTTATAAAGTAGAAAATTGTTGCGTTTTTTGAGAACGAAACGAATTTTTTAAATGGCTTTGAATGGTTTTTATAATTACCTCTCCTTTTCAAAGGTATTGCCCTGCTGCACGTCACCGCTTTCAAAACCTTTCTTAAACCAATACATGCGCTGTGCACTGGTGCCATGGGTAAACGCATCTGGTGTTACCCTGCCGCTCGATTCCCGTTGCAGCCTGTCGTCGCCAATGGCGTTTGCCGCACCCAATGCCTCATCAATATCACCCGCCTCAAGAATTGATTCCATTTGGTGCGCATGGTTTGCCCAAACCCCTGCATAAAAATCTGCCTGCAATTCCAATTGTACAGAAAGCTTGTTGTATTCCGTTTCACTCAATCTGCTTCTGGCTGCCTGCACTTTTTCTGAAGTACCCATCAGGTTTTGAATATGATGCCCTACTTCGTGGGCCACCACGTAGGCCATAGCAAAATCGCCGGGTGCGCCAAAGCGTTGCTTCAATTCTTTAAAAAATGAAAGATCGATGTACACTTTTTGATCTGCTGGGCAATAGAACGGGCCCGAAGCCGCAGTTGCATTACCGCATCCTGACTGAACCCCATCTCTAAACAACACAAGGGTAGGCTTATCATATCCGGGTAATAATTTTGTCCAAACATCCTCCGTGTACTCTAATACTACCTTGGTAAATTGTGCCAGAGAATCATCTGCTGCCTGCTCTTGTTGGCTCATCGGTGTTGCACTTCCCCCACCGCCGCCCACTTGCGGCATCTCCGAGGGGTCTCCACCCAGGAACATGTATAAGAGGGCAATAATCACCCCGCCAATACCTCCACCTACAGCAAGCCCGCCACCCGACATTCCCCTCCGGTCGTCTACGTTCGAGCTTCCTTGTTTACCTCTCCAGATCATGATGTTTAATTTAAATAGTTATAGGCTACGTACTGCTGTTTTCAATAGTTATGCCATGTAGTTTGACCAACATTCAAAATTGTTCATGCAAAGCAGAAAGATAGTTTTAAACAACCGGTTTTTTTATGGGACCAGCAGAGTAAATCTATTAAGCAGCCCTTGCAGCCTGCCCCGTCATTTTTGCGGGGTCGCACTCTTTTACTGCATCTTTTTATAGATGCTTTTCCCACCATGTGTATACTTGTCTTCCGTAAAAATTCTTCAGCCTTTTTTCCTACGTGGCTTACAGAAGCAGGTGTAAGCTAAGCTATAAAGCAGTGATCCATACTAAAAACAAAAGCACCCGTTCAGGGTGCTTTTGTACAAATTATTTTAGGATTGTTGGCTGCTTAAAGTGCTAAAAGTACAAGAGTGCGATTGCTATGATTGTACCAAATGTTTTTTGCAGTTTTTTTTCTGGTTTTTTATGCTACTTTTTTATAGTTATTCACATATTTAGCCTGGTTATTAATAACGGCTACTGCCCTTAAAGCTATTTTACTTCTTATGGCATTTATCACTGATTGTTCATGCTTACCCTCTTTCACTTTGCGCTCATAATAGTCTCTAAATTCATCGTAATGGGTGATAGCTGATACGGCTCCCATATGGAAGAGTTTCTTAAGATCTTTATTTGCCATTTTGTGTACTTTGTCCCGCCCTTTTATACTCGTTCCACTACTGTTACCAAAAGGGGCTACTCCTGCATAAGAAGCCAGTTGTTTGCCTGTTATTTTACAAATAAAGTTATTGGTGCAACAGATAAGGTATACTGCCGTTTGATGTCCCAAGCCTGGTACGGATAGCAGTAAGTCATAGTTATTCTTGATGGCAGTATCTTTTTTTATTATTTCCCTTATGTTTTTTTCTACCACCTTCATCGACTTGTCTATACCCTCAATGGCTGCTTTGTGCGCCTGTTCCAGCATAAGCTGGGTCTCTTTCATATTAGACATTTTCAGTTCACCCAGGTAAACCTGTATACTGTTTTTCTGTGCTAACAACCGGCTCCTTGCCGTCATCAAATCTTTAAGCTTGAGGAATACAGGATTTAGTACAGGCGTGGCTTTCAGCTCATCTGCATTCCTGAAAGCATAAGAACAAAGGCGCTTACTATCTACCACGTCATTCTTGCCACGGGTTATACCTAAGCCCCATTTAATATGAGCTGCATTGCCTATGTATAAAGGGAGCCCTTCTTTACTGCAATATTCCCATACCAAACGATGGTACACACCTGTGTTTTCTATTACAAGCAAACTGTTCTCATCAAAGGTTACCAAATGCTTTTTAAGCCACTTAATCAACACTTTCATACCGGCGTGATCATTCTCAAAACGCTCGGTAATAGTAGGCTGTTTTTCATGGTCTATTACAGGCATTAAAGTAATATCAACCCACAACTTGGATACATCCATTCCAAGGTAAAATTTCATTGTCTTTTTCATAATTTCGAGCTCTTCTTTTTTAGAGATGACTAACCATTTTACCCATCGTCCTAGTCCTTAATACCAGGTATAAAAACCTTAATTGCTATTCGGACACTAAGGGAAAAAACAGCAGGGAATTTTATCGCACTGTAGGTATAAAAACCTTGACGCAGAAGTTAATCAGGTCCCTGCTGCTGGTTAGTTATTCACACAAAAATGTGGATTATTAAAAGAAAAAAGTAACAAAAAAGAAAACAGCAGTAATAGTAGTAATATGTTTAGGTAATATCTCAATACAAATCTAAAGGACGCAACGATGTCATATTCTTATTCTACTGATGGATACCAAAAAATGCCTTTTTAAACAACACTAGTCGTTATACATTTTACCAAATGGCCACTTCATTAGCAAGCCAAAATCCTCATCTTTTTCGTTGGGGTAATACCTGTCGAGCCCGTACTTTATTTGAGCAGGATCTAGCTTGCGGAAGGTGCCGAATAACCGATCCCAAATGGAAAATACCGCTCCATAGTTACTGTCGGTATACGGCTGCATATAGTGGTGATGCACCTTATGCATATTGGGCGAGACGAGCACCCAACTTAAGGCCGCATCCAGCTTTTTGGGCAGGCGAATATTTGCATGGGTAAGCTGAACGAAAATAACCAGCAGGGTTTGAAAGATCATTACGGCATACACCGGTGCGCCCGCTACAAATACACCTGCCAAAAAGAACACCCCCCTGAACACACTCTCTACAGGGTGGTGGCGCAGACCGGTGGTTACATCAACATTATTATCGGCATGGTGTACAATATGGAAACGCCACATCCAACGGAGCTTATGTTCGGTGAAATGGACCAGCCAGCCACCAAAAAAATCGAGGGTGAGAATGGTGATGAAAATAGCGCTAATAACAGAGGCATTTGCCCATTTTATTAGCCCAAAATGGGTGTTGCGCGACCAATCGGAAAGAAGAATGATAAACACCGCAAAGCCGGTATGAATAATAAGGTGAATGACGGTGAAAGAAAAGTTGACCGCTGCATGCCGCCACTTGTTTTTGCGGTAGCTGAGCGATAGCAAGGGAATGGCCCCTTCAATAATCCACAACAACAATATACCTGCAGTAAGAAATAACAGCCGCTCACCAGGCCGCTGCTCAAGGGATTGAAAGTAGTTGATGACGTTGTGAAACATAGGGCAGGCTTTTGATGGATGAACACCTTAAAAGTAAAAATCCTTCCCGGTAAAGAAAGGATTTGTACAAGTGTGTTTTCTTAAAGTTGCAGCCAGGTGCAATTGCCTTAGCCTAATCGGAACATAAGGTGGTAAGGTTTTACACGTTCAACATCAATGGCATAACCAACATCAGCAGCTCTTCACCCTGCTCTTCCTCAGTGGGTTTTAAAATACCTGCTTTGGTAGCCGTGGCCAACTCAATTTTTACTTCATTTGTATCGGCGGCATTAAGCATTTCTATAAGGAACCTTGCGTTGAAAGCGATCTGCAGGTCTTCGCCATCGTACTGGCAATTCATCCGCTCATTTCCTTCAAAACTAAAATCAACGTCCTGGGCTGCCATTTGCAACTCGCTGCCGCTAATGGTTAATGCTACCTGGTTGGTGCTCTTGTTGCTAAACACACTTACCCGGCGCAGGGCTCCCTGAAAATCGCCTTTATTTACTATCAGCTTGTATGGGTTATCGGTTGGTATAACCACTTTGTAATCAGGAAAACGGGCATCTATTAAACGGCATATCAATTGGGTAGTGCCGTGTGATACAAACAGGTGATTACTGTTGTAAGAGATGGTAAGTGGATCCTCGTTGTCGGGCAGTGCATTCTTTAACAGGTTCAGCGGTTTTTTAGGTACGATGAAATTTTCTGCTTTTGGGCACACTACATCGTTGCGCTTGTACCGCACCAGGCGATGGGCGTCGGTAGCCACAAACTGTATGGAAGTGGGCGTAAGCTCAAAGTATACCCCCGTCATGGCTGGCCGAAGGTCGTCGCTACTTACTGCAAAAAGGGTTTTGTTTATTGCGGTAACAAGGGCTCCCGAAGGCATGGTGAAGGCGGTAGTGTCGTCGGCACCGGGCTCCTTCGGAAAATTGTCGGGGTTCTCTCCCATTACTTTGTACTTACCGTTGTCGCTGGTAATTTCCACCGCAAAATTCTTATCAATATTCAGGGTAAGCGGTTGGTCTGCAAGGTTTTTGAGAGAGTCCATCAATATTTTGGAAGGAATACAGACGCGGCCATTGTCTTTGCTTTCCACATCCATTTGCACCCGCATTACGGTCTCCAGGTCGGTAGCTACAATATTCAGTTTCCTGTCTTCTATCTCAAACAAAAAATCTTCAAGTATGGGTAAAACGGTGTTGGTATTTATAACCCCGCTGATCTGTTGCAGAT
>MWWF01000012.1_pt1 | contig 27123 bp, 20 predicted proteins | sample 1047351 | NCBI WGS metagenome assembly MWWF01 (sample SAMN06349970, study PRJNA376086) | soil metagenome | isolation source: MGM-3 sample Antarctic (ecotone) soil | place: Antarctica
CATGCCTAGTCGCGTGGCCTCGGAGATGTGTATAAGCGACCGCCAATTTAGCTGACAACCATGCTACAATTAAACCACCTTCTTTTACTTTAAAATAAGTTGCCAGCTTCACAACCTGTTTACGTGTGGCAGGTCTTTGTCCTCTTTCAATCTTACTTAAAATAGCCTGGTCAACATCAATAAAAGCAGCCACTGTTTTTAATGTCAGTTCCTTCTGCTCTCTTAATTGTCTTATCGTTTCTCCAAGGCTATCCATGCGTTAGTATAATTTGACAAATTTTGTCAAAACTATCTTTTTGTTTGAACTCTGAAATCAAAAAGTTTTCAACACTATAGTTCTGGTTATTCACATGCGTTCGAGTTACGTAGCGAACAAAGCGTAAGAGTTGATGGTGTTGCTGTGCCACAAGTGGCAACAGACGATGCTATGAAATACTTCTGCCGGGCACAAAAAGAAAATTTGTAACTCATACGCTAACCAAAAATTTCATCACATTTCCTTACCTTCCTTTTAAATTATTCTTATGCCTACATCCTTCTCCCGCCGGCAAATTATCAGAACAGGTTTATTGGCTGCAGCTGGTTCTTCGCTGCTTGCCAAAGCAGGTGCTATGCCTTTATTAAATACTGTCCAAAAAGGTGTTGAAGCCGGAGAAGCGTGGCAGGATTTTAAGCTGGGCATCGCTTCTTATACCTTCCGGAAGATGACCCTGGAGGATACCATTAAAGCATTGCAACGGTTAAATCTAACCTACATTTCCATTAAAGATTTTCACCTGGCACTTACAAGTACAAAAGCTGAAAGAATTGCTGCTATGCAAAAACTAAAAGCAGCCGGAATTACGCCATTAAGCTGCGGCAACATTACCATGCAGAATGATGAAAAGGATATACGGCGGGCTTTTGAATATGCCAAAGATTGCGGTATGCCTACGATTGTATGCAGTCCGCAGCCCGATTCAATGTCTATACTTGACAAGATGGTGAAGGAGTATGATATTAAACTGGCCATCCACAATCACGGCCCGGAAGACAAGCGCTTTCCATCTCCTTATGATGTAATGAAAGCCGTGCAAGGCTATGATAAGCGCATAGGGCTTTGTATTGATGTAGGCCATACTGCCCGTGCAAAAGTGAACCCGGCCGAGGCTATTATAAAGTGCAAGGACAGGTTGTACGATCTGCATTTTAAAGACATTAGTTCAACAGAGCCCAATGGCAATACCATAGAAGCCGGCCGCGGTGTGCTTGACCTTCCGGCGATATTGAAGTCCTTACAAAAAATTAAGTATCCTTATTTAGTAAGTATAGAATTTGAAGGATGGGAAGCCGACCCTTTGCCCGCCGTTGCAGAAACTGTTGGCTATACAAACGCGTTACTTGCAGTAAGTGGAAAGAAGAAATGAACAAAAGATTTTTTTCTACTGTTGGATAAAGTTTTTTGTTCTATCCTTTTAGGAATACGTTATTATCATTTACTGAACATTCTTTGCAGCGGCGGTCAGTTTTGAAGAGGCAATATTTTTGCCGCGACTTATTTCACAACTCTATCCTCCTACTTCATCTTTCAAAAACCCCTTTCGTTTACTAATCAATCTTAACATTGTTGGTAACACAATTAACAACAAAGGCAGGGCTGCAATAAAGCCCCCAATCACCGCAATAGCCAGCGGTTGGTGAAGTTGTGCGCCAGTGCCAATGCCAAGCGCCAACGGCATCAACGCAATGATAGCGCCGAGAGCAGTCATCAACTTGGGACGCAACCGCGTAGAGATTGAATATACCACTGCTTCATCGGCATTCGTTCCACCAAGCAATGATTCACGGAATTGTAAAAAAGTAAAAATAGCATTCTCACCTATGATGCCGACGATCATAATCAAGCCGGTATAACTGCCAACATTTAATGCCGTATTGGTGATGTATAAACCCAAATAACTTCCGGCAATTCCTAATACAGCAATTAATATAATTGAAAGCGCTACCAATATATCTTTAAATAAAAAAAGTATCACACCAAATACTAATAAGCTTGATGTTATTAAAATCAATAATAGTTCCTGAAACGATTGTTGCTGTTCCGCATAAGCTCCGCCATATTCTACATGATAGCCTTGTGGTAAAACAACCTGCGAGGAAATTTTTTGTTTGAGTTCATTCATGGTGCTGCCTAAATCACGGTTCTCCAAACGGGCGGTTATTACACCGATAGATTGTAAATTTTCCCGCTTTATTTCCGCGTCACCGGGACTAATATTGATGGTAGCTAAATTCGTAATCGGCATTAGCCGACCCGATGGTAAAAAAATAGGTAGTTGCTTCATGCCTTCTACACTTTGCGTGCCGGTACCGGGATAAATAATACGCACCACAGACAGTTGTTCCCGCTCAGGCAAAGTTCCTACCTGTGCGCCTTGTAAGCCAAGCTGCAACTGGGTTTGAAAAGAAAGCGGCGTTAAGCCGTACTGCGCCAGCGTCGCATTGTTTGGCACTACTGTTACGGAAGGACCGGAGATGACAATACCATTAAATACATCGGCAGCGCCTTCTGTTTTTTCAACAATCTCCGATACCTGTTTCGATAGCTCCTGCAGCTTTGTATTGTTATCTCCATACACTTTTATTTCTATAGGCTGAACCGATTCCATAAGGTCGCCAAGCATATCACCAATCACTTGCCCGAAGTCTATTACCAGGGCCGGTTGCGAACTCTCCACCCGGTGGCGTATATCGGCAATTACTTCTTCTGTTGATCGTTTATGACCTTTTTTTAATTGTATTAAGTAATCACCACTATTTGGTTCTGTAATGAAAAATCCCATTTGTGTTCCGGTGCGGCGTGAGTAGGCTTGTACTTCCGGTTCTTTACTAATGATCTTTTCCACCTGCCGCAAAATGCGGTCAGTTTCTTCCAGCGAAGTGCCCGGCGGCGATGCGTAATCCAACACAATACTTCCTTCATCCATCTCAGGTAAAAAGCCGGTTTGAAGTTGCGGAAGAATAAGCCAAATGGCTGCGCCAAAAAGCAGGATAATTATAAAGCTGATGTAAGGGCGCAGAACAAAAAATGATACCCAGCCTTGCCTCTTTACTTCATGCGTCACTTCTTTTTTTGCATCGTTTTTTGGTGGCTTGTCCCGTGTGAGCAACAAATAAACAACAGGTAAAAAAATCCAGGTAACAAAAAAGGAACAGACCAAAGTGATGATCATGGTATTGGTCATTACTTTGAAATAAGCGCCAGCCACACCGCTCATTAATTCGAACGGAATAAAAATAACGATGGTGCTGATAGAAGAACCAATCATAGCAGGCAGCAGGTAATGAATTGCTTTTTGTACTACCGATCTTGATGGTTCGTCGGGATGTTCCTCATGCGAACGGTGGATCTGTTCCACCACCACAATAGCATCGTCAATAATTAACCCGATTGCTGCGGCAATGGCGCCAAGCGTCATAATATTAAACGTGTATCCAACAGCATAGATTACAATTAAGGTCAAACAAATGGTAACAGGAATTGTGATTAAAATTGTTGCACTTGCTTTCAGCGAACGAAGAAAAATAATGGCTACAATAATGGCGAGCACTAATCCAATCCACAAACTATCAGTAACGCTTTTAATGGAATCATTTACAAAATCGGCTTGTACATAATAAGGGCGAATGGTAACACCCTGGGGTAATAGTCGTTGTAACTCCGCTACTTTTTGCCCCATCTCTTTGGATAAAGAAATGAGGTTCGCATTTGGTTGCTTAACAATGGCTACCAGCAAACCTTCCTTTCCGTTTGCATTAATTTTTGTGTATTCAACTCCGGGGCGGATGCTTATTTCAGCAATATCTTGTAAGAGTACAATGCGTTGTCCGTTGCTTAATACTACAAGGTTTTTTAAATCATCAATAGAATGTACCGTGGCATCGGTTACCGTTAAATATAACTGGCGGTAATCGGATAGATACCCGTTGCTTTGAATGAAGTTTGTTTGGGCTAATGTATTTGATAAAGCATCGGGGGTGATGCCCAGCGTACTCATTTTTTGCGGGTTCAGTGTGAGCCAGTATTCTTTTTGTTTGCCGCCAATGATGCGCACTTCCGAAACTCCTTCTACTTGTGAAAGAAAGGGTTTGATGGTATATAAAGCCAGTTGCTTCATATCAATTGGTGTGCGGCTTGTATTGTTGGTTTCCAATGTATACCCAATCACAGGAAGGATAGAAGGATTCATCCGCTCCACTGTTATTTGTGTATTGGGTGGTAAGTCGTTTCTTATTTCCGCTATCTGCGATTCTACTCGTTGAAGGCTTAAATCAATATTGGCATCCCAACTCATAAAGGCGGAAATTTCGCAACTGCCACGGCTTGTTGTGCTGCGGATGTTGACAAGGCCGGGCACTTGCTTAATAGCAGCTTCCAATGGCTTGGTTACCGTTACCATCATTTTATCGACGGGCTGCAAACCTGCATCCGCAATGACTTTTATCTTCGGAAAAGTAATCTCGGGAAACAATGATGTTTGCAGCTTGCTATATACGAAAGCGCCGCCGAGAATGATCATTACCAGCAATACGGTTAGCGGGCTTTTATAGGTTGTGAAAAAGTTTTTCATTCTTCGGCTTTCATAATTTTTACTTTGGCTGTGTCGGGCAAGCCATAATTTCCGGAGAGCAGAATCTTATCGCCGGATGAAAATTTTGGCGATACAATTTCAACGCGGCCGCCGGTTTCCAAACCTTTTACTACATCAATTTTTATAGCAGTTACTGAGTCAATCATCTTCATCACCCAAAAGGAGGTTTGCGCTTCATCTGTTAGAATTGCTTCTTTAGGCAACGATGTAACGTTTGTTTTTTGGGCTTTTATCATGCGCACTTTTACAATAAGATTTTCAGGTATTTGCGTGGCTGAAGCCACTTTCACCATAGCTGTTTGTGTTTGCGAAGCGGAATCAATCGTAGGTAAGAAGGTGGTGATGGTTCCTTTTAAAATAGTGCCGTCTGGTAATACAACATCTGCTGCTTTACCAACTGAAATATAGCGGCGGAGTTCGTAAGGAATGTTGAGTACAAAACCAAAACTATTCGAGTTGCTAATAACAGCCAACTGTTCACCATCCTGCACATAATCGCCAACCTGGTGATTGAGTTGCGTGACATATCCACTTTGTGACGCAGCAATATTTATGACGCCGGTAAAATGAAAAGAAGGATCTAATTTATTAATGGTGTTGCCAAGGCTTTCCGCTTCTTTTGTTTTTAGGGTGAAAAGGTTGCGGCCTGCCGCAGCATACTGCCCTTGCTTTATATTGACTGATTTAATGTAGCCGTTGATGGTACTCTTTACAATATTGACCTGCACAAAAGAAGAGGTTGCATTGAGCTGAATAGAATCGAAAATGGTTTCGGTGCTGATGGTTGTAACGGTTACGGGTGTTTGCACTTCTGCAACAGGCGGCGCTTCTGATTGTGTTACAGCTTCTTTGTGCTTGCACGAAATGAGCAACAAAAGGCCAACGCTATATTTTATAAAAGATTTCATTCCTCTATTGGTTATAATAATTGATCTGTGATTGAATGCGCAAACGGCTGACAATGTTTTGCCGGAAACCATTTTGAGCATTCAAAAAATTAGTGATCGCAGTTATCACATCTGTGATTTTTACGTCGCCGGTTTGTAACAGTTTGCCATACGCTTCTATTAAGGTCTTGGTATAATCTACTTGCTTTTTTATTTTCCCGAACAACATTCCGGTGCTTTGAAGTTGTTTTGTAAGGGTACCAATTTGTTGCTGGTATTGCGCTACAAAAAAATCACGGTTACGGATTCTTGATCGTTCTTCAATATCCAGTCGTTGGTATTTTAATCTTTTTTGATTGCCGTTATAAATAGGAATGCGAAGGTTAACCCCTACTGAAAAACCTAAGTTTTTATACGGCGTATTTTGCAAGGTGGAATTAAAACCACCATCAGCGTAAGCTCCAATTTGCGGCTTGTAACTATAATCAATTAAGCGCCGCTCATTTTCAATGCGAAGGCTATCGGTTACATATCTTTTATAAAAAACAGAAGAGTAAAAATCATGTGGCAGGCTGTCCCAAAATTGCGGCTCTGTGAGTGTTGTTACGGTCGTATCTACAATGCCCGACAAATAATTCAAGGCTAAATAATCGGCGTTATATTGAATCTGCGCCTGTAAGTATGTTAACTCCTGTTGTTGCAATGTAATATCAAAAGCAAGGTACTCGGTTTGTTTAATCACATTGCTTTGTGCTAATTTTTTCAAGGCAACTTCTTCGCTTTTTAGCAACTCGAATAAATCTTTCGAATAGTTCATCGTAAGCAGATCGCCGTAAGCAGTAATGTATTGATCGGTTACTGTTCGCACTAAGTCGCGAATAGAAAGCTGTATCGTATCCCGCAAGGCCAGGCTTTGTAAATTCAGAGTACGAAACTGTGCGGCAATAGCGCCGCTTCTTAAGAAATTTCTTGACACCTGCACCAGGCCCGATACCTGCGCCAGGTTGGTAATGACTTCATCATAACCATAGCCTTTTATTACAGGTGCATATAAATTGTTGCTTACAAATGCCACCTGTGGACGAAGCGTTGCCCGGAGAATAGCACTGTCTATTTGCAGTTGTAGTATCTGCGCTTCGTAACCTCTTAACAAAGGACTACGAACATTGGCTTCATCAATAAACTGTTGCAGCGTTTTTGTTTGCGCTGAAGAAAATAGGACTATTAATAAAAATAAAATTGTGCAACAGTACTTCATCCGGTCTTAAAATTAAGAAAGCCGCAAGCAATTGCCTGCGGCTATTTGGCTTGTTGTATTAGTCGTTATCCTTTTTTGATTTGATCACTTTTCCATTCGCATCAAAAATCACATCTTTTCCTTTTATTTCAGCTTCATAAACAGTCGTGCCATCAGCCTTTACAATGATAGCCGCTTCTTTCACTTTCACGCCTTTATAATGTTTAGCAATGTAGGCTGTAACGGGTGCTGGTAAATCACTTAAGGGCACAACCGTTTCGGTTTCCAAAATATTTCCACCCTTGTCAACTACACAGGACATGTCTTTGCCGGATTCTTTAAAAGTTACCTCGTAGGAACCTTCTTCTTTTTCCCATTTGCCGGTAACATTTGGGTGCGCCTTCATAAAGGCATCCTTTGCAGCGGCAGGTACTTTTGAGGAGGCAATATTTTTTTGTGCCTGTAGTGACGTAAAGCCAATGATGGCCATTGAGAAAATTAAAATCTTTTTCATGGTTGATTATTTTTAGAATGCAAACTTATTCGCCGAATCTGTTCTAAATCTGTAGCATAATTTTAATGCCAGCTAAAGATTTGTGAAGAAAAGGTAATCACAACTTCTAATTTTTCACAGAATTAAACCACACCTTTATTCTTCTCTAAATATTATTCTTTATGTGGTGGACGTACGCTTTACTCTCGGCCATGTTTGCCGCCCTTACGGCCATCTTTGCCAAAGTTGGTATTAAAGGAGTGAACACAGATTTAGCAACAGCCATTCGAACCGTTGTGATTTTAGTAATTGCCTGGGGCATTGCTTTTTTCCGGGGCGGAACGGTTGGCATAAATGCTTTATCTAAACAAAATTTATTATTTCTTGGACTCTCCGGCATTGCCACAGGCCTTTCATGGATCTTTTATTTTAAGGCCTTGCAATTGGGGAAAGTATCCCAGGTGGCGCCGGTTGATAAATTAAGTGTGGCCATCGCTATAGTGTTATCGGTATTTTTTTTAGGTGAGGTGCTTACGTGGAAAACTGCTCTGGGTGCATGTTTGATAATAGGTGGAACTATAGTTTTAATTCTGTAAATCATGAAGGTATTAGTGATAGAAGATGAAAAAGAATTATCGGCAAGCATTTGCGCTTACTTAGCTAATGAGCAATTTGTAACCGAAGCAGTTTATGATGCAGCTACGGCAATGGAGAAGATTGAGCTGTATGAATATGCCTGCATCATCCTTGATATTTCGTTGCCCGATGGAAATGGATTGCAGATTTTACAAAGCCTGAAGAAAGAGAAAAAGGGAGAAGGCGTCATTATCATCTCTGCAAAAAATTCTTTGGATGATAAACTAACCGGGCTGAAAGAAGGCGCCGATGATTATTTGGTAAAGCCTTTTCATTTATCAGAGTTGGCTGCAAGAGTGGCGGCTATCATCAGGCGTAAATCTTTCGACGGGCAGAACCTTATTCAATTTGATAAACTACAAATTGATTTAAATGAAAAAACTGTATTAGTTGATAAAAAAAGAATAGAGCTCACTAAAAAAGAATACGATCTTCTGTTATATTTTTTAGGAAACAAAAACAAGGTTATTTCTAAAAATGCTTTGGCTATCCATCTTTGGGGCGATGATATGGACATGGCAGGTAACTATGATTTTATTTACACGCATATAAAAAACCTGCGTAAAAAAATGATGGCCGCAGGTTCTCCGGATTATATAAAATCCGTTTATGGCATGGGTTATAAATTTTCACTTTCCTGATATGAAGCTTCTTACCAAATACAGCCGCATAAATTTAATAGCCACTATCGCCATCTTTATAGGCGCCAGCACGGCGTTTTACTTTACGTTGCAGTATGTTTTACTTAACCAGGTGGAGGAAGATTTAAAAATTGAAAGGCGTGAGATCACTTCGTATGCAGAACAATTTAAACGACTGCCGGAAATTATAAAAGTAAGAGACCAGGTTACAACTTATACACCGGTAGCCTCGGGTAACGATAAACAATATTTTTCAACGGTTGATCTACAGGATCTTCATGACAATGACCTGGAAAAATTCAGGCAACTAAGCTTTAGTGTACAGGCAGGCGGCCAATGGTATAAAGTAACGGTATCAAAATCCCTCGAGGAAACCGATAACCTTATACAGCAGGTCTTGCTTATTTCGGTCAGCACTATTTTAATTATTCTATTGGTTTCTTTCATTATTAATCGTGTAGTACTAAAAAAATTATGGACCCCTTTCTATCAATCGCTTCACACCGTGAAAAGTTTCCGTATTAGCAAACAACAGACACTCACATTCGGTACTACAGAGATTGATGAATTTAATTTTATGAACGCAACGTTGCAAACACTTACCCAGCAGGCACAAGGCGATTATTTAACGCTGAAAACATTTAGCGAAAATGCATCGCATGAAATTCAAACACCTATTGCTATCATTCGTTCCAAGTTGGATTTATTGATACAGGAAGAAGGGGTTACTCAAAAACAAAGCGAGAGTTTGGAAAGCGCTTATAATGCAGTGCAAAGACTGGCAACACTCAACCATCACTTACTTCTTTTAGCCAAAATAGAGAATAACCAGTTTACCGAAATTACTCAAATTGACCTGGCCACCGCCGTTGAAAAAAAGCTCGAAGATTTTAGTGAACTATGGCAGATAGAAGGGATTAAAATTCATAGTTCAATAACATCTGCAATACTAAAAATGAACTCCGACCTTGCAAATATTTTACTGAACAATTTAGTAAGTAACGCTACAAAATATAATTATCCCGGCGGTGAAATATATCTCGAATTAACCCATCAGCATTTAACAATAAAAAACACAAGTAAAGAGGCGCCATTGGTCAATGATAAAATCTTCAAACGATTTTATAAGCCTTCGCAAAGCGGTGATAGTAACGGATTGGGCCTTTCTATCATCAAACAAATTTGCGATGTATCGGGGTTTAAGATCAGGTATGCTTACGAGGAAGGCCTGCATATATTTTCCATTCTATTCACGTCTTTATAAATTATTATCAAACTGCATCTTTTCTTCTTTTACTTTTTTAATCACACCAAAGCGATAGCTCAATCCCAAATACATAATCAATCCGTCACGTTTGCCGACTGATACTTGCTTTAATGTAGGAATATTCAATTCTGTTTTTTGTTTCAATGAATTAAAAAGATCAGAAGCGGTAGCAGTGAAGTCAAAGCAAAACAACAGCCAGCAACTCTCTTGGATTACATAGCAGGCCTGCTAACAACATTACAGCACTAAAGCAACGCAAATCAAGGATACATGATGCGCCAACTCACAAACTCCATTTTTACCGGACAGCAATAGTTTTAATGTCAGAATGATTTGAAATGATTAACGAAGGTTAACTTGTCGGGCAAGTATGTATCTCTAATAAAACGTTGCGTTTATAAAGCTAATTATGGCAAAGGATATATTTTTATGCTAAATTAACCAGCTAAAGTATCAGGCATCTGTCACGCCTTTAAAAAATAAGCAATGGATAATAAGCAAGAAAATAAAAACAACGGCAAATTGAACCGCCGGGTTTTCCTGGGAGAAGTAGTGCCAATGGTTGCGTTGGCCGTAGGCGCAGTTCCATCTTTGGCGGCAGGTCTCCCTCCTGGTCAGAATGATCGACCACCTCCTCCGGATGACGAAAATTTTCCCGGTCTTATTACAAGGGAAAAGGATCCCGTGAACCTTGAGTTCCCTTTTCCAACATTAAAAGACCGGATCATCCCAAACAACCGTTTTTTTGTTCGCACTCACTTTCCTGTTCCTAAAATTGAAGCAGCGGCATGGCAGCTTACAATAGACGGCGATGTTCTTTCTGAAATTAAAATTAATTACAATGATCTTTTAAAGCTCCCGGCTAAAACAGTTATGGCTACTATAGAATGTGCGGGTAATAGCCGGGCTTTTTTAGTGCCTAAAGCAAAGGGTTTGCTTTGGGAACAGGGCGGTTTAGGTAATGCAGAATGGACTGGCGTTCCCCTATCTGTTTTGCTTACTAAGGCAGGTATTAAACCAGGCGTAATTGAAATTATTTTAGAAGGCGCCGACGAAGGAGCAATTACGGAAGAACCTAAATCACCTGGCACCATAAAATTTGCCCGAAGCATTTCCATTACAAAGGCGATGCAGCCGGAAGTTTTATTGGCTTACAAAATGAATGGGAAAGAACTTTCAGATGAACACGGTTTTCCCGTGCGTGCTATTATACCGGGGTACTATGGCATGGCTTCAGTAAAATGGCTTAACCGTATAACCGCAACCTCTACTCCTTATGAAGGCTATTGGCAAACGCTTGAATATGCTTACTGGAAAAGAAAAAATGGATTGCCCACAATTACTGCAGTAACATCCACGCTGGTCAAATCAGAAATTTCACGTCCTGCCCTGCACGAAATTGTGCCCGCCGGAAAACCCTATCGTGTTTTTGGCGCTGCCTGGACCGGTGATAGCGAAGTAGTACAAGTTGAATTTAGTTCCGATGAAGGAAAGACCTGGCAGAAGGCAAACCTTTTAGATCAAGCGATACCTTTTGCATGGCGATTGTGGGAGTATAACTGGTTAGCTCCAAACGTACCCGGGAATTATAAACTAATGGTACGTGCTACAGATAAACAGGGAAATACACAACCTGCGCATCACGATCCTGATAAAAGAAATTATATGGTTAATTATATCGTACCTCACAAGGTGATAGTTGAGTAAGAGTAACCAATAGTATGATAGTTTTTATGGCGTGCGCCGAGGCGGCGCCGGGCTATCCGCTCCAATCTTTTTATTGGCGGTTGTCTATAATAAAATCATTCATTACAATATACCAATAAAAAGGATTTCCGCTTCTATCCCCTCACGCATTGCCCCGGACCTTCCTAATTCCTCCCACGGAGGGAGTTAGCCTCCGATTATGTTAAGTTCTTCTTAGGTTTAATTAACTAAGGTCTTATGTTCCGTAGGAACATTTTGTGGGTAGATAGAGTAGTGCGTTGTCCTTTTGTTGCAGCGCAACAATTTGAGCTTTATCAATCGCCTTTGCACAAAGCGTTCCAACGGAATGCAGCTCGGCATTTATTCTGCTTACTTGCATTTTATTGGCGAATTAGATTTTAAAACACGGTTCCAAAAAATATTTTTGAAACTTTTCCATTCATATATTCAAGCCTTAAAAAGCTTTATGCCCATAAAAGTTATTGCTTTTGATGCCGATGATACCTTGTGGATCAACGAACCTTATTTCCAGGAAACAGAAAAAAAATTTTGTGAACTGTTGGAAGATTACCTGCCACATCACACTGTATCACGAGAGTTGTTGAAAACCGAGATCCAGAACTTATCTCTCTATGGTTACGGTATTAAAGGCTTTATGCTTTCAATGATTGAAACCGCATTCAAGGTTACTGATAAAACTATAAAAGTTGATGTAGTTGAAAAAACAATTGAATTAGGAAAAGACCTGTTGGCAAGGCCTATTGAATTATTAGATGGAGTGGAAGAAGTGCTTTTAAACCTGAAAGATCACTATCGCTTAGTAGTTGCAACCAAAGGCGATTTGTTAGACCAGGAACGAAAGCTAAAGAACTCCGGCATTGAGCATTATTTTCATCACATAGAAATTATGAGTGAAAAAGGCGAGAGCGATTATTTAAAACTTATTAAACATCTGGATGTAAAGCCCCAAGAATTTTTAATGGTGGGCAATTCTTTAAAGTCAGATGTATTACCTGTGCTTGCCATTGGCGGTCATGGTTATCATATTCCTTACCATACTACATGGGCGCATGAAAAAGTGGAACATGTAGTGGAGCATCCTAATTTTAAGCAGTTCCAAAATATAAAATCTCTTTTACCTACATTGCTGGTATGAAGCGTGCACTAGACATCGCCACCTGGAACCGCAAGGATCACTATCATTTTTTCAAAGGTTTTGAAGAACCTTTTTTTGGTGCAACGGTTAGCATTGATTGCACAAAAGCCTACACAACAGCTAAAGAATCCGGCGTGTCGTTTTTTCTTTATTATCTCTATCAGTCATTAGCGGCTGCCAATGCTGTGGAGCCTTTCAAATATCGGATAAAAGATGATGAAGTGTTTGTTTGGGATGTTGTCAATGCATCGCCTACCATCAACAGGTCCGATGGCAGTTTTGGATTTGCCTATATGGATTACCAGGAAGATAAAGACCTCTTTTATGCCGCAGCACAAAAAGAAATTGAACGGGTACAATCAACCACCGGTTTAGTTCCTGCTTTTTCCGGTGAGAACGTTATTCATTATTCCTCTATTCCCTGGCTCGCTTTTACAAGTCTTTCGCATGCCCGTGCATTTTCTTTTAAGGATAGCATCCCAAAAATTTCTTTTGGAAAAATGATGGGAGAAAAAGGTTTCAGAAAGCTACCTGTCTCAGTTCATGTACATCATGCCCTGATGTATGGCTTTCATGTAGCGCAATTTGTAGATCTGTTTCAGCAATTAATGAATAAAGGGTAAAACTTATCGCCTACCGGTTAAGATAGGCCGAAAGATACTGTTCAAGCGTAGTCGGTCCTGTTTTATCAGCAATGGTATCTTCCTGCAGCACTTTTATAAAAAACGAAAACTTGTCGTATTGATTTTTATCAACCAGTTTAAGGAGCGGCAGAAAAAGTTTAACCAGTCCTGTGGGAATGGTTCTTAATTTTTTAGCTGGCGCCACGGTTTGTTGAATCATCTCAGTAATTTGTCTTCTTGTATAAATGGTTTGCCCTCCGGCCTTGTAAATGCTGTTCGTCGCGCCAATGGCTTCCACACAAACTTTTGCCAGGTCGCCATCATAAATAGGGTTTGTTTTTTTGTCACCTTTTCCTATCTGCACCAGCCTTCCTTTTTTTGCCATCTCTATCAAATCAATAAAAGCACTGAACAAAGCGGGTGGTTGAAGTATTGAATAATCAATGCCGGATGCCTTGAGTTTCTCAGAAAAAAGATGATGCACTCTAAAGTAGGTAAGTTCCTGGTGAGATTCAGCACCTAAAGCCGATACGTACACAAATTTTTGCACACCGCTTTCTATGGCTTGAGTTAAAATATTTTCGTTGCCTTTAAAGTCCACTTCATAAAAGCCGGGTTTGTCTTTACTGTTTGGCGAGACGGATTTGCCGAGGGCAGAAATAACTACAGAAACATTTTGGCATATGCCTTTCAACTCCCCTGGATTCAATACGTCCACAATCTTATATTCAGTAATGAACGGCTTTAGCTTCTCCCCCTTTTCTTTACTGCGAACTACGGCTATGGTACAGTAGTTAGTTGCTTTTAGCGCTGCGGCAATATGGCTGCCCAGGTGGCCCGATGCGCCAAAGAGCAAAAGTTTTGGTTGACTCATACTATTAAGGTCTTATTAAAAGTAGCTAAAAAGTAAAAAAAACTTCCTGAATAAACGAATCATACAATAAAAAATAGCCGTTTCTAAAGGCCTGTCACTTATTTTATTTCTGGAATAAAATAGGTTCATTGCTATTCTGGTTCCTTAATATTTTATTAACCTTCGCGTTAAACATTTTGTTTCTGTATGTGTCTATGCTCTACTTTGGTTTGCCGTAGTTGTATCTTGTATTTTTAATTTATCCGCATGAAAAAAATAATTCACTCCCTCAGTCTTGCCATTATCTTACTTACCGTAGGTGCTGTCGGTTCCGCGTTTTACTTTAAAACAGAACAAGCCACGCCTGCATACAGGTTTCCGTATAAACAAGCCGGACTTAATGACCGTGAAGCCGCTGCACACCTGATAAGCCGTTTCTCCTTTGGGGCAAAGCCCAATGAGATTGACGCTATATTAAAAATCGGCGTGGAAGATTGGTTTAAACAGCAATTAAATGCTGATTTAAATGATGCTGCTTTGAATGATAAGCTTGCTGGTTACGAATCCCTTAAAATGACCAATGAAGAAATTGTGAAAACTTATCCCAAGGGCGGGCAGGTTTTAAAGATGGCTATTAAAGACGGCATCATTGATAGAGATTCAGCAAAGGCTGATAAGAAGGATTATAAAAAAGAAGTAAAGGGCTACATGGATGAAAAAGGCATCAAGCCGCAGGCAGAATTACTTCGGCAGTTAGTGAACCAAAAAGTATTAACAGCCGCTTACTCCAATAATCAATTGCGTGAGGTGCTAACTGATTTTTGGTTCAACCATTTTAATGTAGCAGCCAGTAAGGGAGGGGTGCAACAATTTATTACTTCTTACGAAAGAGATGTTATTCGCCCTAATGTTTTAGGCAAATTTGAAACGCTTCTATTAGCCACTGCCAAGTCGCCGGCCATGCTTACTTTTTTAGATAATACTAAAAGCACTGTAAATGAAGAAAACGCTACCGGAGACCAAATGAAGTTTGCAAAGCGCCGCCAAAAAATGGTGGAAGGCTTGCAGGAAAAGATGATAGAAGGCATGAAGGATACCGCGGCGCAACGCAATGCTAAGGGCAAAATTAAAAAACCAAAAATGCAGGGCCTTAATGAAAACTATGCCCGTGAAATTATGGAACTGCATACTTTAGGTGTTGATGGCGGCTACACGCAGAGTGATGTAACACAGGCTGCCCGTGTGCTTACAGGCTGGAGCCTGAACCCAATGATTGAATATGGCATCAAACCCAAACGCATGCCTAATCAAAAGCAATTAGACCGCGCCGGTTTTGTATATGATGATAACTTTCTTTTTGCCGCTAACAAGCATGATCTTGGAGAGAAAAAAGTTTTAGGAACAACCTTTCCTTCAGGTGGGAAATATGAAGAAGGTGTGAAGCTCATTCACCTGTTAGCTATTCATCCATCAACCGCGAAGTTTATTTCAAAGAAGTTAGCAGTGCGCTTTGTAAGCGATGCGCCCCCGCAAAGCTTAATTGATAAAATGGCAAAAACATTTTTAGAGAAAGATGGCGACATAAAAGAAGTGCTAACCGTTATGGTAAATGCACCTGAGTTTTGGGCAAAGGATGCCTTACGTGAAAAAACAAAATCACCATTTGAATTAGCAATCAGTTCTATCAGGGCTACGGCTGCTGAAATAGTTGCCCCTATCCAATTATATCAATGGGTAAATAAAATGGGTCAGAAACTTTATAACTACCAGGCGCCAACAGGCTTCCCCGACAAAGGCCAATATTGGATCAACACAGGTTCTCTTCTTAACCGCATGAATTTTGGATTAGCCCTTGCCTCTGGCCGCATACCCGGTGTGAAACTGGATTTGCTGGCATTAAATAATAATCACGAACCCGAAAGTGCAGAAGATGCGCTTAGGAAATACAGTAGGATTTTAATGCCCGAACGTAATGTAGAGGAGACGGTAAAACGTCTTATCCCAATGCTGAACGATCCTGAATTGCAAAAGAAGGTTGATGATGCGGCCGCTAAAACAACTACGTCAAAAACAGCAATCATGGATGAGAGTGGAGAAGATATGACGATGAATAAAAAAGAAGGGAAGGGGGCAAATAAAATTGGTAAGAAAAACAATGATGCGCAGATTCAATTGGCAAAAGGAAATAATACCATGCTCGGGCAAGTAGTCGGTATCATCATTGGTTCGCCGGAGTTTCAACGCAGATAAAGCTGTGCGAGGCGTCCTCGCCTCGCACTATTATTCTATCGCCTCCGGCGATGAAATAAAAGGAAAGTAAAAGGAAGAGGACATTAAGAAATTGTATTAAAACGACCCTAATAAGAAATTAGAAATCCAAAATTTAAAATCTTTTTATGACACCATCAAGAAGAGCTTTTTTAAAAGGCGGTGCACTTGCCTTAGTAACAGCCGGGATAGGCGGCGTTCCCTCTTTCATTGCCAAAGCTGCGCAAAGCCGCAAACTGTGGAGTCCATACAAACGCCATAAAATAATGGTGTGCATATTTCAGCGTGGCGCTATGGATGGACTAATGGCGGTTACACCTTTTACTGATAAATATTTACAGGCAGCAAGGCCTACTTTGTTTATGTCAGCAGCTGGTTCGGCTAACAAACCATTAATTGATTTAGATGGCCGCTTTGGTTTACATCCATCCATGAGTGCATTTGAACCGCTATTCAAAGAAAAAAGATTGGCTATTGTACACGGTGTTGGTTCGCCCAACACCACCCGCTCGCATTTTGATGCGCAGGATTATATGGAAAGCGGTACACCATTCAGCAAGGGGACGGCAAGTGGCTGGTTAAACCGGGCAACCGGTTTGTTAGGCCATGAAGGTGCTACACCTTTTCAGGCGGTGAGTCTTACTTCCTCTTTGCCTCGTTCTTTCTACGGCGATAATGCAGCCGTAGCTATCTCTAACCTTGAAGACTTTTCTATTCAACTACGAGGCAACACGATGGGCGCTAACACCGCCGCTAAAAGCTTCGAAGACCTGTATGATAAAACATCTTCTTCGCTTTTAAGTAAAACCGGTAAGGAAAGTTTTGAAGCAATGAAGATTTTAAAGAGTAATGATGTAAAAGGCTACCGTCCGGCCAATGGCGCAGTATATCCTGCATCACCATTAGGCAACTCTTTAAAACAAATAGCGCAATTAGTTAAAATGGATGTGGGAATGGAAATTGCTTTTGCCGAGTGCGGCGGCTGGGATACGCATTACAATCAAGGCACTGAAGTAGGAACGTTCTCAAGAAACGTAGGTGATCTAAGTTCTGCTATCACCGCTTTCTGGACCGATATGGGCCAGTACCAGGATGATGTGGAAGTTATGACTATGACCGAGTTTGGAAGAACTGTTCATCAAAATGGCTCTAATGGAACCGACCATGGTCGCGGTTCCTGCATGTTTGTTCTGGGAAATGATATTAACGGGGGTAAAGTGCACGGTAAAGTGCCCGAACTAAGCATCGAGAATTTAGAAGATAAAAGGGATCTTCCGGTAACTACAGATTTCCGTGCAGTGTTTGATGAAGTGGCTACCTCGCATTTAAAAATCAGGGATGATGGCAAGCTGTTCCCCGATTGGAAGGGAAAAGGAATTGGCTTAATGAAATCCTGATTGTCAACCCGAAACAAAAAACCGAATGTTTTACTAAGAGAAGAAGAACTAAAACCAAATTATAACGTCGTGCCGCTCCTATTGCATATGTTGACTGTAGGCTTTTTCCTGCTTAAGTTTAAAGTCAGCCATTGCTTTTTTTAAGTCTTCCAGGTATTGCTCTTTATTCTGCAAGTATTTTTTTGAAAGCTCACTTCGTACTTGTCGCATGAAGTCAACTGCATGAAATTCGTTGCCTACATTTTTATTCTGGGTCTTCATATGTCACTTCTTTTGGTGTTCTGATGTCAATAGTCTGATAACCAAATTTAAGATTAATTGCGTTGTATTGTTTGATACGGAAGAAATTTACCATGTGCCTGAAATTCCAACTCACTAAACTGTCAACCTTTAAAATTGTGGCTATTGCAATATGTTGTGCGTCTGAATAAAACTTTGGTGTCAAGGCACCTTCTGTCACGTAATGACTTGCAAGAGTTAATTGTTCTTCTGTTATTGTTGTCAGTTCAATAAATTGAGGAATAATCGTCGTCGGTAAATTCTGAACATTTTCTGGTGCATTTCGTAACTCTCCAAGAGTAACGTCAGATAAAATAATTGAAAACCTTCCTTGTCGTGCCTGTTCAATAAAAGGAATTGTCCCCTCGGAAAATTCATTGTCATAGTAACCGCCCCATACCGATGTGTCAACGTAAAATTTCATATCCAAACTTACTGAAAATTGTCACTATGTTTTAAATGGCAGGGTGCGGTATAAAGTTGAAGTTTAATTCTTTTGCCTGCTTTGTTCGTGAGCCAAAACTACTGCTGATAATTTGCAGCCGGTTCTTCAACGTCCCACCCCATTTGCGGGATACTTTTGTCGTAAGCCTTTTTTCTATTCTTTGATGGCATTTATCCGTTTAAACGAAAGTTTTAAAACTTTCGCAAATACAGTTTCACTTCTTTTTGCTCAACACTCCGCTATATCATCTTCTCCCTTTTATCTTTCAACATCATCAAATGCTACCATTCTATCCTTTCATACATTAATCATTTCTCCAGCGGTAGCATGAGTAGCAGTATTCAATCTTAATTGGCAAACGTATATTGGTATTCTACCTTACCGGTCAATTCTTTTTGCTTGTTGTAAATGGCCTCTTTTGTTTTGAGGCCTTTGTCGTTATACTGGTATCGCCAGATTAGATACTGAGAGCTGTTTTGCGGGATGGTATAACGTTGAATAACCTGGTTGGCGGCCGAATATTCAAACATATATTCCGGCAATAGACGGGCTGCTTTTTTATTGTAGCGTACAATATCAGTTAAGCGGTTCTTGTCATCGTAGTAATATAAAAAGGGTTCAGGCTTTATGCCGTAGTGTGTTTCCTGTTCTTCAATCACATTGCCTGCAGCATCTAACTTAAACACTATGTATGCAGTATCATTTTTGTTTTTTATACGCAACAGGCGGCTTATTCTTCCTTGTGCATCGTATTGCCAAAGGTGTTCATCGGTTTGTGTAGCCACTAAGGAATCTCCATTAGTAATTAAAATAGAAGCTAGCTTACCGGCATTGTTGTAACTATAAATAGAAGTGTTCACCATTCCCTCCGATGAATCGGTAGTCTTAATAACTCTTCCGCTTGCATCTGTATAAGAAGTGAGATAAGAAGGATTGGAGAACTCCGATTTTGTAGTAGTGCGCAAGGCACGCTGTGCCGGTAAAAATTCCTGGCGAACTAAAAAATTATCCAGCGGTGTATTATTTACGGTGTAAGTTTTTAAGGTTACGCTTTGCACTTTGTTGTTGCCATAGTTAGTTAGCAACTCTGCACTTTCTTTTGTGCCGATGATGTCTTTATAATAATACTGGGCTGAAGAACTAATAAAAAAGAAAATAAGAGTGGCGAAAAAAATTGCTTTCATTCAGATATTGTTTGCTCAAAAATAAACGATGCTGCCGTCGATAACGGTAACGGACCGGTAAAGTGCAAATTTTGTGGCTATTTTTAAGAAAAATTTTAGGTGAGCCATAACCCGGAACGAAAGGAAAAAAATTGCCTGAACTGTGATACTCAGGTGCGGGGCCGTTTTTGCCATGTATGTGGACAAGAGAACATTGAAACAAAAGAAAGTTTTTGGTCGCTAACCAAACATTTTGTTTACGACATCCTGCACTTTGATGGCAATTTCTTTCATACGCTGAAGTATATTTTTACTAAGCCGGGCTTTGTTGCCAGGCAGTATGCCGAGGGCAAACGGGTTTCGTTCCTGCATCCGATACGCATGTATTTATTTACGTCTGCAGTTTTCTTTTTAGTCTTTTTTTCGGTTCAGTCCTTCACTATTAATAATACTTACAAACCTGGCAATTTGGATAATAAAGACAGGATTGAACTTGCCAACAACTTGCAGAAAAGACTGGATGAAAATCCCTCCAACTTTTTATTAAAACAAGGTATTCCTTTAATCAGGGATACTACACATTCTCTGAATATCGATTCTTTGGGTTTACGTGATTCTATTGCCCAGTTAATAACTTTTGGTGAAAATAAATATGCTTCTGTAAAAGAATACGAGGCTGTGCAGGATACTATTCAGGAAATTAAAAAAGATGGCTGGTTTAAACGCCGGTTTATCAGGCAATCAATATATCTTAATAATAAATATGGCAACAAGAGTGAAGGCATACAGTCGTATGTTGAAGCGTTTATTCATAAGCTACCATACCTCTTGTTTGTATCGTTGCCCTTTTTTGCTTTGCTATTAAAGCTGCTATACATACGCAGAAAAAATTTTTACTACAGCGATCATATTGTGTTTACACTTTATCATTACATTTTAAGCTTTATACTGCTACTATTGCTTTTAGCAATAAATAAGCTTCATGATATTACGCATTGGGGTTTACTTACTTTCCTGCTTACTATCATTGCAATTACGTGGCCGGTATATCTGTATCTGGAAATGAAAAATTTTTACCGGCAGGGAAAGTGGAAGACCTTCGGAAAATTTCTACTGCTTAATCTATTGGGCTTTGTTCTCATTCTTATTCTGTTTCTATTCATTTTATTGTTTTCTTTCTTTCAATTATAAGTTATGACTACTGCAGGTATAGCCTTTGAGCGCTTGTTAACGATTATGAGTGAACTGCGGGAAAAATGCCCATGGGATAAAAAGCAAACCATACAAACCTTGCGGCAAATGACGTTGGAAGAAACCTACGAATTGACAGATGCCATCACCGACGAAAATTGGAAAGGTATTAAAGAAGAATTAGGTGATCTTCTTTTACATATTGTTTTCTATTCAAAAATTGGCGAAGAAAAAGCTGGGTTTTCTATTACTGACGTGATCAATGACATTTGCGAAAAACTCATCCAGCGCCACCCGCATATCTACGGAGATGTGCAAGTGAGTAACGATGAAGATGTAAAACGCAACTGGGAAAAAATAAAAATGAAAGAAGGCAAAGGATCAGTACTATCGGGCGTGCCCAAAGCTTTGCCTGCATTGATAAAAACTATGCGGCTGCAGGAGAAAGCAAAACAGGTAGGCTTTGAGTGGGAGAACAAAGAACAGGTTTGGGAAAAGGTAAAAGAAGAAGAGCGTGAATTAGAAGAAGCCATCCAATCGGGTAACCAACAATATATAGAAGAAGAGTTTGGCGACCTCATATTTTCTTTAGTGAACTTTGCACGGTTTTTGAAAGTGGATGCCGAAAATGCAGTAGAAGTCACCAACAAAAAATTCATTAAACGGTTCACTAAAATGGAACAAAAAGCGATGGCAGGTGGTAAGCCTTTAACCCAAATGACGCTTGAAGAGATGGATGCCATCTGGAACCAAATCAAACTACATAAGGATTGAAATTGTTACCTGCACATAGTCATCTGCCTAAACGCAGCTTGTTGTTTTTTGCAGCTGGCCTTTTTTTACTTTCCTTTTTAAGCAATTGGTATTTTGCTTCAAAGCCTTCAATTGTTCATCAGCAAAAGCTGTTACAGAATTATGTTAATGCCCAGCAGGGCGATGCTAATGAACTACTGAAAGATTCTGTGTTGATGCGCAAACTGGTACAGGGCACTGAGTCGTTACAGGAATTTGAAGAAGTGGCTGCAAAACAATACGGTCTGTTTTTATTTGCAGAAACCGCATCTGAAAAACAAGAACCACTTTTTTGGAACAATCAAAAAATATTACCGCCGGCTGCCGACTTTTCTCTTGCCGACGGATACTACTTTCAGCAACTTTTAAATGGTTTCTACATTATTGAAAAAAGGGCTTTGCAGTTGGAGGGTATGAGCAACAACTTAGTGGCGTATGTATTAATACCGGTTCTTTACAAATACTACCTGCCATTAGATTACCTGCCTACTCAGTTTGCTCATGATAAAGATGCGGTAAAGCAAATTGTTATTGTGGATACCACAACAGCGTTTCCCATTACTATAGCAGGTGGCCGGCCACTTTTTTATATAAATAAAATAGCGCAAAAAACTATCAAAGCCACAGATTTTGTAACTATTTTCCTTCGCGTTGGCGCATTTGTTTTATTGCTGGTATATGTGCAACTGATAACGGAATCTATCAGGCGAAGAGGAAGTGTAACCAGAGCAATTCTTTTTCTAAGCCTTGTTTTATTGTTTTTTAGAACCGCTTTGTTTTATTATCCCGGGCTTCTTTCACTAAGGCAATTCCCTCTTTTTGATCCTTCTATTTATGCTTCTAATTTTTTAAACAGGTCGCTTGGAGATCTGCTTTTAAATGCCATCGTATTATGCTGGTGTTTTTTGTTTGCATGGCGTAGCATTGATCCTAAAAAACGGTTGCCTTCTTTTATTAAAAAGAGGGGTGTGCTGGCAGCCGGCATCGTATGTAGCTTCATTTTGATCCTGTCTACATTTCAGTTAGCCAATGTGGTACACCAATTAGTAACCTCTTCCAAAATCTCTTTTAATGTTACCGATTTTTTTAGCTTAGATAAATACACCGTATTTGGTTTTATTGTTCTGGCATTGGTTTCGCTTACTTACTATTATTTTTCGCAACTGCTTTTCCGGGTCATTCAAGCGGCTTTTCCTAACCTGTTGCTCCTGTATTTTATTGTGGCTGTCATTGGCCTGTTGTTCCTCACCCTCCGGTCTAATGAGGTGGTGGTGCTATTTCATTTACCGGTATTAGCGTGGCTGGTGGCCTACACACTTTTATTAAGTAAGCAGGAGTTTATCATCAACCGCTTTGCCATTACCATTGCAGGCATTTTATTTTGGATATTTATTTTTTCAGCTTCACTGGCTTTATTAATTCTGCAGGGCAATAAAGAAACAGAATGGCGCAGCCGGAAAGGCCTTGCTGAAAAATATGACGAGCGAAGTGACCCGTCTAACGAACGTAAATTAAGTATTGCACTTACTTATTTGGATAATCGGTTTTTGAAAGCCAACTTTTCCCGATTTCGTGATGAAAAAAAAAGCCATGTTATACGAGACAGTATAATAACCGAAAGTTTTACTGACTATATTAATCAATACGATACAAAAATTTATGTTTTTGATAGTGCTAATCAACCTTTGAATAATGGTGACGATGACAAAAGCTATGGAGAACTGAATGTTATTGTTGATGTACAGAGCCGGCCCACGGGTATTCAGGATTTATATTATCATGAAACACCGTCCGAAAAGTTTGCTTACATCACCCGGAGAATTATTGACGATTCTACCGGTATAACAGGCACATTTTTTTTGCTATCAACTCCTAAGCAATATCAAAATGCAGATGCTTTTTATATTGTGTTTTTCCGTAAGGTGGCTACAAACGATCCGGAAAACTCGCCCACTTATAGTCATGCGGTTTATATAGGTAACAAGCTTCGCAGCCATTCAAGTAAATATCCCTTTACTATAGAAATTACCGATGAACAGATTCCTGAAAACGTTGTAGAGCGGCGTGTAAATGGCGGTTATGATGAACTTTGGTACCGGGCTAAAAACAAAAAAGTGATCATTGTTTCAAAGGAGCAGGACTCGCTGTTAGAAAGCATTACTCTCTTCTCCTGGTTATTTTGCGCTTTCATATTTATGGTTGGTATTATACAGGTCTTCGGGTTGTTAGTGAGGTTATGGAGGGACTGGCGAACAGCTGGTATTTTTTCTAAATTAAATATCCGTACACAAATTCATGGCACCGTAATTTTTATTTCTGTTCTTTCTTTTTTTATCATTGGCGCTGCTACTATCGAGTTTTTCATCAGCCGGTATAAAAGAGATAACATTGACCGCTTAAGCCGTACGGCTAGCATCACCGTAAACGAGATGAACAAACAGGTAAAAGTAAAAGGCTTGTCAACAGCGCCTTTTGACTTTTCCGATTCGGCATCGCTTAAAGCATTAAAAGGTTTGATAAAAGAAATTGCAGACGTGCATAATGTAGATGTGAATTTGTATGATTTAAAAGGCAACCTTCAGGTATCATCGTATGAACCGGTGTATAACCGGGGAATTCTAAGTTTGCAAATGAACCCGCGGGCCTACTATCACCTTGCTAAATTGCGGGAAGTGCAACGGGTACAGGATGAAACAACCAGTTCTTTAGATTACCTGAATATTTACTCCGTGGTGCGTGATGATAAAGGAAATATTTATGCTTATCTAAACGTGCCCTATTTTTCTTCTGAGATAGATTTAAAGCAGGAAATCTCCAATTTCTTAGTGACCATTATTAACCTGAATGCTTTTATTTTTTTAATTGCCGGCGTTGTTGCCCTGTTCATTACCAACCGCATTACCCGCTCTTTTTCTATTATTGCAAATAAGATGAAGGAGATAACATTGGGTAAAGCGGCAGAAGAAATTGTTTGGAATAGGAACGATGAAATAGGAGAGTTGGTAACACAGTATAATAAGATGGTACATCAGCTTGAACAAAGTGCCGAAGCATTAGCCAAAAGCGAAAGGGAAGGAGCATGGCGGGAGATGGCAAGGCAGGTAGCGCATGAAATAAAAAACCCGCTAACGCCAATGAAGCTCAGTATTCAATACCTGCAAAAAGCTATTCAAAATAACCAGCCGAATGTGCAAGTGCTAACTGTTAATGTGGCTAATACTTTAATTGAACAAATAGACCACCTTTCTAAAATTGCAGCCGACTTTTCGCAATTTGCCAACATTGGTAATAAAAAAATTGAGAAGATGGATTTGCATATTGTGTTAGCTTCTTTAGTGGATTTATATGCGGCTAACCCCAATATAAATCTGGTATGGAATAAAGTGGATGACAGCTTATTTATGCGCACTGATAAAACCCACATGAACCGCTTGTTTACAAATTTGCTTTCTAACGCTGTAGATGCCTGCTCCGAAAGAAGGGCATGTGCAGTTACAATTAATGAGACAAAAAATGACGACTACATTATTGTTTCAATTACGGACAATGGAGAAGGCATTCCGGCGGAGATGCAATCAAAAATTTTTACACCCAACTTCACTACAAAAACTTCCGGCACCGGTCTGGGGTTAGCCATGTGTAAAAGTATAACCGAGCAGGCAGGAGGATCTATATGGTTCGAAACCGAAGAAGGAGAGGGCACTACTTTCTTTGTGCAATTACCATTGGCTGAATAACTGGCATTTGCAACCGGCAATTTAGCTGCCAACTGCCTACTACTTATCTATTCCTTTTTTCTTTCTTGTTTCTATTAAATAAGCTTCAAATTCCTGAAGGCAGAACGAACTTAAATTCCGGGATGCAGGCAAGCCCCCTTTTTGTGCCACCATGGTTCCGTATTTTATGTAATGAAATTCTTCCAGTGTATGAGCATCAGGATTTATAGATAGAAGTAAACCTTTTTGCAACGCATAATCAATCCAGCGCCAATCCATATCTAAGCGGCTTGGCGATGAATTGATTTCAATGACGACATTATTTTCTGCGCAGGCATCAATGATAGCTTTATGGTCAACAGGATAGCCTTTTCTTTTCAATAATAAGCGACCCGTCATGTGGCCAAGGATAGTTGTATAGGGATTTTTGATAGCGCCCATTAACCGCATCATAGCCTTGTCCTCATCCATATCCAAATTGCTGTGCACGGATGTAATTACTAAATCAAAAGAAGCTAAAGTTTTATTATCGTAGTCTAATGTGCCATCGCCTAAAATGTCACACTCAATACCTTTGAAAATTTTAAAAGGGGTTAACTTTTTATTGAGGCCATCAATGTAACTGTGTTGTTCCTTAATTCTTTCTTCTGATAAGCCACTTGCATAAGCAGCTGCTTTTGAATGATCGGAAATAACCATGTACTCAAATCCTAATCGTATTAATTCATCCGCCATTTGTTCAATGGTGTACCCGCCATCACTCCAGGTACTATGCGAATGAATTAATCCTTTAATAGTATTGGTTTGAACTACGTTATCAAACCTTTCTTTTTTTGCCCGTTCGATTATGTTGCTGCTCTCACGCAAATAAGCCGGAATGAAATGCAACCCTACGCCTTCAAAAATTTCTTCTTCGGTAGCAGCATCAGAAATATTAGGTAGCGAAGTGAAAGTCTGTAAAAATTCTTCACTACTGCTTGTCTCTATTAATTTTTTTGCAAATGATTGATTTGTTGTAAAATGAAAATGCAGTTCTAAAAAATCTTCTGCACATACTATCAACAAGTCATCGCTGTCAGATAAAATACTGATCTGGTTATTGATTAAAAACTTTTTTAGTTCTTCTTTTGAGACTGTTGTTACCCACTCTAATTTACTGATGATTTCTAATTGCCTGCTGAATTCTCCGCTAATAGTAATCTGTTCACTTCTAAATTTTGTTTCTATCTTTTGTTGCAGCGCTGTAGTAAAATCTTCAATGTGTTTGTATAAATATTTGCCTTCGCTGCTTCTTATAAATTCAATGGACTCTAAAATTTTCGCTTCTGTTTTTTCACCAAAACCTTTCTTTTGTGCAATACGATTTTCTTTGCAGGCTGTTTCTAAATCGGCAATCGTATCAATCCCCATCTCTTTCCAAAGCGTATTAATTTTTTTTGGTCCAAGCCCTTTTACATTCATCATTTCCAATACACCTTCGGGTGTTTGTTGTAATAGTTCCTGCAAAATTTTTAGCTCCCCGGTTTGTAATAGTTCCAATACTTTTTTTCCTGCACTGTCACCTATGCCCTTTGTTTTAAAAATCTGTTCTTCCGTTAAAGTGCTCAATGGCGCAGGGGCCTTTTCAATGGCAAATGCAGCACTGGAGTAGCTCTTAGCTTTAAAGCTATTCTCGCCTGGTATGTCCATTAATTTACCAAGTAAAGAGAATTGATCGTCGATAGCGTAGTTGTCCATATAA
>MWWF01000013.1_pt1 | contig 27055 bp, 30 predicted proteins | sample 1047351 | NCBI WGS metagenome assembly MWWF01 (sample SAMN06349970, study PRJNA376086) | soil metagenome | isolation source: MGM-3 sample Antarctic (ecotone) soil | place: Antarctica
GTTTAATCTCCTGCAGCTTTCCTTTTCCTACATAGGTTCTGCTATCGGGGTGTGCTAATTTTTGAATAAATTTCTTTACAGATACGGCGCCTGCTGTTTCTGCTAAAAAGGCCAACTCATCTAAATACTCCATCACTTCCTGTTCCCGCTGCTCTTTATGCACTACACCAACCAGCACGGCCCTCTCTTCTTTATTAATTCTATTTCTCTTATCTAACATGTTTGTTCTTTAAACCGTAAAAGTAAAAAAGCGATGCCACCTTTCAGCGCATCGCCTTTTTTATAAGTATCAAACTAATTTATAGTCCGCTAATAGTTAGCCCAATGCTCATAGCATTCATTTTAGGAGCTACTCCTTCTTTAAATACTGATGTTAAACCGTAGGAAACAAATCCTGTAAAATTACCATAACCTATACGGCCTGTTACCGATATGCGGGTAGTATTAAAATAGCGTTTGCTTTTTTCTTTCTGAATAAAATCATTGATGGTCTTGTCGTTTTTATCTTCTAAGGTTTTGCCCTTTGTCCAGGCAGCAAGCATAGTACCTATTTTAGCGCCTACAGCCACTTTAAAGCCTTTCCCATCTGGGTTAGAAGAATACCGCAATTCCACCGGTGCTTCTAAAAATGCTGTAGCAACTTTATATTTTTTAAAGTGAGATGTATCTTTTACATTTTTAAAAACCAGGTTAGTGGCATTATCCTGAATGCGGGCATCACGCTTATCTAAAAATATATGGTCGGTAGCAATGCCGGGCCCTAAGGCCACACTAAAATGGCGGTTGGTGCGGAACGGAAAATCCAGCATCAGGTACATGTTAAACGTGCGGGAAAAACCTGTGGTTGTAATAGAGTCAGGTTTATTTTGCCAATAGGCGCCACCTAACTGAATCATAAAATGATCTTTTGATGTTGTGGCCATAGGGCCTAACATTTTTTTTGGCGGCGTGCTATCGGCTTGTGCAAAAACGGCTTCTGTAAAAAAAAGTACCAGCGCAGTGAAAACAATTCTTCTCATAAATGGGGATAAAGTCAACAAATGTATTTTTCAATCGGTTAATGAAAGGTTAAACGAAGATAAGAGAGAGTTTCGGGTTTGAGATTTCGAGTTTAGGGTTCTGCCCCCATCACCTAAAGGGGAGCCTGATCAGAGTGTTTTATGTATGTCTTTCACTTTATTATTCATCATCTCATGTCCGTCATTGCGAGGAACGAAGCAATATGTTTGTTTGGTTGTCCGGATTTTGTACCCGGCAGAAGTTTTTCATAGCATCGCTTGTTGCGCACACTTGTACGTTCTGTAAGTCTATTCGGTAGTAATGATCAATAGAATTACTACAAAACAACGTCGCCAATGTCGCTCAATAGTAGCATTGGAGCTGGTGACATAAATAAATTTAAAAATAAATTCTCTTGCAGGTATGGCTATAAAAAACAAAAGCCCAACCATAGGGTACGGTGGGCTTTGTCTCATCCATCCTTGTCTGCGTCCAAATCAGCCGTTTAGTATTTTAGATCCATGCAAATACTGCTGACTTGGGTGGTAGATAAACAAACAAGCACCGTTCTTTAATAAATTAATTACTTTATTACTTTGCGCCTGTGGCACAGCCGGGCAACCAAAGCTGCGGCCCATATAGGCAGAATTGGCACGACCACTGCCAATATACTGGGCGCCATGAATTACTACAGCTCTTGATTCGGCATTGTCGTTAAAACCCTTTTCTTGTCCTGATAGTTTTAACGAGAGGCCATGCTTGCCAAGATAAGTTCCTTTTGTTACATAAAAGCCAAGGCTGCTTTGTAGTGATTCAGGCCGGTTAGAAAAATGTTCGGCATAGTTTAAGCCGGAGTTTTTACCATGCGCTACATAGGTGTTTAAAAGCACACGGTAATTATTTATATCAATGATATAAAGCCTTTTTTCATCAGATGGCTGACTAAAGTCACAAACAGCAATCACATCTTTATCACTAAGAGTACCATGGTCAGCAAGGAATTGGCGGCCTTTGTAAGCCATCATCATTACTTCTCTTGGCAAACCAAGCGACTCTAATTTTAAACTGTCATAAATTAAATTAGAAGTGGCTTCCAGGGCAGAGGCTTCCGTTGTAAGAGCAACTTTCTCTATAGAAGAAGTTGCACTTTTAATGAGTGCTTTGTTACTTCTACCCTTAAAAGAAGAAAGGGCAAAGAATAAAGTTAGCAGGCAAACTATGGATGTTGGTAAAAAGATTTTTTTCACTACGCATTGTGTTTTTCGAGGTTATTTGGAAAACGCTGCAAGTGCGAAAATAGTATGTGGCTCAAGCACTTGCAAACAATTACTGCGATATCTTCTAAAAGGAAACGAAAATACGAATAAGTGCTGAAAAGAGACGTGCTTGTACGTTAAAGAAATGTAGAGATTTTACTTCTTTATTGCCTTTTTTTTACAATAAAAGATTAGAAATCCGTAAATAATTTTCATTTTAAATTTTTTGGTCGGCCTAACTGCAAAAAAGCAGATTCGGCTTCTTTAATGCAGCCCCCCTGGTTTCATTCAACTATTAAGCATATTTCTTACCCTAAATCTTCACAAGTTTCCACCTGCCTTTCTTAAATAAGATAAAGGCTGCAATACAAATAAAGGTTTCAGCTACTGGTATAGAAATAAAAACACCGGTTGGCCCTAAACCAAAATATTTTGCCAGCACATAAGCTAATGGTATTTGAAAAAGCCAGAAGCAAAACAAATTTATCATTGTTGGGGTTTTTGTATCGCCTGCGCCGTTGAAGGAATTAATAAGCACCATACCAATACCATAAAAAATAAACCCACCACTTATAATACGCAAGGCTGTTACGCCAAAAGATTTTACTTCAGATTGTTGCGTAAACAGGCCGACAATTGCTCCAGCAAAAAATAAAAATATAAGCGATACGCTGCCCATAAAAATGGCATTGTACTTAGCTGTTTGTAATACGGCGTACTCAGCCCGTAACGGCTCTTTTGCACCCAGGTTTTGCCCCACTAATGTAGCCGCTGCATTACTGATACCCCATGCGGGCAATAAAAAAAACATTACAATTCGTATAGCGGTTTGGTAGCCTGCCGAGGCTGCACTATGCCCGGTTTGCGCTACCAGTTGCGCTAAAAATATCCAACTGCAGGAGCCAATGATGAATTGAAACGTTGCCGGCCACGCCACATTAATTAATGCTTTCATTATACCCCATTCCGCTTTAATGGAAGCCTTTGTTAGCTGCACTACATTTTTACCATTAAATAAATGATAGAGCTGGTAAAACACACCAATACTGCGGCCAATAACCGTTGCCATAGCAGCACCGGTAATACCAAATGCAGGTATAGGACCTAAGCCATTTATAAGAATCGGGCACAAAACAATGTTGCATCCGTTTGCTAAAGACAAACTACGCATAGCTATTGAGGCATCGCCTGCTCCACGAAATATCCCATTGATTAAAAACAGCAGCATAACCATTGTGCTGCTTCCCATCATAATACGGGTATATGGAACACCCATTGTAATGGTTTGTTCTTCTGCACCCATAAGCCGTAAAATATCCCTGGCAAATACAACACCGGCTATGCTAAGTATAATAATTACAGCAATGCCCAACCAAATGCTTTGCATTGCAGCGGATGCAGCGCCTTCTTTATTTTTTTCTCCAATGCGGCGGGCTACTGTGGCTGTGGCAGCCATGCTCATACCTACAGCAATTGAATAAATAATGGTAAGCACAGACTCGGTTAAGCCAACAGTAGAGATAGCATGTTTGCCCAATTTGCCTACAAAGAATAAATCAACAATGGCAAATACGCTTTCCATTCCCATTTCAATAATCATAGGAACCGCAAGCAGAAAAATAGCCTTGCGCAAACTCCCTGTGGTATAATCCTGCTGCGTGCCCTTTACGGCTTGTAGTAATAAATGAAAACCTCGTACAATTTTATTTTGAACAATAACATGCGACATGTGAATATGATTTTTTTATAAAAAGAAAATAAGAAGAAGGGCCGCAACAGCCCGGTCATTAGTGGAAGATTTGCCCGCGGGGGCGACTTAAAAAATCATATTTCTTAGCTTGAAGATGTCAAATGTATTATTTGTTTTTTAAAATCTCCAGATAGAGCTGCACATATTCTTCAATATTCTTTCTGCGGTATTGCATAATAAACCGCGGGTGTGGCACTGGTATAATCTTTTCAAACCATTGATGGCTTTCGTTTAACCCAGATAAAACTTTAAAGTTTTTTTCGCCGCCCATACAAAGACATACACTTCTGTCTATAGGCAGGCGCAGCAGCTTTTGCATGTTGCTCACAATAAAAGGCTCCACTGCTTTTTGTAATTCTTTGTCATCGTAGTAATTAATATTCTTACCGCCTTTTACAAAACCCAGCGGACAAACAGAGCTAATAAAAAACCGGCTGTAAAAAAGTTCAGGGCCACCGTAGGCATTGATAAACTTGTAAACAAATTCAGCCGAAAGCTCGGATCCTGTTTTAAATGAATGTTCAATGCCACATTCTTCTGTTAGCTGTTTCGGCGCCGTAAAATTTACACCTGTAACACCGGCGCCAAAGCGGCCAGGGTTAATTCCAAAAATAAGCCGGCGGGGGTTGATATCATCAAAATACCGGCTTAAAAATGTAGCCAGTACATTCAGTACTTCTTTATCTTTTAACGGGTAAAGCCAACTAACACCATTTGGTAAATTTTGCATTGGATGCAGAGACGCGTAAAAATGGTAAAGTTGCTCAGCCCATGTTTTCATGAAGGGTAAAAGTAAGGGGTACCGGCAGCTCATAAAAAAAGCAACCTGATAGGTTGCCTCCTACTTTATTTATTTCGTTCAATAAAAAAGCCATCAATTGATATATCTTCCAGGTAAGGTTCTAAATGATCTGTATCGGTAAAGCCGCACACTTTTATAACTACATTAAAATGTGTATGCCAGGTCACTTCCAAATACATATTGTGCAATTGGTAGAGTGATGTTTTATAATAGCCTTCAGTCCGCTCGGCCAGCCATACAGCTTTCTCCCAAAGCACCCGGGCATTTTCAATTTCATTAGTTGTTGTGTACAATCGGTCAGTCATTTACTATTTGAATTTTGTAATCTTGAGACTTCAAATTTCTTCTTCGTTTAAAAGGACTGTGGTTTTAATTAGATTAAGTCTTTTCTTTTATCGTTCAACCTAAAAACTATATCGCCGGCATTAAACTTCACCACAAAACAAACGCCTCTTTTATCTACGTATTTTCTTTCAGTACCGCTTTTTATAAATAAATTTTGGTACCCGGGTTTTGTTAAAGTGGTGGCCTCATTTTTATTGATTATTGTGTTGTAAATAATATTATGAAAGATGGAAAGTCAGGCGTGGCGCTTGTAGGCCTGGGTATGTATAGCGAGGGGCAGTTAGGCCCTGCCTTACAGGAAACAGCGCACTGTTATTTAGCAGGCATTGTGACAGGGAACACTGAAAAGAAAAATAAATGGAAAACAAAATATTCCTTGCCCCAAGAAGCTTGCTATACCTACGAGACCTTTGACAGCATAAAACACAATAGAGACATTGACATTGTGTACGTAGCATTGCCCAATGCACTTCATGCTGAGTATGTTATCAGGGCTGCTAAAGCAGGCAAGCATGTAATTTGCGAAAAGCCCATGGCTATAACTGTAGAAGAATGTGACCGTATGATAATTGCGTGCAAAGAAGCGGGAGTTGAGTTATCTGTTGGTTACCGCCTGCATTTTGAACCGCACAATAAAGAAATAATGCGGCTGCGACAGGAGAAAATTTTTGGTTCTATTAAATTAATTGAAGCTGAACATAGTTTGCGTTACACAAAAGGATGGCGTATAAAAAAGGCCATGGCCGGCGGTGGCGCCTTAATGGATGTCGGCATCTACTGCATTCAGGCGGCCCGCTATTGTACCGGTGCTGAACCGATAGCTGTTACAGCACAGGAAGGACCAAAAAAATACAGGCATAAGTTTAAAGAAGTAGAAGAAGCCATTAACTGGCAAATGGAATTCCCCGATGGTATAATTGCTCAATGCAGTTCTTCATACATAAAAAAACAAAACAGGTTGCGCATAGAAACTGAAAATGGCTGGGCAGAACTAACGCCAGCTTATTCGTACCGGGATATCAAAGGCAAAACGGCCATAGGCGAAATGAATTTTTCCCAGGTGAATCAGCAGGCGTTACAAATGGATGATTTTGCACTTTGCAGTAAAGAAGGCAGGCCTACACCGGTGCTGGGAGAGATGGGCAGGCAGGATGTAAAAATTTTGATGGCTGTTTATAAAGCCATGACTTCCGGCGAAAGGGTAGTAATTGAATAAGGGTAAGAAAGGGTAAGTTTTGAAAAAGCAGGGCATACTTTTTTTTGTTTAGAGATAAAGCAATTTTATGAGTCAGGCTTTTGTACGCGAAAGCGATGAGCAGTGGTTACATGAAATATCACCCACAATGAATGCGCTCCTTGTTTATTTGACAAGGGAAAACAATGGCATCCGGGTATATGAGCAGAAAACATTTTTGCACCCCAAAATCGGCAAGGAGGTTTTTCAAATGAGTAACGGGTTATCCTATACAAAAGATGATGAAGGCCGGTGGAGCATAGTTTAAGAAATTTCACTGAAAATTAATAATGAAAAATTTCCGGAAGGGCAGGTATGGCGGCAAAAAAATAATCAAATTAACACATCTGCTTGCGGCGAGCTAAAAAATATCAGACGGCTGAGAAAAACAAAATCAATAACTGATTACCACATATTCTTCGCTTCAGGCTATTGCTTATCTTAGCTCTACAAAAAAACAACACACTATGGGGCTCTTAAATCAAAAAGGAAAAGAAACTGATAAAAAGAAAAGCAACAACCCGAAATCATCCGCACAGGGTTCAAAGTTTATTGCGGGCAAAAGCACAAAAGCCAGCGGGCCTTCTAAAAAGAATATGACCGGTGGATCGCAGAGAGGGAGTTGATTTATCAGCAATAAATTCTTAGAAGGTACAACAAGGCGCCACCCCACACCGGGTGGCATATTTTTTCATGTATACACTTAAAATAATTTTATGGAAGGATCTGAAAAAATATTAGAAGGGCATAGCGACCTGGAAAAAGGCGCTTATCTCAGTGCTATCGCCTCTATTGCCACCGCCGACCGGGAGGCATCGGAAGAAGAAATGCAATACCTGCAAACCCTGGCCAATGCAGCCGGATTATCGGATGAGCAAAAAGAAGCCGTAGAAAGAGCAGCTACGGATGAATCGGGTGTGGATTTGCAAAACTCGTTAAATACTTTAAAGAACAGTGATCTGAAATATTCCCTGATTGCCGATTTAATAACTTTTTCAAAAGCTGATGGCGAATATAGTTCCAATGAGGAAGACAGTGTGCAAAAAATAGGTCAGTATTTAGGAGTAGACCAGCAACAGTTTTCACTGCTTGACCAGTTTGCACAAAAAACTTCGGAGCAACAACAAGCTCCACAACAAGGTGGGGTGCAAAATATGTTGGGCCTTGGAGGGTTAGGAGATAAAATGAAAAGTGCCGGGATTAATACAAGCAGTTTATTAAAAGGATTGCTTGCCGTGGCTGCACCTATGTTGCTATCTCGAATGTTTAACCGCAATTCTGGCCGTGCAGCCACAGGCGGAGGCGGGCTCGGAGGGATGCTTGGTGGTATGCTTGGGGGCGGTGGCGGATTAGGTGGCACAGGCGGCGGTGGATTGGGCTCTATCATCGGGATGTTGAGCGGAGGCCGCGGCTTTGGTAGTGCAGGCGGCTTGCTGGGTAAAGTTTTGGGTGGCCGTTTTTAAAACAATGACCATAAATAATATGAAGGCTGTTTTCAGCTTTTGAGACAGCCCTTTTTATTTACAGCTTACTGCGAACTGCCGACTTTTCTCACGGTGTTCCCAGCGTTTCATTATCCTTTTGTAGCATGTTTGCCGCATGCTTCCTACGTTATACCTTTTCGCCTCCGGCGGTACCATCATGCGGTCTTAATTCTTTATCACTTCCTCTCTATAAAGGTCCCTCCTAAATGGTTTGATCTTGAAGTATCTCTAACTTTTGTGCAGTGACTTCGCTCTCGATATCGTAAATGTGTTGCCTTTTTTCCATAAAAATTTTTTTAAGACTGCTGTATTGTATCACTAATTACCATATAAAAAAATGCTAAATGAAATGGCTAAGCTGAAAAGAATTCTTAGGCAGGAAAGAATCATTGAGTAATTGGTGCAACTAAAGATGGCATGGTTTTACAAGCGTTATACTTATAAAGCAGAACAATTTATTTAGGGTAAGCAGTGCTGATTTATGGTGAATATAGGCGTGGTGCAATTGGTTGCTTACCCTTTACTCTCTATCGGGAAACAAATTTTAATCCTGCTCCCCTATGTCTTTATAAAAATCTTTTATCGAAAAAGGTAGCTATTAGCTGCCTTTTTTATTTATCCTTTGTTCACTCTTGTATTTATGAAAGTGCTTTCGTTGCTGCAGCCATGGGCAAGTCTGGTGGTATTAGGTTTAAAGAAAATAGAAATCCGAAGTTGGCGTACATCTCATCGCGGTGGACTGCTCATCCATGCAAGCGTGGAAAAGAGGAGCAGATTTATCAACAGAAATGCCTTTAAAAAATACGTTCCCCATTTTTATTCACTTCCGTTTGGCGCTATCGTTGGCAGTGTGATGTTAGATGATATAGTAGCTGTAGAAATGCTACAGTTATCTGATGCACGTATGAATGCACACACACTGGAGGAAAAAGCCTTTGGCGATTATAGCAAAGGGAGATATGCATGGTTGCTATCAGAGCCGGTTGAATTTAAGAAGCCCATTAATATTCGGGGATCATTAAACCTATGGGAATACACAGGTGAACCTGACGAATAAATTTTTACATAAAACAAACACAGCTGTTTCTGTTAAATACAAAAAGTTCAGCACTGCTAATTACCAATTGCCAATTTTTTTGCTTTTGAAAATATATTCGTCAAATGGTGACGCTCATTTTCTTTTGAAGGTTGAGGTATTATTTTAAAAGCTTTGGTTTTTTTATATAGATAAAAGACAAGAGCGCTTAGTCCTATAGCCCCCAATACCAGGAGTTTTATTTTCATATTATTCTTTGCAAATAAACCGACAATTGCCATGCCAACGGGGGGCATTACTATATTTTTTACAAGCATTTTTTAGTCTTCCATGTGTTAGAAGTAGCAGCGAAAGCACTTAGGTTATATAGAGAAGGGAAGAAGAAAAAGAATATTGAGCAAATGAATAAGCTCCCTCGGCTACGCTCTGATTAATACCAATTAGACATTGAAACTATGGTTATGCAGAAACAAAAACCCACCCCATTTTAAATTTCTTTGATGGCACAAACTGACGCCCCTCCAAGGAGGGGATAAGCAGTCCTAAAAAGGGTAGAAATAAAGGCTAACTGGTATTACATCCAAATGTTGAAGTGAAAGACACCACTAACAATCTACCGTTAGGGGACCTTTATGGATGAGGATAGACCCGAAAAATCAACCCCTGAAAATTCTAGCTATCCTTCCACCGCCACAAATGCAAACATGCATACGTCCTGTACGGGCTCCACTTAGCTGCTATCTTTTGCATGGTTTCTTTAAAAGCCTTTTTATTGCTGTCATCCAGGTTGTAAATATTTTTCATGGCCACCTGGATGCCGTAATCATCAACAGCAAAAATATCTTCACGGCCAAGCGTAAACATCAATAACATTTCTACTGTCCATTTGCCTACTCCTTTTATTTGGGTAAGCAAGGCGATAACCTCTTCGTCCCTCATCTTGCGCAGCTTCTTATCATTCAAATTATTCTCCATGGCAAACTGCCCAACGTTTAAAACATACTGTGTTTTAGCATTGCTTAATCCAATGGCCCTGAGAGTATCAAACGGGGTGGCGGCAATTTGTTGCGGTGTGGGTTCTTTACCGCCATATAAATCCAAAAAGCGGTGAAAGATAATTTTAGCCACTTTGGTGGAGAGTTGCTGACTCATGATAGAGGCACATAACCGCAGCGGAATATTTTTACGAGACGTAAGTTCAACAGCATCTTGTGTAGCTAAAACTTTGCGCAGTTTACTGTCTTTGGAAAGATGGGCGATGTAATCCATGAAGGATGTTAGTTGAGTAGTTGATAAGTTAATAGGTTACTGTGTATTTTGATTGGCTCTAGGACAGTCAATCATTCAGGTCAACCCCCAGCTCATTCCACCATCTTTTTCATCCTTCAATTGTATTCCTATTTCTAACAATTGATTTCTTATTTTATCAGATGTAGCCCAATCTTTTTTAGCACGGGCTTCTTTGCGCAGTTCAATTAGAACGGTAACCACACCCTTTAATTTATCACCTCCTAAAACTTCTTCAGTTCGCAAGCCTAAAATATCTTCTATGTATGTTTTCATCTTGCTTTGCAATAGCAGCAAAGTTTCTTTAGACAAAGTATCTGCAGGAATTTTTTTATCCTTGATGGAATTAATTACAGGCACTAACTCAAACATATTGGCCAGCACCATAGCGGTATGAAAATCATCGTTCATAAACTGGTCAAATTGTGACATCAGTCGTATCACCTTTGCATTTAAATCTTCATCAGATGACTGATGTTGGTTGACAGATGAACTGTCTTTAATGGTAATTTCTTTACTATTATCTGTCAACTGCAAACTGTCAACTTTAAGTTCTTTCAGCCACTCATACGCATCCATCAATCTATGCAAGCCTTTCTCTGCCGCCAGTAGTGCATCATTACCAAAATCAAGTGTGCTGCGATAGTGTGTTTGCAAAATAAAAAACCGGATGGTCATAGGAGAGTACGCCTTCTCCAGCAATGGATGGTCACCGCTAAACATCTCTGTCAGCTTAATCACATTATTGTAACTCTTACCCATTTTGCGTCCGTTAAGGGTGATCATATTATTATGAATCCAGTAACGAACCGGTGCTACATGATTGCAGATGGTGCTTTGTGCAATTTCACTTTCGTGGTGCGGAAAAAGCAGGTCCATGCCGCCGCCATGAATATCAAACTGCGCTCCCAGATATTTTGTAGCCATGGCCGAGCACTCAATATGCCATCCGGGAAAGCCTTCGCCCCATGGGCTTTTCCAGCGCATAATATGTTCAGGCGGTGCCGACTTCCAAAGCGCAAAATCGGTTTTATTATGTTTCTCCGCCTGCCCCTCCAGGTCTCTTGTAGTTTCCAATAAATCATCTAAAATTCTTCCACTCAGCTTTCCATACTCATAATGTTCCGCATATTTTTTTACATCAAAGTAAACGCTGCCATTTACCTCGTATGCATAACCGGCTTTAATAAGCTCTTCAATCATTCCTATTTGTTCAACAATGTGCCCGGTGGCGGTTGGCTCTATGCTTGGCTCCAGGTTATTAAATTTATTCATGGCCCAGTGATACAGGTTGGTATATTTCTGCACCAGCTCCATGGGCTCTAATTTTTCAATTACCGCTTTTTTAGAAATCTTATCTTCTGCTTCGCGGCCTTCTTCTTCAAAATGGCCAGCATCAGTAATGTTGCGTACGTACCGTACCTTATAACCTAAGTGCATCAGGTACCGAAACACTACATCAAAGGTTATATAAGGCCGTGCATGGCCTAAATGACTTTCGCCACTTACCGTTGGCCCGCACACATACATACCTACATGTCCGGGTACAAGGGATTTAAACACTTCTTTTTCTCTTGAATAGGAATTATACACGCTAAGGCTCATGGCTGCAAAGAAAAGAAAACAAAAGTTTACAGGTTGACGTTTGTAATTTAAAATTGACCGAAGGTTTTTATTAATTGAAGTATGAATGGTGATGAGGCTTTTTTGTAACCAGGCTTTTGTACTTCTATTGAGCGATAGTGGCGACGCTCCATTCATCGATAGAACTGCTATGAAGCAGTGTCTTACTTGTCATTCATAACGAAGGAGGAATCTGATTCATGCTACCAGGAGAATGCTACAATGAGTCTTAGGCTTTTCCATTGATCGTTTATTATGCACCAATCAGATCTCCCCTTCGTCGGGACAAGGCAAAAGGTTTATGATTGCAGTTAGCATGAATGTTTAAAGAATAATTGAATTGTGCTGAATAGACTTACCAAACGTACAAGAGTGCGACGCAACAAAAGCCGATAGCAGCAATGGTGCTTAGTACAAAGAAAGAAGTTATATTTTAAAGAACTAACATGCTATTTGAAAGTTTCCATGACCTAAGTTTCCTACCGGGGAACAGGGGGTCTAAGCTTCAGATCTGCCACCAGCATATAATGATCTGATAGATTTTTTACGATGCGGTTAAACTGGGCCACTTCAAAATCTTTTGTCGTAAATAAATAGTCAATTCGTAATGTGGGAGAAATATCTTTAAATGTGCGGCCTATACCAAAACCTTTTTTCAAAAAAACATCCTGCAATTTTTCGCCACGTATAGTAGCATAGACATAGGAGTTGGGCACATCGTTAAAATCGCCGGTGAGAATGGTTGGGTAAGGGTCGTTTGCCAATAGTTCTTTAATAATATCTGCCTGCTCTTTTCTCGTGGCCAGTGCCCTGCGCAGCTTACCAAAAATGCCTCTTGAGTTTTGAAGAATGTCTTTCTGTTCGTCTTTTATTTCTTCTATATTTTTATAATCATTCTTTCTAAATTGCACCGATTGAAGGTGAGTGGTATAAATGCGCACCGTGTCTTTACCGTACAATATATCTGCATGAAGCACTGTTTCGGGGTAGGCGGAATGTGGAAAATAGATTTTACCGCTATCTATGATCGGCAGCTTTGAAAAAATAATATTGCCAAACCATTGGCGGTCTCCATCATTGCTCCAGGAATAATAATAGTAGGGATAGCCAACCTCTTTTATTAAATGAGTCAGGTTGTTGTAATAAATAGAATCGGTGGATGTAAAAAATTCCTGCATGCAAAGTACATCGGCATTTTGTTCTTTAATCTGGTCAATCATTTTCAGACGAGTCTGGCTGCCTTTATTATTATTGCGCCCCCACTCAATAAACCTTGCCACGTTCCACTGCGCCACCCGCAATACGTCTTTGTCTTTTTCGTAACTGAACTTTTGGGCTGTATTAAAAGCAAAAAAAATAGCAATGCTTTTATAACCAATAAGCATAGGAAGCAGTGAAATTAATATAAGCTTAGGCTTGAAGATGAGCCAGAATAATATGAAAGCAATAAGCGTGATAATAATAAAGGCAAATCCTAAACCTAACATAGAAATGTACCACCATTTTACAGGGTTTACATTAGGAGCCAGGCAAGCCAACAGAAATACAATAGCAGTAAGAACATTAAGAATAACAAAAATTGTTTTAGTGAAGCGACGGTAGGTGGCGGCCATTACTGCAAGATATAAAAAGTGAATGGTGAATGGTCACAGGTAAATAGCGATTCGCTTTCAAACTTTCCTGCTCTACAATAAAACGATTGATAAAAAAATTTATTTCATAAAAAAGCTGCCGGAAAAAGGCAGCTTCAATTTTAGTAATTCGCGCCTCAATTCATGTTATAAAAGATCTTCTTTACTGGCACGCTTCAACATTTCTTTTTCATCTTCTGCAAGTGAGTGATACCCTTTTTGGGAGATCTTATCCAGCAATTCATCAATGCGTTGCTGGGTTAATATATTGGCCTTTGTAAAAGGTGGCACTTTACTGTTGTAATATAAAGTAGCTTTTGGCAAGATTCCTTTTTTGGGTTTTTCAGGATTAAATAAATTGTTTACCCAATCAAAAAAATCATTCATCCATGCGCCCCAGTCGTTACCCTTTTGCAGGGCAGTAATAAATAAATAACCCATACCGGCGCCAGCTATATGAGCTATATGACCGCCGGGATTGTTATAGGGAATGGTAGCCAGGTCAATTATTAAGTAAATAATCGTAACTACCCAAAGGGGTATGCCACCATTCAACATTGGAAAAATACGATAGCCGGGGGCCAGTGTAGTAGCACCAATAGCAATAGCCATTACCGCTGCAGAAGCACCAAAAGCCTCGGCATGAGGTAATGCTGTTTTTAACGGTGGAATAAAGTTAAAAGCCAATGCATAAGCAAAGGCACCTGCAAGAGCACCATACACATATAACGGAACTAATTTCTTATTCCCGGTAAGCTCCTGAAGTATATAACCAAAAGCCCATAGCCAGATCATGTTGCCCAGTATATGCCAGATGCTGGCTGTATCATGCACAAACATGTGGGTAATTAATGTCCACGGCCGGGTAATAAAAATTTCTACATCAGCGGGCAGCGTAAACCATTTAAAAATCTGTTCGCTAAAAGCCGCTACACCGGCATCACCGTAGCTGAAGTAATAAATAACTTTTATAAAAGCTAATATGGCGAACAAGGTAAGGTTAATAACCAGCAGCATAGTAAGGGTATTACCATCCTCGCCAATGGAGAGCTTTGCCCGGTTTCTTTGTTGATAGTAGCTCATAGTTTTTTTTAATTCTGCAATTTATCTGCCACTTTAATAAAATCGTTTACGGTTGCTTTTGTTCCAGATCAGCACTAAAATAAAGCCCGTTAAAGCGCCGCCAAGGTGTGCAAAATGTGCAACGTTGTCGCCACTAAAACTTGCAATTCCACTAAACAAATCGATAGCTATAAAACCAATAACCGCCCATTTAGCTTTGATAGGAAAGGGTATGAACAAGATAAACAATTCTGTATTAGGAAACAAAAAACCAAAGGCGGCAAAAACACCCATTATAGCGCCCGAAGCACCTACTGCAGGCCCATCACCTCCCATAAAATATTGTACTGCTAAATGAGCTGCCGCCGCACCGATACCGGAAATAAGGTAGAAGAGCAAAAAACGTTTCCCGCCCCATACGTTTTCCAATATTTTACCAAACATCCATAAGCTAAACATGTTAAACAATATATGGGAAAAGGAACCGTGGCTAAACATGTGCGTAAAAATCTGGTACGGTTTAAAAAAAGGTGAATCTACCGGCCACATAGCTAACCTTGCCGTAAGCAGGTATTGCTTATCCAATAAGCTTTGTGCTACAAAAACCAGCACATTAATTATAATTAAATTTTTAACTACCGGCGGAAGGTTATCAGGTCTGTAATATTTAAAATCACTCATCTTATCTTCTTTTTAATTGAACTACGTTCTCTATATGGTGCGTATGCGGAAACATATCAACCGGCTGAAGTTTTGTAACCACGTACTTCGCATCTAACAAGGCCAGGTCTCTTGCCTGCGTGGCCGGGTTGCAACTTACATAAACTACTGTCGGCGCTTCTATCTCCAAAATTTTTTCTACCAGCTTTTGGTGCATGCCTGCACGTGGTGGGTCGGTAATAATTACATCGGGCCGGCCGTGCTGCGCAAAAAAGTCATTGTTACAAACTTCTATTACATCACCGGCAAAAAATTGTGCATGGGTGATCTTATTGAGAGTTGCATTTTCTTTTGCATCATTTACGGCTGCTTCAATAGCTTCTACTCCTATAATTTTTTTAGCGCCCCGGCTGCAAAAAATTCCAATGCTGCCTGTGCCGCAATAAAGATCGTACAGGATTTGTGTGCCATCCAGTTCCGCAAACTCCCTTGTTATTTGATAAAGCCTTTCGCCCTGTTTCGTATTGGTTTGAAAAAAAGACTTCGGCCCGATCTTAAAACTAAAATCTTCCAACTTTTCAACTACATAACCTTTGCCTTTATAAATTATTGGCTCCTGGTCGAACATCGAATCATTCCATTTTAAATTAACCGTGTAAAGCAATGTGGTAATATCGGGGAAAGAGGCTTCAATAAAAGAAAAAAATTCATTTCTGCTCTTCTTATCATCTTCTCCAAAAACTACATTCACCATTACTTCGCCGGTTGTGCAAATGCGAAATTGCAGATTGCGAAGCAGCCCTTTATGTTCCCGGAAATTATAAAAGCTATAGCCTTTTTCATAAGCAAATTCACGTAGTTCATTGCGTAATTCATTCTGTGGTTCTGGTTGCAGCCAGCATTTTTCTATTTGTACTATTTTATCAAAGAAGCCTTTAGCATGAAAACCCAATGCCCCCCTACCCCCCAAGGGGGGAGTGGCTGATTCACTAACCTCGCTTTGCAATAAGGTCGTGTTATTATAATTTTCTCGATTAGACATGAGCTGTGCGTTGGACACTCCCCCCTTGGGGGGTAGGGGGGCCGGAGGTTTTGTCGCCGTAAATTCCTTCATACTAAACGTATATTCCAACTTATTCCTATAAAACTTATCTTCCTTCGCCCCTACAATTGGCAACATCTGCGGTAACTCTATTTTACCAATCCTTGTAAGGTTATCTAATACCTGCTGCTGCTTGTATTGCAATTGTTTTTGGTATGGCAGCATTTGCCACTGACAACCGCCGCAAACACCAAAATGCTGGCAAAAGGGAGTGGCTCTTTCTTTGGAGTACGAATGAAATTTTATAGGGTGCCCTTCTGCCCAATCTTTTTTATTCTTTCCCAACCTAACATCAACTACATCTCCCGGAACTACCCCTTCTATGAAAATTACTTTGCCATCGCGGCGGGCTACCGACTTTCCTTCAGCTGCATAATTCTCCACTAAAACCTGGGGTAAAACTATGTTGGTCTTCTTTTTTGGCACAGCGGTAAAAATACAGTGGAATCAACTGCTACACGTTTTGAAGGAAGCCCTGAAAATGATTTAACAACTGCTTTGAGTTTGCACTTTACAAAGCACAGCCAATTATTTTTTTCTATCGTTTCACAAGAGCGCTTTACCGAAAAAAGCAAACCATTTAACAATTAAGCCTTAGCTGCAGCCATGCTTTTAAAAACGGAGACCTTAAATTTGCAGTCAAACCCAGACAGTGTATGAAGTTTGAGAAAATCCATAACAAAGGTCAGGCGCAGCTTTTTCAGAATCCTTTTTTAGAATTTTTGACCAAAGGTCATCCTCTTGTTATTTGGGGCATGTACTTACCTTTTATTATTGGTTTGCCTGTTTATGCCGCTAACAATTTAGATTTCAGCGGAACCAAAATCGCCATCTGGTTTGTTAGCTCTATGTTCTTTTGGACACTGTTTGAATACATTGCCCATCGCTATGCTTTTCATCTAAGCCCTAAAAGTGAAAGAGTAAAAAAGTTTGTTTATGTCATGCACGGCAATCATCATCATTTTCCACGTGACAGGCAGCGCTTATTTATGCCTCCCTTACCAAGCATTATCTTAGCTTCTGCCATATTTGGCATTCAATATTTAATTCTGAAAGAAAATGTGTTCATCTTCTTCCCTGGCTTTATCTTAGGCTACTTGCTTTATGCTTCTATACATTATGCCATTCATGCCTGGAACCCGCCATTTAAATGGATGAAGCCTTTGTGGCGTAATCACCATCTGCATCATTATAAAGATGAGGAAAAAGGTTTTGGTGTTAGCTCTACTATCTGGGATCATCTCTTTGGAACCATGTTCGATTTGAACAGGGAAAAAGAAGACAAACAGAAAGTACAGGAATTAATGTTTGAGAAGAATTAGCCATTGCCCATCAGTAGTCAGCTATCAGCATTGATCTCCCTTTCCAGAAGTTATTTGTTCATGTAAATTAACCTTACGACTATATTAAATTTCAACTTTGAGATAAACATCTGAAATCTGATAGCTGACAACCATCATCTATGGCTCAAAAAAAATTGATACGCTTTGCCGAGTTAGAAACATTTTCAAATGTGCTACAATACCCTGTAAACGTGCCGGGAACATGGAACGAATATTTTGCAAATAACAATCCCCTTGTTTTAGAATTGGCCTGCGGCAAAGGGGAATACACAATCGGTTTAGCCCAACTTTTTCCAGCTAAAAATTTTATAGGCATTGATAAAAAGGGCAACAGGCTTTGGGTAGGTGCTAAAAAATCTATTGCTCATCATTTAAAGAACGTTGCATTTCTTCGCATACAAATTGAGCATATAGAACAATATTTTGCCACAGAAGAAGTAGATGAAATCTGGATCACTTTCCCCGATCCGCAACTGCGTATTTCAAAATCTAAGAAGCGGTTAACGCATCCCCGGTTTTTGCGTTCGTATTACCAGATACTAAAACCCGGCGGCAGAATTCATTTAAAAACCGATAGTCCCGATCTATACAACTTTACCAAAAGAGTTGCCGGCATGTATGGCAGCATAGTGCATCATGATATTGATGACTTGTATGCGGAACCGGGAATAGCCCCTGAGCTGCATATTAAAACACACTACGAATTGTTGGACATTGCCCAAAGTAAACAAGTACATTATTTATGTTTTTCGCTTCCTAAACACTTGCCTCCAAAAGAGATGGATGTTATATTACAACGAGTTTTAAAAGATGAAAGTGGAATCGATTAACGGAGAAGATGTTTATGTGAACGCCAAAGGTTTAGTTGTGTTCACTGCAAAATATCTTTCATGCAGAGGTTATTGCTGCGGTAACGGATGCACTCATTGTCCATACGAATATGAAGCCTTGCCAGAGCCAAAAAGGTCTTTACTTTTAGAGAACCGAAGCAAAACAAGTTCAAACGAATCATAAGAATAAATTTTGTTTTCTCATGGCAAAAACCAAACAGCCATCTAAGAATTATCTGCCACTTTTCCCCTCCCCCGGAGGGGTTGGGGAGGCCTCATTTTTTGAGCAGGTGTTTGATGTGGTGCGTAAAATACCGAAAGGCCGTGTGACTACTTATGGTGCTATTGCTGCGGCATTAGGTACAAAACTTTCTGCGCGTATGGTGGGCTGGGCCATGAATGCATCGCACATTACAAAACCGAAAGTTCCGGCACATAGGGTGATAAACCGGGCAGGGTTGCTCACCGGTAAAATGCACTTTGCTTACCCTGAACAAATGCAGGAGTTATTAGAAAAAGAGGATGTGAAAGTGGTGGATGATAGGGTTGTTGATTTTGATAAATTGTTTTGGGATCCAGCGTTGGAGCTGGGTGTTTAGAAGGGCAGATGAATAGAAGTAAGCTGTTCCCATGTTTGCTGAAGCAATCTTCAATTCTTCATCCCAGTATTGACAAACGAATTGTTTGATACTTAAAAAAATAATCCCTGACCCGCTAAACCCTTATAAATGCTTATTAAAATGAAATAACGTTTTCAGAGTATGAGAAAATTATTGTTGGCGTTACCACTGTTGTTTGCTTTACTATTATTGATACCCCTATCATGCAGGGAGAAAAACGCAAGCCCTTCAAAAGAAATAATAAATGAAATTGATCTTAAAAGAGGAGAGGCTATTTCCTGCGGCCCTCCGACAAGCAATTTGGATTAGTTGAATTTGAAATTTCAGGCAGTGAAAAAGCGAAAAAAGATTTTAACCTTGCCGTTGCACTGCTACATTCATTTGAATACGATGAAGCTGAAAAAGCATTTGCAAGGGTTATTGATGAACAGCCCGATTGTGCCATGGCCTACTGGGGTGTAGCCATGTGCAATTACCATCCACTCTGGACTCCCCCCTCAGAAGCTGAACTTAAAAAAGGATCGAAGGCATGCCAAATAGCGCAATCAATTTCGCAAAAATCAAAAAGAGAAGCGGACTATATTGATGCCATTTCTGCATTTTATAAAGACTGGGATAAAGTAGATCATCACACGCGGACCATTGACTTTGAAAAGGGAATGAAAAAACTATATACAGAATTTCCAAAGGATAAAGAGGCCGCGATATTTTATGCTTTAGCACTTGATGCCGCGGCTGATCCTGCTAATAAAACTTTTAAAAATCAAAAAAAAGCAGGCGCTATTTTGAGTGCTCTTTATCCCAACGAACCAAATCATCCGGGGGTTGCGCATTATATTCATACGTACGATTACCCTGAGCTTGCTGAATTAGCCTTGCCTGCTGCAAAAAAATATGCTTCTGTTGCTCCCTACTCAGCACATGCGCTGCACATGCCTTCGTACATTTTTACAAGGTTGGGGCTTTGGGATGAATGTATTAATTCAAACCTCAGTTCTATATCTTCTGCCAATGTTATGCGGAAACGGCTGGGTTGAAAGGCCATTGGGATGAGGAACTTCATGGCCTGGACTACCTGGTTTATGCTTATCTGCAAAAAGGAGAAAATGATCTTGCAAAAAGCCAATGGGATTATCTTAAAACAATCACTGATGTTTCTCCCGTCAATTTTAAAGTTGCTTATGCTTTTGCTGCTATTCCTTCACGTTATTTATTGGAGAACAAAAGCTGGAATGAAGCCGCTAATCTAAAAATATATCCGGCAAATCTTCCCTGGAAAAATTTTCCCTGGCAGGAAGCTATTGTTCATTTTACCCGGCTGCTTGGTTCCGTTCATATTGGGAATATTGATTCAGCCAAAGCAGAATTAAAAGAGCTAAACCTGATATACGATGCGCTTATGAAACAAAAAGATTCCTATAAAGCGGGACAGGTACAAATACAGATTAAAACATCTGAGGCATGGATGCAGTTTAAAGAAGGAAATAATGACGAAGCATTGAAGCTTATGAATTTTGCCGCCGATATGGAAGATAAAACCGAAAAACATCCGGTTACTCCGGGTGAAGTAATACCGGCAAGAGAATTATTAGCAGACATGTTATTGCAGATGAACCAACCTGAAAAAGCTTTGGAAGCGTATGAGGCAGACTTGAAAAAGCATCCCAACCGGTTTAATGGTCTGTATGGCGCTGGCCTGGCAGCAGAAAAAGCAGGCAATCCAAAAAAAGCCGGGTTTTATTACCAGCAATTATTAACTTTTGTAAGTCCGGTTAACTCCAATAGGCCTGAGCTAACTTCCATAAAGTTATTTTTAAAAAAGCAGTAGTATTTTCAAATACCTAACCTTCATAAAGCCGAAAATGTGGGCGGCATATCTCCCCAAAAAGTAAGGCTGCCCCTAAAGACAGCCTCTGATAACCAACTATTGTGGACGAAAGTAGAAACAACCATCCTCACTATTATTTACGCTAAATCAAATTTTTTGGATTTATAAATTTCCAACTACATACATATCCTTCATGGTGGGAGCCGTGCTGCCACCTTTAGGTTCCAGTGTAATAGCAAAGGCTTGTGCATTTTGTACATTCTTCATTTTAACAAGCAAACGCTTTTCTTTTGCTTCAAGCATGCCAAGGTCAATAGGTTTGCCGTTTAATAATGCCCAAAGCTGGTATTGTTTATCGGTAGCGGCTTGCGGTAAATTATTTACAAGAAGGTAAACGTCTTTACTTGTGCTATCCCAATAAACAGTAGTAAGAGCTTGTGGTGCCATGGGTGTTCCTTTCAGTGCGGCCATTTTTACGCCGGGCTGGTGCAACATATCCATGTCTTCGTTTATAGCGGCCAACTCTGTATTTTTTTGCTGCAGTTGTTGCTCAGTGGTTGCTTGCTTTGCTAACGCATCATTATACTTTTCATTAGTAGTATAAGCCCAGTAGCCAACCCCCAGAAGCGCTATAAAACAAGCGGCTGCTAACAACCGCCATACATTCATCCGGCGTACGGGTGCTTCAAATTTTTCTTCATTAATATAAGCATCGGCAACAGGAGGTGCAATATGAAGTAATATTTTTTCTCTTAAAGCAAGAGGCGGTTGCGTTGCACTCTGCATTAACTCGACTTCCAATGCCCGCTCAAACGAATCCCTTGCTTCCACTATCTCAGGGTAGTTAGCACACTGTTGCTCGAACTCAATGCGTTCGGCTTCGGTGGCCATGCCCAAAACATAGCTTTCAACAATTCCACTTCGTATGTATTCTTTTACGTTCACTGTAGTAAGGTTCTTAATTGTGTTAATGCACTTCTGATGCGGGTTTTTACCGTACCCAACGGAATGTCTAACGCTTTTGAAATTTGCTCATGGGTAAATCCCTGGTAGTAGGATAAATCAATGAGTAACCGCTGTTCTTCTTTTAATTTTTGCAATACTTTCTTCAACCCGTAATCTTCTAAACCCATTCTTACACTGGGATGATTTGCGCCATCGCCATCCATCATGGGTTGTAGCTTGCTGCTTTGCTGAAAGCCTTTTGACCGCGTTTTATCAATGGCGGCATTGCGGGCTATATTCAACATCCAGGTAAATAGCCGGCCTTTGGTTTCATCGTACGAATCTATTTTTCTCCAGATGTTTATAAATGTTTCCTGTAACACATCATTACTCACTTCCACATCGTTTACTACCTGCTTCACTACACTATACAGCGCACCTGAATAATGGTCGTACAAATAACCAAAAGCATGGTTGTCCTTACTCCTCAGAGCTGTTACCAGCTCACCTTCTTGGTATGTCTGTTTGCTATTCAAAAGTTGGTTATGGGGAAGATGTTGCGAGACATCGGGTTTATTTACGAGGGGTGAATACTTTTAGATTTATTGATCAGTCCACTAACTTTCCATAGGCTGCGGCGTCCATTAAATTATCTGCATCGGCTGAGTTGGCAAGCTTCAGTTTTACCATCCAGCCTTCGCCATACGGATCGCTGTTTACCAACTCCGGTTTAGCATTAAGGTTCGGATTAATTTCTGTTATACTTCCAGCTACCGGCAAGTATAAATCAGAAACCGTTTTTACAGCTTCCACGGTACCAAATACATCGCCTGCATTTAAGTCTTGTCCAACGGTTTCAATTTCTACATACACAATATCTCCTAACTCATGCTGCGCAAATTCGGTAATGCCGATGGTGGCTTCATCACCTTCTATACGCACCCACTCATGCTCTTTTGTATAACGTAAGTTATCGGGGTAGTTCATACTAACGATTTGTTTGCAAGATAAGGGAAGAAAGGAATATGAGATTAGAAGATATGCGGATGTGCGGATGAAGAGTGAAGCCGATAATTTAGATAGATTAATCTTTTTGAGGAGGAGATAATTTTTCCTAAAACCCTTTGGATAGAAACGAGATCAGTTAGGAGTTTATTAGGATTGGGATAATTCTTTGAATGAAGACAGAGTTCAAGCCAGTACGCTGTCTCTTCAGCTTCCTTGTAAGCAATCTTTAATTTATGAACGAAGTCCGCTTTGTTTTCGCATCCTTGTGCTTCACGAACATTAGCGCCAATGGAGGTTCCATTCTTAAATAATTGATTAGCTAAATTGTATTTACGCCTGTTCTCCAAATCCTCTGTAAACTCAATGATTTTTAATGCAAATTAAAACGTCAATTGAACAATTAAATTTTCTTTCTGGGGTGTATGCATAAAAGGTAAATGTCTAAACTTTAATAAGGCCCATCCGCACATCTGCACATCTTCTAATCCGCATATTAACGTTTTCGTTTTATCAATCGCACAGACAAAATCCTTACATCCTGAAGTGGCCTGTCTCTGTCTGCACCGGTGCTTGTTTGTAGCGAAGCAATTTTATCTACTACTTCTATTCCTTTTACCACTTCGCCAAAAACAGTATAGTTACCATCTAACTGCGGCGTACCGCCGATGGTTTTATAATAGTCTCTTCTTTCTGTAGAAATTTTCCGGTCTTGAAGCCGTACTACTTCAATGGAATCCATTTCCCCATCGGTAAATGTTTTGCCCTGCACAATATAGAATTGACTACCGCTACTGCGGCGTTCAGGATTCTTAACATCACCTTCCCGTGCTGCCGCCAGGGCACCTTTTTTATGAAAAAGGGTTGGTATAAATTCAGCAGGTAGTGTGTTGGTAGTGCCGCTATTGCCTAAGGGTTGATGCGCAACCGCTCTTATACTGTTTGGGTCGCCACTTTGGATCATGAACCATTTTATTACACGATGAAATAAAGCACTATCATAATAATGAGATTTTACAAGCCGTAAAAAATTATCGCGGTGCACTGGTGTGGAATCAGATAAGCGCAGGATGATAGTACCTTCTGTTGTTGCCAATTCAATATCTCTTTTTCTATCCTTCTTTTTTAGCTTGATGTCCTGTTGTGAAAAAGTAAAGAGTGAGATGCAGGAAAGCAATAGAAAGAAAAAATATTTCATGCGTTGTTAGATGAGTTCATGGTTTTGAAAATACAATAGTATATGATCTTTTAAAAAAGCTTCCTGCTCAAATGTATTCATTTCAGGTATTGCTTTTAATTGCTTAAAGTGTGGCCAGCCTTCTTCGTCTACACCTTCCATTTCATAATAGCCGCTTGGCGTGAGCACGGTACAAATGGCAATATGCATCAGATCCTGCTTCTGCTCTTTGGTAAATTTTTCTTTAATGTCGCCTAACTCCTGGATGCCAATCAGGAAAAGAGTTGTTTCTACATCAGGCTTTTTTTCAAAGCGCTGCAACAGTTTTTCTTCCAGCTTCCACCACCGGGATTGTAAGTCATCGCTATAATTCATATTTGCAAAACAACCTCCTTTTATGCAATGGACAAAAGATGATTTTAGCATCAGCACTGATAAGACTAAAATAGATGTAGCTATGGTGCATCGATTTTTAAGTCACTCTTACTGGTCACAAAATATTCCCTTTGATGTGGTACAGCGGTCCATCAATGGCTCCTTATGCTTTTCTGTTTTTCAGCAGGAAAAACAAATTGGTTTTGCCAGGGTAATAACCGATGAAGCCAGTTTTGCTTACTTGTGTGATGTGTTTATTAATGAAGATTTTAGGGGCAGGGGTCTAAGTAAATGGCTGCTGGAAATTATTTTGTCCTATCCAACCTTACAAGGCTTAAGAAGATTTATGCTTGCTACAAGAGATGCTCATGAACTGTACAAACAAGCCGGCTTTGTGCCGCTGACATTTACAGAACGATGGATGCAAATTCACAAACCGAATGCGTATATGAAGGAAGAAAAAAAGGAGTAGGGGTTATTGTTACTATCTGCTTACTCTTACTTATGCAATGGTGGCGCCTGTCTTCGACATGAATACTCCGTTGTCGTCACGCTAAAGCATAACCACTACCATCCAGCCTCTGACTTGTCCCTTTCGACGAAGGAGGAATCTTTGGTGAATGTTTGAATGAATGCTACAAACAGTCTTGCTCTTTGCCTTAGTCGTTTACAGTGCAGTTCAAAGATCCCTCAGCCTCATCCGGCCTTTGGCCACCTTCTCCGAAAGGAGAAGGGAAATGGAGATACAGCTTATATCGGGATGACAATTCAAAATGGTTATGATAGCAGTTAGTTTGAATGTTTGAAGAGTAATTTCTTAATGATGAATAGAGTTCTTATAAATGATGTGTTCATTCAATTGTTTATTGTTATTCCATTGCTTGGGCTTCTCCACCCAGAGAAACTTGTCCGAATGACCGGTCGGACGGGGAAAGAGGATGAGGCTTTTTATAATCCCATTAATCTATGGTGTCAAAACCCAGCTTTTTTTCTATCTCTTTTGGCAACTGCGGCAACCGCCGCCGTTCAATTAAAAACGATGTTAGCTGCGCTATTTCTTTAAAGATGTAATGCTTGTCGGCAGCGGCTTTCAGATACTCTTTGCCGGTGCTGCCACCGGTACCAATGCGGGTACCAATCATGCGGTGCACCATATTCATGTGACGATGGCGCCAGGTGCTGAGCTGTTCGTCAATATCTAATAGTTGATTGAGCAGTTGAAAAGGCGTTTGCAGTAATGGGTAGCCCCGATACAACATGATAAATAAGGCTGCACGATTTGCTTTTGCAGAAAACGTATAATGGGATTCACGTTGGCTAAAGAATATCTCATCAAAGTATTTTATATTATCTTTTTCGGCTTCTGCTAAACTTGTATGATATGCTTTTTTATAAGCGTTCCAAAAGGGATGCTCATCTTCAATTGGTGATAATCTTTTCCATAATTCAATATCATCAAAAAACGGCATCCGTTCCAGCCATTCACTAAGCAACTGCAATAAGGATTGCGCCTTCTCCGCTTCTTCAATTAAATCAATATGCCCCTGCCGTAATTGCCTGGTATAATATTCCTGCCCGTGCCGGTGCTCAAACTTCAATCCCAGTTTGGCTTCCAGCAACTTAAACTGCCAGCTTTGAAAACCCGATGCCGGACGAAGCATATCTCTAAAATCAAGAAAGTCCATCGGTGTCATGGTTTCTAAAATATCAATTTGATGCACAAGCACCCGAAGGATAACACCCATACGATTCAAACGATGAACGACTGTTTGCAACTCAGGAGAATTATCATTAAGTGATGGCTTGCGCATGATTTCAATTACCGAATCTGCTTCGTGATGCAGTTGCTTAAACCAAAGTTCGTAGGCCTGGTGAATGATGATGAAAAGCATTTCATCGTGGGCAGAAACATTGTGTTTATTGCTTTCGGGGTGTTGGGCGTCTAAGATTTTATCAAGCTGTAAGTAGTCGTGGTAATGAACGGCCCCCTGTCCTCCGCCGGTAGGCGGAGAACTTAGGTTTGAACTTTTATTGTTTGTAGTTGACATTCTTTTAATTCAATGTTTTATTTTCTGAAGTTCATTTGCTCAAAGTTGTTCTAAACGTATAAGTGTGCGACGCAACGATGCTAAATAGATATTCATTCGCCTGGTTCATAAAAAACTATATGCTAAAAAACTGTTTGTATTAAGTAAAGTTTCTGTGACCTAAGTTCCCCTGCCGGCGGAGGACAGGGGGCCGCTACAAAAACTCAAACCCAATATCCCTTCTGAAATATTTTTCATCAAACTCGATCGCTTCAATAATATCGCGGCTTTTATTAATGGCATTATCTAAATCTGCATCAAGCGCCGTGGCGCAAACTACACGTCCGCCATTAGTAACCACTTTGGCATCTTCTTCTTTTGTTCCCATGTGAAAAATGTATGTGCCTTCAATAGCTGTATTCAATCCTTCTATTTCAAACCCCTTTTTATAATCATCCGGGTAACCGCCGCTTACAGCAACTATTGTTGTGGCATAGCGTGGATCTACTTCTAACGAAATTGTATCCAACGTTCCTTTAGCTGTCGCCGTCAACATTTCCACAGCAGTGTATAAAGAATTTACACAGGATAATTACAAAGAAGGTCTTTCTTATTTGCAACAACATCCCTTGCC
>MWWF01000014.1_pt1 | contig 25994 bp, 22 predicted proteins | sample 1047351 | NCBI WGS metagenome assembly MWWF01 (sample SAMN06349970, study PRJNA376086) | soil metagenome | isolation source: MGM-3 sample Antarctic (ecotone) soil | place: Antarctica
AACTGGTAAACCGAAACGAATATAAACGCAACCAGTTCTGCCCTATCATTCGCATAAGCCCCAAAGCATTTGGTGTAGGTCGCAGGGTACCCATAGTAGGCAAATACCTTAGTTAGTTCCTAAGAAAATCAAATTTTTGATCTTTTATTTGTGTGAGGCTTTTTTGGGGCCGGGCTGCACAATTCTATTTGGCTTTTGTTGCTGAATGCCCGGTCATTTTTGCCGTATTGGCTTCAACTCAAGGATTTCTTTTTTGGACAAACAGTAGCACTTTTATTAGACATTGTTGTGTCACTCCCTTGTACCGAATCTTTTCATAGCGACTTTTTCCACCTGATTTTAGTCATAATTTTCTAAATTTTTACAGTTAGGTTTTCGCTTCAAACCATCTCCAGATATTTGTTTCAGCATAATTTAAGTCTTTCGTAGGTTAACGTTAATGCGTCTTTTTTGCGGGGTCGAACTCGTGTACTGATAATCATTAGGCAGCTTCTCAGCCAACTACACACGGGTACGCTCCTGTATACAAATATTTGCCATCCTCTTTACAGGGCTGATTAGTTGTTTTTGCTACAATTTTCGTGTAATGCATCAATGACAACCAATATCAAAGGCCATTAGTTTTAATCCTGCAACCAGGTAATATTCTCACTTTATATATCTTAAGCTTCTTTCAATAAAGCCTACGCATAAATAGGGCAATACTTTTACTCCCGTACACTAACTCCGGTTTGCACATCATTGGCCATATCTACAGCTTCTTTTTCCAAACGTTAATTGGGTAACCTGCTACTTTCTGCCAAACCAAACAACAAACTAAAGTGTCATCTACTTTAAATACCAGTAAATTTTATTAAGCAATGCAGCAGTTCAAGCAATTATTTGTCTATTTTTAGGGGGTAATTTACGTACCTGCATGACAGAAGAATTTTTAATCGCCGGTTGTTTAAAAAATGACACCTCTTCACAAAGAGAGTTGTATAATAGGTTTAGTCCCAAAATGCTATCTGTTTGTTACAGGTACGCACAAAACAGGGAAGACGCGGAAGACATGTTGCAAGAGGGGTTTATAAAGGTGTTTACACAGATTCACACTTTTCAAAACAAAGGCGCATTCGAAGGGTGGATCAGACGGATTATAGTTCATACCTGCATAAACTTTTTAAAGAAGTATAAAAAGTTTAATGACAGTGTCGACATCGGGCATGCCGGTTATTTACACGTAAAGGAAGAAACTATACCATCTATAATGCAGGCAAAACAAGTTTCTGAATGCATAAGAATATTACCGGTGGGTTATCGAACGGTCCTTAATCTTTACGCAATTGAAGGGTTCAGTCACCGCGAAATTGCCGATATGCTCGACATTGAAGAAAGTACTAGTCGCAGTCAATACACCCGGGCAAAAGCAATGTTAGAAGGTATCCTGGTTAAGAAAAATATACTTGAAAAGCCTAAACCCAGATTTTCGTGGGCCGCCGGTGTAAAGAAGTGATTAAAGCATTTGAGTAGATGGAAGATAATTTCTACAATGACGAATTTGAGCAGTTTCTGCAAAAGCAGGCCAACAACCACCGGATGTATCCATCAGATGGCGTTTGGCTGGGCATTTATAAAAAGCTGCATGGCCACAAAACCTGGCCTGCGCTTACCATTACTGCATTCTCCTTTTTTATTGCCACTGTTGCCATAAGCCTTTACTTCGGTACAAAACCCAGCATATTTTTAATTGACCCCGTGCCACCTTCCACGTCCTCAGCATCCGTTAAAGATAACAACAGCCTTAGCAATCCACTTGTAGCAGTTATATTAAATAAAGACAAACTACCCGGTGCTTCAGTTTTTGTTTTACCTACCAATGTTCAGCCTGCTACCGCAACGGTGGAGAACGTTTTGGAATCATCTTCTGATGACCCTATATCTACAGCCGTACATAATCCAGCTACTGTAGTAAACAGTCGAATTTTAACTACTTCTTCTTCTTTCATGGGGGAGGTGTTACAAAAAGCTGCTATTCGGGTTAACACAAACCCGGGTAAACAATTGGATGAACTGGAAGAAACTGTTGCTACCACAGGCAATGTACCCGAAATCGAAGACCTTATCATTCAAAAAATGTCTTCTACTGCCGCTGTTCCAAACCCCGTTGCAAAAACTGATACTGATCCCAATGATAAGAACATAGCCGATAAGTTTTTGGAGCAGCACAAAAATGACATTGCCTTATATACCACCGATCGCGTCTTAAATAACAAAAAACGCTGGGAATACCAGGTATATATTACTCCTTCATTTAGCTACAGAAAGTTGAAAGAAGATGGCATTCTAAACCAAACGAATCAGGTAAACGGACCCGTTGCACTTAATTATGTAACTGACGTAAATAAAGTGGTTAGGCATAAACCGGGCGTAGGGATTGAGGTTGGTGGAGGCTTTTTATACCACTTAACAAATACTTTTGGTTTAAAGGCTGGTGTTCAGCTAAATGTAAGGCAGTATAACATAGAAGCATACAGAGCTCCAGTTGAACTTACAACTATAGCCTTATTTAGAAGTAGTGGCAATGATACCATAAGTACTCTGGCAAGGTACCGCAACCACAACGGATCCTTACCAACAGAGCTGATTAATCGTTATTATCAAATTTCTGTTCCTATTGGCTTACAATGGCAGGTAATTGGAACCGATCGGGTAAATTTGAACATTGCCGCAACACTTCAACCAACCTACTACCTGTCCCGGAACTCTTATCTGCTTTCTACTAATTTTAAGAACTACACCGATAATGGTGGTATGTTGCGCAACTGGAATATCAACAGTAGTATTGAAACATTTATAAGTTTAAAAGCCGGAGATTTTAATTGGCAGTTTGGTCCACAATTCAGGTACCAGCACTTACCTACGTTTAGCAGCCAGTATCCTATCCGCGAGTACCTGATGGACTATGGCTTTAAAGTGGGTGTTTCAAAAGTCATAAAGTAACTTACAACCAATACTAAAAGCGAAAAGGCTGCTATGGCGGTCTTTTTTTGTTTATCAAACATCCACTTTTTAGAGCGATTAAATTTTCTCCGCGCTTATTCCTTGTTGTTAAATGTAATCTTACAATTATGCCGCTAGCTTGCTTAGCCTGCCAATCATTATTTTTGCTCAATGAGATCACTTCTTTTCCTGGTACTGCTTTTTGCAACGCCAGGTTGTCTTCAAAAAAACTCCGGCAGTCAGGCAGCAAGCAACCAAGACACCGTACAATTTTTTCAATTAGCTGAATACATAAATGAACAGATTGCCGAAGTAGAAAACACACCTTACTTTATTTATGAAAAGAAAACTGAACAAGGCAACACAGATTCATTTCCTATTACCAGTAAGCAGTTTGCATTGATGGCCCGGCCATTTGCAGCGGCAGATATCAACTCGCCACCGCTTAAGGAAAACTATATTGAAAATCCTTTCTTTGACCAAACCACCAAAACATATACCCTTAATTACACGGCTAAAGACAAGACACTTGAAGTGCAGAATATAGATGTATTGTTACACGAGGATGCCCAAACACTTAAGCGAATATTCATTCGTAAATTTTATGATTACAAGGATAGCACCGCTATGGAACAACTAAGCTGGAAGCCTAACCAGCAATTTGAAATTACAAGAATGGTACAACAACCTGGCGGCACCGAAACTATTCGACAAATAACTGTAGTGTGGAACGATAAGCGTAATTGATAAATTTATGACCGCAAGTGAATACCAACAAATAGCGCTTACAATACCTCATCAACCCGGCATCTATAAATACTTCGACTCCAATAACGAGATCCTTTATGTAGGCAAAGCAAAGGATTTGCGAAAAAGAATTGCTTCTTATTTTACAAAGAGTTATACCAATTACAAAACGCATGAACTGGTTCAGCGGATCGCACGGGTTGAATTTACCATTGTAAATAGCGGACAAGATGCTTTCTTTCTCGAAAATGCCCTCATCAAACAGTTTCAACCGCGTTTCAACATCGATTTGAAAGATGACAAGAGTTATCCTTTCATTGTAATTAAAAAAGAGCCATTTCCGCGCATATTTCTTACCCGAAATAGGATAAATGATGGTTCAGAATACATTGGGCCGTTTACCTCTGTAGCCCGAGTGCGGGAGTTATTAAATTTTATAAAGCAAAACGTGGCATTACGCACGTGCAAGCTCAACCTTACAGAAACAAACATTAAACGAGGAAAATTCAAGGTGTGTCTTGAGTACCACCTTGGCAATTGCAAAGGCCCGTGCGAGGGATTTATCTCGCATGAGGAATATCATGAAGCATTGCAGCAAGTACGCAACATTTTGAAAGGCAATATCAATTCTGTTATTCAACATTTTAAGCAAGAGATGATCGGGCACTCCATTAACCTGCAGTTCGAAAAAGCTGAGTTGGCACGAAAGAAAATTGAACACCTGGAAAGTTTTCAATCAAAATCGGTAGTGGTAAGCAAAAGCAATACTACAGCCGATGTTTTTTCAGTATTGAAAGAAGGAAACATGGCTTATGTAAACTACCTGATGGTGCAAAATGGCACTATCGTACAAACGCATACAGTTCAGGTAGAAACAAAACTTGAAGAAACAGAAGCAGAATTACTTCCTTTTACTATAAACCAGCTTCGAGATACGTTCAATAGTATAGCAACAGAGATCATCGTACCCTACCCTATTGAATTTAGCGTTGAAAGCATTGTGGTTACCGTACCAAAAGCAGGTGAAAAAAAGAAATTGCTTGAACTCTCGGAGAAGAACGTAAACTACTTTAAAGAGGAGCTGAGGAAGCGTAAGATGTTGCACTTGGAGGGCCGGACAGACATGCAAACCAAACAAGTCCTTTATCAGTTACAGGAAGATATGCAACTCATGGAAACCCCGTTACATATTGAATGTTTTGATAACTCTAACATCCAGGGCAGTTACCCGGTGAGCGCAATGGTCTGTTTTCGAGATGGGGTACCGAGTAAAAAAGATTACCGGCACTACAATGTAAAAACAGTAGAGGGCATTAACGACTTTGCTACTATGAAAGAAGTGGTTTATCGCCGCTATAGTCGGCTTTTGCGGGAAGAACAACCTTTTCCGCAGCTTGTGATTATAGATGGAGGTAAAGGGCAGCTAAATGCCGCTATGGAGAGCATCATTGACCTCGAGCTAGCGGGAACCATTACAGTAGTGGGGTTGGCTAAAAATGAAGAAGAGATTTTTTTTACAGGTGACCAGCAGTCTTTGAAGCTACCGTGGGACAGTGAAAGTTTAAGACTCGTTAGGCGGATTAGAGATGAGGTACACCGTTTTGGCATAACGTTCCATCGACAAAAAAGAAGCAAAGGGACTTTCAAAAATGAACTGGAAGATATAGAAGGTATTGGCAAGTCGACCGCAGAAACATTGTTGAAAAAATACAGGTCAGTAAAAAACATTCAACTCCAAAATTTGGAAGAACTTACTACCACAATAGGAAAAGTAAAGGCTGCTTTTGTATGGAAACATTTTCATCCAGATAATGGAACTTTCTAAAAAGAATAAGGGGCCAGGATAAAAATCCAGCCCCGTTTTTAAAATCCAATATCCTATGAAAAACCGGAGTAAAGATAACAATTCTGATGTAGAATGCAAGAAGTGCAAAATTTATTTTCCCTTACATTTCCACGCGAAATCCAGCGTTTCCCACTTAGACGCTACTTCCTTTTTTGGGACAGAAAGAAATTTTAAATAGAACGTAAGCTATTAGTAGTTAGTCTCCTCAAATATATTTTTAATAATAATCAAATGTGTTCCTTATGTCTGATAATCTTCTCTTTTCAAAATGCAGGCGATAACCAACTACTTAAATTATCCTTAACCAACTCATAGTGATGAGATACTCTATTTGCCTGCGATATAGATTCAGATTGTTTGAATATAAAACCCAATCTAATTTTATTCCTTAAAAGTTGTCGAAGTGAGTTGCGCTGAGAACGCTTTGTTCTTAGTAATTCATTGTAAACAAAAGTGGGAAAGAAGGACATATCAGCCCATCACATTTATATTCTAATAGTGCTCTTCAGTTCAACACAAAATTAAAAATGACATGTTTTGTTGTAAATAACGTTAGACAATAAAAAAAGGAGCCTATCAAAGCTCCTCTTTTGTTTAGTATAATATGCTCTCTCTTAATACGACCAAAGGTCTTGTTCGTAGTTAAAGATTTTGTCTTTTATATTTTCGCCCTCTAATAATCTAAATAATGGATCCTTAATAAATTCCTTAAGAGTGCGATCAAATGGATTGTCTAAGGTAGACTTAGTGATATAACTGGAGAAAAAACGACTTTCGAATAGTTCTTCCCAACTCATTCTGCCGGCATAGTTCTTACCGTTATAAACTTCGTACTTAGCAAGTGTTGGTCTTAGATCAGGATAATATGCCCAAAACAAAGTAACATCACCTATTGGAATACCAGAAGATGTATACTTCATCATAATAGGAGCAATACCAAGGATACGTACAAACATCCTGGAAGACTCTTTATCGAAAATCCACTCTTCTTTAAGCCTATACCTATAAATAGAGTCTGGGTCAACTTGCTTTTGCCTCACATCGTAGCGTACTACGTTTCCGTCAAGGTCAGTTACGGGTATAGTATCCAGGCCTCCGGTAATTGCCTGGGCAACCTTCTCCTTGGTAAGAGGAACAGTAAAACGATCATCATCACCGCTAAAAGCAGTTACATTACCTGATTGAATAGCATCAAACAAAATAGATATGAAACGCTGATTTCCATTGTCTTCGTTGGCAGCATACCGGAAAGGAAGATTCATCTTTTCACGGGTATCGATTTCTCTCCAAACTCTCTGCTTGAATACTGCGTCATCTTCGCGAATGTGCTCATAAGCTAAAGGTGTTCTGTCCTTTACAAGGTTGCGGTCTATAGCATTATCGGTTCTTAAAGACGGCATAACAGAGTCGCCAATACCTGTACTTCCTCCTTTAGCCACTACGATAGGCACATTGGCAAGTGGCTGATTTCCGGAAGCTCCTGCTGGAGTGTTTCCATATCCAGTTGAATAGCCGCTGGGAGGCGCACTGTTTGTCTTCTTCTTGGTTGTATCCTGCTTTGCAGCATTACCGGTAGTGTAACCGGAACTATATCCAGAAGGCCTTGCAGTAGCTTTACGCGTGCCGGCTGGTTTTGGTTTTGCCTGAGCACCGGCGTCAGTAATGGCCAATACAGCAATCAACACCATCAAACTTCCTTTAAACCATTTCTTTTTCATAAGAAAAATTTTAATATAAATTGAAAGCCAAAGCCTGCAACTTCCGTGTTCCACCACCAGGGCCAACAGCGCTTATTTCATCAATTACCAGCGTAGATCCGGGTCGCAGCTTTTCAAGCACTCTTTTAGAATCTGCATTAAAGTAAGCACCACTGTTAAGAGATATACCTGGTTGCTCAGCAAAACCCGCGCCTGTAGCGTAAACCGTAAAACCTACAATATCAAACTTAACACCTTCAAATACAAAGTCCCTTAAATCTGCCCTTACACCCTGCTGCGACTTAATAACATTTGCTGCCACACGACCACCTTCATTCTGACCAATCATTGCAATTGGATTAGGAACATTCTTAACCCTAAAGTCAAAAGGGGTTGATTTACCATCTACCACCACATTAATTGTTGTTTTACCGGGAGCTGATACATTGGCAACAAACTTTCCACCACCCAAATTTTTAAGCGAGCCAACCGTAATATTAGCCTGTGTTGCTTCTGCACCTTTAGTACCGCCAGTAATTGTCAATGGGTTATCCAGGCCAATATACAGCACTTTTACGGCATCAGCACTTACACTAGCGCCCGTTGGCGATCCTACAGTATACTTTATCTCTTTGTTAAGAACATCAGTGGTTCCATCAGGCTTTTTATAGGAGATGGAGATCCTTTTAGAATACGACCCGGGCCCTTCTACATTAAACTTTCTTTGAGCTACCCCATCGGTATTCAACGGCACATTAGCGCCGTCTATGGTTATTACAGGAGCAGCAGCCTTGCTAAAAGCACCAACACCGCCTGTTATAGTTAGTTCCTGTCCTGGCATAAGGTATTCTGAGCTTTGGCTGGCAATAGCCTGAAATTGGTCGTACTCCAATACTACTTCGCCTACTTTCCTTATTAAATAATCCACCATCTGAGCTTCGGAATTCTTCACATCATTTTGAAACTTACTCAGGATGGTAATAGCGGCAATGGTAGGTGTCATTCTGAAATAAGCGGACTGCCAATCCTTATTACCCTGGTTTTGGGTTTTTGGAATAGTCAAATCAAGGGGAAGGGATTTTGAAAACTGCGCTTTCGCGGCAATTACATCCTTCTTCAATTCTTCCTGCCCGGCTCCGTTAAATTCTTCTGGTTTAAGTATCGACAGCATGCTGTTTTTAAAATTGGCTAATTTCTGCTCCAGTTCTTTTCCTTTCGGCCCTTCCACCAAAAAGCGTGTGGGTGCATCTATATTGTCTTCCCTAAAACTTTCTTCACCATTCACTGTCTTTAGGTCAGACTGGCTTTTTAAATCTTGTTTCAAATTCTCCAAATATGCAAATGCATCATCAGCTAGTCTTTTGGCTTCCAATGCCTTTGGCTGCCATATAGCTGCCTTCGCTGCTGTTTGCGGGTCTTCTACTTTACGCTTAAAATTTGAGTAGACAGTATTGTTTTTATCAGTAATAATTCCATTTGCTGTAACAAGGCTATTATTTACTGTTTTAAAAGCATTGAGAATTTCAGATGATACGTTTAGCGCTAACAGTGCTGTTAGTACCAGGTACATCATGTTAATCATCTTCTGCCTCGGTTCTTTAGGTAAGGACATGACTTTTTATCAGTATAAATTACAAATGGTTATTTTCAATAGATTATCGTCCCTGCATTGCTGTAAGCATATTGCCGTACACTTTATTTAGGCTTCCAAGATTATTGGCCAGCAAGTTTATCTGCTGTTGTGCTTTTTTGGCATCATCAACACTGTTCAACATTGCAGATGATGTTTCGGCAAGTTTACCATAGTATTGGTTAAGCGCTTTAAGGTGATTATTACTTTCCTGTAGTTCCAATTCGTAAATAGTATTAAGTGACGAAAGGTTTTTAGTAAGCACCTGCACCTGGTCGTGAAATTGTTTTGTGCTTTCGCTTGCTGCATTAAAGGACGACAACGAGTTGGCAGCATTGGTATAAGCGCTGGTTACATTCTCCAACGCCACGGAAGCAGCTTTCGTTTTTTGGGTGTAATCGCCAGTGGCTTTAACTATATCTCCAATTTCGCTCATGCTGTTTACGGTAGTACCCAATTTTTGAAAACCTGAACTCAACTTAGAAAGGTTTGTCGGGGTAATATCTGCCTCTACCAACATCTTTTCCATTGATTTTAAAGCAGGGTTGCCTTTATCTGCCTCCACAGGTACTGGTACACTTGGCGAGCCTTGGTCTGGTGGGGGTAGAATAGCGTAAATCAAGAAGATGGCTGCCTCAGTTAAAAGACCTACAGTAAGCATAATATCAGCAAAAGATTTGTGCAATATTTTAGCCCATGCGCCAAAAATTACAACTGCGGCACCAACGCATACCACAATGTTTACTAATCTGTTTGTTGCCGGAGAAACACCTGAAGCCATGATTTTTTTGTTTAGTTTGTTATGGAAATTTTATAGAATAGGAGTACACAAAGCTGAAAGGGCTCAATTTTTCCCTCCACAACTTCAATCAATTAAATCGTAAAGGTTGGAAACTAGAATTAAGTGATAGGCAATAAATTATTTTCGCGTTGTCATTGCAGGTAAGTCAATCACACAACGGAAACCAATATAAGATTTCGTAGTATCCTGGTACTCGTATGAGCGCGTACCTGTTTGCAAAAAGTAGCCAACGTCTTTCCAGCTACCACCGCGTACTACTTTACGTTTCATACGGGGAGGATCAGAGTCTGGTGCGTTATAGCGAATGTCAGGGTTCATGTCATGCTGGAAATTGTATCCTCCCTCATAGTAAAGAGAAGATGTCCACTCCGCCACATTACCTGACATATTGTATAAACCATAATCGTTAGGCCAGTAGGCGTCTGCTCGTACAGTGTAAAAACCACCATCCTCTGCGTAATTTCCACGACCAGGTTTGAAGTTGGCCAGTAAACATCCTTTTTTATTTCTTAAGTAGTAATTACCCCATGGAAACATAGATTGAGAACGCCCACCCCGTGCGGCATATTCCCACTCCGCCTCTGTCGGCAAGCGAAAGTCGCTTTCCACGTTCTTTTTAGTTCTTTCAAGATAGCTCGTCATGTAGTGTGTTCTCCAGCTACAAAATGCAACCGCCTGTTTCCAGTTTACCCCTACTACAGGGTAATTACCAAAAGAAGGATGTGCAAAATAACGTTTGGCCATAGGCTCATTATAACTATAAGAAAAGTCCCTCATCCAAACCAATGTATCAGGATATACCTTTTCATCGTATCGCACTATATAAGTACTGCGGGGTTTGCCCTTATTCTCTCTTTTCGACGCTTCTTTCAAGTCAAAGTATTCAACCCTGTACGATAACTTTTCCGGGTCAATTTCATTCTTCCCATACAATCTATTGTCAGGCGTAAGGGTAAGTTTTGAAATCTTTTCCAATACAGATTTATCATTGTATTTAATTAATTGTGCTCTCTTCCAGTCTACAGCAAAATTGCCATCTGTTTCTTTACCTAACGAAAGCTCTTTGGCGGCAAGAGAGTCCCTGACCCACCACACAAATTGGCGGTATTCGTTATTGGTAATTTCGGTGGCATCCATCCAAAATCCATTAATAGAAACTTGCTTATTACGGGCGGTAAAGTTGTAGTTGACATCCTCATCACTTGGCCCCATGTGAAATGTTCCCGGTGGCACGTATATCATTCCTAATGGCTTCCCCATACTTCCCCTTGTACTGTTAGTTGCTCCAACTAACTGGCCATTGTCAGGTAAGCCTTTTGCCTTTCCCTTTTTTCCGCAACTGGCAGATCCAATTGCCAGGGCCGTAATAGCTGCAAATGCAAACAGTTGACTTCTCATTCTAGTGTTACGATTAAAAGGTATTAAGCAAATGTAATAAATTAATTTATTGACCATTCCGCGCCAAAACCCCACAAAACAAGCAAGTTTTAATCAAGGTTTCAGCTATAAAAAACGATGCCCCAATTCTTTTATTGTGCAAAAGAAGCATATTTAGAAACCAAAAATCATAAAGTAAAAACTACGCCAGTCAGTGAAACTCGGATTGAGTTCGCCAGGCAAAAATCAATGTGTGGGTAAAAAATGAAGATCGATATAAAGAGGTTTAAAAGTAGCTTTTTTTAATTCACGAGGTAAATTAGGATTTATTCTGAAACAAAGACCACCCCTAAAAAAAGTTTCTGCTTCATTAAAAATATTTGACCGCATATTAAAGGATAAAAAATTTTGAACCCAACAGTAAACCCTTGATCTTTAATCGTTGCGTCGCACTCTTGTGAACTTATATTTCTATTCAGCAAATAAAAAGCAAGGCAAAACCGTTTCACTTTTAGCAATTTCTTTACATAGCCAAACGCCGCTGATCTACCATTTATTACTGAAGACCTGGCACTTCCGGGTAAGGCATCAAAAAACATCGCATGCCCGTTTGCTTAATTCTAAATATAATTATTTACCTATTTTTTAACCTCAGCGGCTAAAAATTGTTCCAGCGCAGCAACCATACTTGGTGTTTGTGGTGCCGGCGCTTTTATGTCTATCGTTAAACCAGCATCTTCTACGGCTTTAAGTGTATTACCACCAAAAGCTCCGATGTGGGTACCATTCTGTTGAAAAGACGGCATGTTGTCGAAAAGGCTTTTAACTCCGCTTGGTGTAAAAAAGCATATGACATCATAATCCTGTTGCTCCATAACGCCTTGGATATCGTTGCTGATAGTGCGGTACATAAAACCAAGGGCAAATTCGCACCTATTATTTTTCATCCAGTTTACAATCTCATTGTCCTGCTGGTTCTCACTGCATACATAAAGAAATTTTTCATTCTCTTTATGTTTGTTCACTACATCAAACATGCTTTTATTGGTACCATCGGCACCATAAAAAACCTTGCGTTTTCGATACAGGATAAATTTTTGTAGATATAAAGCCACCGCTTCAGTTATGCAAAAATATTTTGTGTCCTGGCCAATGGTCACCTTCATCTCATCACAAATTCTGAAAAAGTGATCTATAGCATTTCGACTAGTAAATATGACAGCGGTATAATAAGTGATATCAATTTTTTGCCGTCTGAAATCTTTTGCGGGGATCCCCTCTAATTTAATAAAAGGATGAAAAACGAGGTCAATACTATACTTCTTAGCCAATTCAAAATAAGGTGAGCGATCGTTTTCTGGCTTGGGTTGAGTGATTAGGATCTTCATTACAGTTGAAACATCTTCCCCGTTTGTAGTTCCGCTTTTTATCATACTATAATGTCCTAATGTTTTTGCAAAATTAATGGGTAATCACCAAAAAAAGCATTAAGGACTTGTAAATGAGCAAAAGGGGGATGATCTCGAAAGCCAGTATATACATTAAAAAGTGCAAAGGACTAACACTCACCTCTCTACGTACCGGTGCAAAGGACACAGCGAAACGATAAAAAAACAATAAAATAACAAGCATGAATGAAATAGTGACTGAAACTTCAACAACCTGGCTGGATGAAAAGGCAATTATGAAAATAAAGGGCAATAATATTACACCCAATATTTTATTAGTGAGGTTCACTACAAATATGTAAGTGGCGCTTGCTTCTTTAACGTTAAAAACCCAACCGCTGAAACTTAGCAAAATAAACTTGCCCAGATATAAGATCAACATCCCTAGTATGCAATATAAAAACAGTAGCCAGAAGCCTAGTTCGATAAGTGCGTAATACTGCGACAACAAGGCGCTGTAGATACCTGCCGCAAACAGAAAGAAAAGATTAAGCAAAAACGATGGCAGGCTACTTTGCATTAATTGTTCACGAGTTTGCTTTTGCCGGAAGGAGGGTTGGAAGAACAACCGGAAAATATTAGCAAAGTACTTACTGAAAAACAACTTGATAAATGCCAGTAGAAATACAAGCCCCGCAACAAGATAGAAGAGGTCATCTTTTCGTTGAGATTGGCGCAGCTTAACAATTTGATACACCGGTTTAGCATTGTAGGGCAGAAAAGGATTACGCAGAAATCGGGCGTACGAAGAGTCAATCCCTGAGAACTTTTTAACTATTAAAGTGTCAGGTTTTTTTAGCGTATCCCCGAGCGTTGTATCTACCGACACCAAGCCAAAACTGTCAATTTTGAAACTACTATCGGCAGCGGGCTGCAAAGTGGTGACTTTCTTAATACCTGCCGGAGCTATTTTGCGAACAGGTTTTTGAGGTTTTGGTATCGGTACTTGTACAAGAGTATCGTTTTCAACTGGCGGAAGCGTATCATTTTGTGCTGAAGCTGAATGCCAAAAACAAACAGTAAGCACTATCAGGAAAAAACGTTTCAAGTAGAAAAAATTAGCGGGGCAAAAATATCCTACCTGCACCAAATGCTACATAGTATTTTACCTGAAAATAAAAGGTAATTAGACTAAGACCAAAATCAAGCAAAGCATTTCATTGTCAACACGGCCTGCAGTATGGCAAACTTCTACCATTTATAGCTTTGCATAGGGTCAGAAAACACTTACATAACCCAGGTGGATTTTTGCCTCCCTCACATTGAAAGGAACATCATTCCTTTTTCCAGCGGCAAAACTAATATTGAAAATCCCGCCCTTTGTCTCTACTGCTATACCTGCACCTGCACCAATATAGGTGTTTGATGTAGACAGGTTCAGGCTTTTAAACCGGCTAGCCCCCACATCAGTAAAACCAAAGAAATAAGAGTTTAATCCCAACAGTAAACGGTATTCCAATGTACCCACTCCATACCGGTTTGCGTAAATACTTTCCTCGTCAAAACCGCGCAATAACCGGTAACCTCCTATTTGGAACAACTCATTTTTAAAGGCATTTGGGCTTTCATATAGCCCTGCATTTAAAGCCGTCTTAAGCACGCTCTGCCGCCCTAACTTAATATAATGCGCAGCTGAAGCCCTTACCCGCACCTGGTAAGTATTAAGTTTAACAGAGTCGTAAAGGCTATTATAATTAAAAGTGGCATCTTTTATCTGCGTTACTGAATTATTCTTCCGTATGGTTTTGGTGCCCACCTCAACATTCACGTTTAACATGTTTCCTTTGCGGGGGTTAAACCGATAATCTGTCTTATTTATCTCGTAAGCAACATTCAGGTTTACCGCACTCACATCAGCTATATCAGGTAACAAGCGCTGCCTTTTTATCATCGTGGTATCTACTTCCAGCACATTTGTTCTTTGGTTTTGCACGCCCACTTTTATCCAGTGATTTGCAGATATCATGTATCGTAGTCCAAATGCTGCGTTCAGGTTAAGAAATAAGGAATCTTTCTTGAACAGGTTGAAAGAAAAATCCAGGCCGATCGGAGAATTGAATAAATAGGGCTGCTGGTATTGAATATCTAACCGGGGAGACCGCGGCTGAATTTGTTGCCACACCAAACCGATTTGCTCGCCTGTAGAAAAGGCATTTTTCAGTTGAAGATTTGCATCGATTGTAAACAACAGCTTGCCACCTAATTGCTGGTTGTCGGGCAAAAAACCAGCAAGCACATTTACCTGGTTACTTTTTTGCGGCTGCAAATACAAGTTTACTATACTGCCGGTGTTAAGCATAGTTACGTCCCAGGGTTGCACCTGCTGCAGATAAGGCAACTCCAGTAAGCGCTGGTTAATTGTGCTAAACTTTTGTTGGTTATACGGGCTACCCCGCTCGATATCTAGGTACCGGTGAATAAAGTTTCGTGAAATCTTTGCCGGGCCAAGTATATGAACGCTATCTACCTTGTAAAAACGACCCCGATCAATAGTCAATACTGCATTCACCCGCTGTTCTATAATCTTAATACTATCCAATTTTAATTGCGCAAACGGGTAGCCGGAATTCTCAAATCCATCCAGAACATCTTTTTGAAATCGTGAGAATTCGTCGAAGGTGAACCGTTGTACAACTGGCCGATTTTTTCCGGTAGCCGGCAACATCGCTATCGATTCGGGAGAAATTTTTATACGCTCAAGCTGGTATTCATCCCCAATAAAGAAATATACTGTTGTTTGATTACCAGTTTCCGCAATGCTATCTAAAGAAGCAACTACATAACCCTTGCCATGTAATATTGATGGTAAGGTTGTAACATATTCATCACGCTTTTCTTTGGAGGTAAATTTGGGCTGCAGTTTTAATCCGGATACAAATGCGCTGTCTTTATCTATAGGTACAATCACCAATTCATAGCTGTTCTGCGCCTGCAAACATTGCCCGATGGCAAGCAACAACATGCAAAAGCACCAACGCGTCCATCCATATGTAAGTACCTTTGCCATCTTTTAAAAAAACAAGTTTACCGAAAGTTTCCGTGTTCATGGCAGGCGTCTATATCCATATCCCTTTTTGTAAGAAAGCCTGCAATTACTGCAACTTTCATTTTTCAACCAACACAAGCACCGTCCAACGGTTTATAGAGGCATTATTGATGGAAATTAAGCTGCGGCGGCAGTATACAAATCAGCCTATCGAAACCATTTACTTTGGAGGAGGTACCCCTTCTTTATTACCGGGAGAACAGCTTCAAACCATTATCAATGCGGTTACTATTACCTACCCCATTACAGCTACAGCTGAGTTTACCCTTGAAGCAAACCCTGACGACATTACCCCGGAAAAATTAATACTATGGAAGCAAGCGGGTATAAACAGGCTTAGCATCGGGGTACAATCTTTTTTTGAAGATGATTTGCTGTGGATGAACCGGGCCCACAATGCAAGCCAGGCCCAACAGGCAGTTACGTTTGCTAAACAATTTGGTTTCAACAACCTTACTATCGACCTGATTTATGGTACGCCTACCCTAACCGACGAACAATGGTACGCAAATGTGCATCGCGCTATCGATTTGGAAGTTAATCATCTCTCGTGCTATGCCCTTACTGTAGAACCAAAGACCGCATTAAATACGCTGATCAACCAAAAGAAGATGCCGCCCGTTGAAGAGGAAAAACAAGCCAGGCATTTTGAATTATTGATGGACTGGATGGCTGCTGCAGGGTATGAACATTACGAGATATCAAACTTTGCAAAACCGGGCCACCGAAGTAGGCACAACAGCAGCTACTGGCAGCGTAAGCACTATATAGGTTTTGGCCCATCAGCACATTCCTTTAACGGACAAAGCAGGCAGTGGAATGTAGCCAACAACACCTTGTACATTGAAAGCCTGAAAAAAGGAACACTACCCTTTGAGCAGGAATTGCTGAGCCAAAGAGACCAATTGAACGAATACATAATGACCAGTCTGCGTACAATGGAGGGTATTCGTTTGAAGGTTGTAGAGGACCTGTTTGGAAGAGAAGCACGCCACGACTTACTTAAAAATGCAGGCGCTTACATCAGCAACAAACTCCTTTTGCATAACGCCAATCATCTCCTGTTAACGCGGCAAGGAAAACTTAGAGCAGATGGAATTGCGGCTGATTTGTTTAGGGTGTAATGAATGCTGTGTAGTAACTAACATCAACCTGGAGACAAACAGGTAATTCACAATTGGACAATTTATCGAGCTAAAAATTTACCTACGCCCATCTACAAGGTTTAACTGAGCCTTTTCTAGATCTCAAAAGGTCTCCGTAATCAACCGGCAACAGTATCTTCACAGCACTCCCTATTTACCTAAACCTGCTGATGCTTTATGGAAAATTTACCGGTATATATTCCCATACTTTTTGGAATTACCACCCTGTTAACCATCCTTATTTTCTACAAAGCGACATACGAAAAAGAGTTCGTACTATACTTGCTTTTAGGCTGGATTGCCATACAGGGAATGGTTAGCTATAAATTATTTTACCTGGATATAAATGCCTTTCCACCGCACTTTCTATGGTTGATTTTACCACCGCTTCTTGTAATAGTAATGTTGTGTACAACGCCCAACGGCAAACGTTTTATTGCAGCTTTGAGTCCGGGCTATCTTACCCTTCTGCACATAGTTCGCATTCCGGTAGAAATAGTGCTGTACTTGCTGTATGTGCATGCGGTCGTACCGAAAGTAATGACTTTTGAAGGAAGCAACTTTGATGTACTTGCAGGCATTTCAGCACCTGTAGTTTTCTACTTTGGCTACATAAAGAAAGTACTTAACAACAAAGTGCTCCTGGCCTGGAATTTTATTTGCCTTGGCTTGTTGCTAAACATTGTTGTTACAGCAATTCTTTCTGCACCCTTTCCTTTTCAGCAATTGGGTTTTGAGCAGCCCAACAAAGCCATTTTATATTTTCCATTTACGTGGTTACCATGTTGCATCGTACCATTAGTCTTGTTTGCACACATAGCCTCTATACGCAAGCTTTTATACCCTGGTACAGCCCACAAGCCGCTCGGGGGTAACGCCAGAAAACATTAAGTAATGGTGGGTTCAAATTTTTTGAAGATAATCTTTGGGAAAAAAGAAAGTCGTTACAACGATAATAGAAGTGTTCAGTATAGAAGGGGCACAATAACAAATTAATTTCCCCTTAGTATGCATAACGATAGTATCTGTAATCACTTAAAATGCACTTAACCTGCAAAGTTGTAAGGGGGAAAACAATAATCCATGTAGTTTTTATGTTTTAAGATAAAACCCTGTTTTATGGAATCCTGGAAAACAACCCTCTTCGAACATTTTACTGGTAACCGCCAGGTGCAACCTCGTTTTTACCGTGTAGACAAATTCTTTGTTACTTACAGGCGATTTAATGTTTGGTACGAAATGCGTTTCGAACATAACCTCAATTAAAAAAGCTTTTGAAGTTGCCGCTACAAAGGAATTAACAGTTAGCTGCATTTATCGCCAAAGGCAACAAAAAATAGTAACCCGCTTACTGAAGTTGATAAGCTGCCACGGTATTTTTCCAAAAAGTGGGTATATACACAATCCGCTTTTGCGCATCGTATCCTATATCAGCAGTATTTATTTTCAGCTCTCTTGTATCCAGCAGGTTTTCTTTGGTTCCGTTTCCATTTACATACCAAACTGAACCCGACCAGCAACTCACCAGGAAGTCGTTGCCACTTACATGCTCTACACCATCCGTTCCTCCTTCCATACCATCAGCAAGTTTGGTCAGTGATTTATCCGCAGCCACTTTGTACAACCCGCCTTTATCCAGTACATATAATTGATTATCGTGAAAAAGCACCCCATTAGGTCCCTGCAAGTTCTCGAGGTGAACGGATGCTACTTCTCCTTCAATTTTATAGACCTTGAGCCCCCTGGAGTCAGATACATATACTACTCCATTGTTGGCGATGCTGATATCGTTTAGTCCCTGCGCACCTGCAATAGCTATTCGTTTTACGATGTTGCCTTTATCAATATCTATCACAACTACCTCTTCCATGTCTGCCACATATAACTGGTTTTTGTATAAGCCCATTCCCTTTGGCGCATGTAAACCAGCTACCCAGTCAGTTACCAGTATTTTACCGTCCAGGCTTACCTTACCAATTGAACCCTTTCCATCCTTCTCCCATGGCTGTCCATCAATATTGCTTACGAACAGTACATTATTTGCTTTATCGAACAAAACAGATTCGGGCACTTTAAGCAGTGTGTCCGTTTCCCAAAGCTTTACCAGCTTATGTGTTTGGGCGCTAACCGGTTTGGCAAAAGCAACAATCATTAATAACAGTAAGGCACACAATTGTAGTTTCATATGGCTGATTAAGAAGATAAAATTAGGTGGTTTATTAAAAACAAAGAACGATTGCAACTTTTTAATGGAAAGCATGCAGGTATTTGAAGAATGGCAACTTAAAGAAGCAATGGCCCGTTACCGCCCGCCGAATGAGGGATTTTTGGTAACCAGCAGGAGAGTTTCAATGTAGCATCGTTGCTGCCTGCCCTGTGACACTTGTGGGGTACAATTTGATCTGCTATTCGGCGCTTCTTTGTTCGCCATTAAGTAAACCTACATTTGAAGGCCTTAGCCTTTGGTACTGCGATTTCGATAAGTACACTCTTCAAAACCCCGCACCAATATCAATAACTTAAGAATTTCAACCATTATCCATTACATGCTGCGCGCAAGGGATAATAAAGTGGGGTGACGTTTTTTGAGCCAGGCTGAATTACTACTATTATGCATCCTTGCGTCGCACTCGTGTACTTTTTTACTTTATTCACCAATAATATTAAGTCACTAATTTATCCCTTGTCAAGTATAATTCGGAAGACAAAACTATTCTGCTTTTAACGCGTCTCGTAGAGACGCTATATGGGAAGAAGTAGAATAAATAAGTTTCTGGCTTTCATGTTCCATAGGAACGATATGTGCTTTCTTACACTTAAAAAATTGAATAATGCACGCGATATTTTAAAGCACATTTGATTAGCCCAAAAACATATTTCGTTCCTATGGAACGACGAGATCCGCATAATTGTTTTTCTACCCACATCTCGTCCTTACAGGACAAGAATAAAACCGTCGAAATATTAAACATTGGCTGTGAACACAATCCTAAGTTAATGACATTAAACACCGCACCATAAATGGCCTTTTTATTGTAGCATAGTAGTGCAGTAAGATCTGGTGTATTTACCTTTTTTATTAGCGCAAACCCCAGGTGTCCGCCTTTTGGCTAAACCCTCTTATGGGTAGCCCAACATTGGCAACACCGCATAAAACAAAGTGGCGGTAAAAAGCTGCCATGAAAAGATACAAGTACAAGGGAGTGACACAACCGGAGAACCAAAAAAGAACAGCTGTTGGTTGCCAAAAAATAAAAGGTAAAATATAAAAGCGCTTAACCTTTAAACGAAGTTCTCATCGCCTTTAACATGCCAGGCGTTGACCACTGCCCCGCAACAATAATACGCCGCACCGTATGCAAGGGCTGTAGCGAATCTCTTTTTGTAGAGAGGATAAATGCCATTTTGTAATCTCGTTGTTGAAGCGCTGGTATCGCTGCCGCGTTCCAAAGACCGAACGGATACGCAAAATAGTGAATGGGTTTACCCGTTATATCTTCCAAAGTTTTACGTGTTTTCACAGTCTGTATATCCCAGTCTTCACCGGTATATTTTGTAACCCTGTTGTGGTCCCAGGTATGGCTTGCTATCTGGTGCCCGTCATCCGAAAGCTCCTTTATCTGCTCCTTAGTCATATACCTCGGCTTATTAATAGAAATCGTCATTATAAAGAAAACCCCTTTAAAACCGTACTTCTTCATTTCAGCGGCACCAAGGGTAAATTGCTCCGCATCCGTATCGTCAAAAGTGATCATCACCGGCTTTTCTGGTAATGGAGTTCCATAGGCCAGGTAATTGTACAACTCGTCGGGCAACACAGAATGATAGCCGCTATCAGAAAGCGCTTTCATTTGGCTGGCAAAAGCACCAGGGGTTACGGTATAGGTGCGTGTAATTTCTCCGTCGCCGGGTTTAATTTCTTTTATATGGTGGTAGCAAAGTACAGGCACTTCCGTACGGGCAAGTATGGTAGCCGCATTAGCTATGGGACCGCCGGGAGCCGGGGCGCCAGCGGTTGCGGTTCCTTTTTTTGTCGTATCGGCCTGTGTTGTAGCTGAATCTCCGGTTTGTGTATTTGCATCATTATTAGTGTTGCCAGCACAGCTTGCAAAGCATAGGTATAACAGTGTAGAAACAATGAACGTGTTTTTCATTAAAAGTTTGTTTATTGATATTGAATGTAGATAGGTTTGGGCGTAAACTGCAGCAACTCGGTGGGCGTGTACAGCGCGTTGGGGTTGGTTTTGGTGTCGTTTTTATAGAATATTTTAAAACCAGTAAACTGTACGGGTTCTTTCTTAATGTACCGCAGCCAGGTAGAACGTTTCAGCACTTTACTTCCCCACCCGTCCATATCCATAACCACCTGCACTTCGGGTGTAGGCTTAATGCCGGCAGCGTTGGTAACCATACCCTGCGTAAAGCGGTGTACAATTAAAATCTTGGGTGGAAGGTCATTTTGCTTAACAACGTCGGCCAGGTAATTGACCACGTAGTTTATATCTGTAGCATCAAAAGTTCCAATCCTTTTTCCTGGTAAGTCGCCAGTTTTCATACTAAACTCAGGGTCTATACCCAGGTGAACATTGGGCATTTTTAAGTACTTGAGCAGCTCAGGCACTTCCTCCTGCAGGGTGCTCCAACCAACTTGTATGTCTATAAAAACCAGCCCGTTTATCTCTTTTGCCCAATTAACAATGCTGTCAATTTGATGAAAAGGCATCCGCATTCTTTGCTTACCACCGTTGGTTTGCGCAGTTACTGCTATATAATGCAAGGCAGGCATCACGGGCACACTTGTGTCGGCTTTCTGCCAGCGGGCAACTTCTCCTTTAAGTTTATTCAGCATTTGTTGTTTGGGTAACTCTCCTAATATCCCCATCCTTTTAGAATACAAATTGCCATAATAGGCTACAACACGGTTGTAGGGAAATATTGCACCAACTTTTGGGTAAATAGGAGTAGTAGGCCATTTACCTGATGTATCGCCATTGCTAAGCGCCAGCATTCTTCTATTATAATCTGCTGTATCTACCAGTTGTACTGGTTTTTCGGCAGGCGTAGCGCTTGCGTTTTTTGCATTTTTCGTGCTGTCTGTATTGGTTTCTTCTGCAGAACCCGCACTACAGGCAATAACAAATGCCCATGAAAAAACAACTAAAAAGCCTCCTATTTTTTTTATTGTCATGCGGCGAAGATATTGAAATTCGATACCGACCTTTTCTCGTTTTTAATCATAAAATAGCAATTGCGAAAAGTATTGAGCAGAAAGGTTAAGGCCGAATGCTTTACGTAGATTTTCTTACATATGCCGACGGCATTTTTGAACAGATAGGCTGGTTTGTAATTATACTTTAGTGCACTTGGTCTTCCTTCAGCTAAAACTGAATAAATGTTTTTACATCGTATCTCACTATTGTAAGCTGGAAAAAAGCCAACCAATGCCTATAACACATCAAGTTGGTGACTAAGCAAGTCTTCAAACGTTTCCCGTTTTCTTATCAGGTGAGGCATACCATCTTTCACCAATACTTCGACAGGTTTAAACCGCGAATTAAAATTGCTCGACATTTCAAAACCATAAGCGCCGGCATTAAAAAACACCAGGTAGTCTCCTTCGCGAACTTCATTTAAAGCCCGGTCCCAGGCAAAGGTGTCGGTCTCACAAATGTTGCCTACTACGGCATATACTTTTTCGCTGCCGTTTGGGTTACTTATGTTTTCGATACGGTGATAGGAATCGTAAAACATAGGCCTGATTAAATGATTGAACCCGCTGTTTACACTTACAAAATGTGCTGAGGAAGATTGCTTGAGCACGTTTACTTTGGTGATAAAATAACCTGCACTACTCACCAGAAATTTTCCGGGTTCAAACCAAATCTGCAACTTCCCATTGGGGTTAGGATGACTGGCAAATGCCTCCCCTACTTTCTGCGCCAGCAGTTGCATATCCGTTTCTGCATCTCCTTCTTTGTACGGCACTTTGAACCCGCCGCCCAAATCAATAAAAGAGAGTTCTTTAAACTTTGGAATAATATCGAACATCACCTCTACTCCCTTTAAAAATACTTCTACATCTTTTATATCGCTCCCTGTATGAATATGCAAACCCTTGATATATATATTATGCGCCTGCACCAGTTCTATGATCTTATCTACCTGGTCCACCGGTATTCCGAATTTACTTTTATCGTGCCCGGTAGAAATTTTGATGTTTCCACCGGCTAAAATATTAGGACGTAGCCTTATACCCACGGGATAAGTATGCCCGAACTTTTTTCCAAATTTTTCCAGGTTAGAAAGGCTGTCGATATTAATGTTTACGGCAAGGCGTTTCGCCTCTTCAATTTCTTCAAAATCAATTCCGTTAGAGGTGTACAACACCCTGGCAGGTTGAAAGCCGGCATGCAGTGCCAGCTTTACTTCATTAATAGAGCTACAGTCTACACCGGCGCCAAGGCTGTATATATATCTCAAGATATTAATATTGGTCAACGCCTTGCAGGCGTAGAAAAAAAGCACATCGCTTTTACTAAAAGCTGTGGTGAGTTTTCGGTATTGTTCAGCAATATTTTCGGCGTGGTATACGTAAAGCGGGGTACCAAATTGATCAGCAATTTGTGTAAGCTGCTGGTTGGATAAAGACTGTTGCATAAGTGGCGCGAAATTAAAAGGAAAAAGGTAGGCTGGAGTGAAGATAAAGGTGGCTTATTAGTAAGTGTTTAGCCCTGTTGCTCTTCGGGTTCATCGGCAGGGGCTGTTTCGCCGGGGTGGGTAGCCTGTTCATCAGAAGCAGTAGCAATTGCGGTAACAGAGATGATGGCTGCAGTTTCTATATCCTCTACCGATACATCGCCAGTGTCCATATCCGAACCGGCGGCGGCAGTTGGCGCGGGCACTTCAGTTTCCTCCGTTATGTTTGTTGTAGTTTCTTCCTTCTTCTCTGCTTCCACATTAGCAGCCTCATCACCTTCTGGTTCATCAGGCTTGTCTATGCTATTGTCGGCTAAGGGTGCCTTAGCAGTTGGGTGCTGCTCTCCTTCTACAAATAACTCCCTTTGCGCTTTGGGTTTTTCAGCGGTATTGGCGTCTTTATAAGCCTGGTCTTCGTGGGCGTTCATTGCACTATTTACCACTGTGGCTTCTATTAGTTGCTCTGCCAGTACTTCCTTTATTTTCGGCAGGTCGTTGGTGTTATTAATTCCAAAATAATCCATAAAGGCCTTCGAAGTTGCGTAGACCAATGGCTTGCCCGGCAGGTTTTCATTTCTTCCGCTTATTACAATAAGCTCCTTCTCCAATAGCTTTTGAATTGAATAATCACTATTAACCCCTCGTATCGCTTCTACTTCGCCCTTTGTGATGGGCTGCTTGTAGGCTATTATGGCAAGCGTCTCCAGCGCAGCATTGCTCAGGCGTTTTAGAAATTTATCGCCATTAAGCTGTCCAACGGTTTGATGAAATTCTTTTTTGGTAAGAAACTGCCATCCTCCTCCACTCTCCCGAACTTCAAAAGGGTAAAACTCGGCATTGTATTTTTCTTGTATTCCTTCCACTGCTGCTTCAACTTGTTCCACCGAAATTCTTTCCTCCATAAAAGCAAAGGCACTATTGATCAGCTCAACAATGTCATGCGTTGTCAGCGGTTTATCGCTGGCAAATATTAATGCTTCAATATGGGGAATGATTTCTGAAAGATCCACTTGCTTGTTGGTTGATGGTTGTTAGTTGATGTAATTGATAGCACGACGAACAACGGTCAACTATCAACTGTCAACCATTCTTATCCTTGAAGCGCTGCAGCACCACTTACAATTTCTGTAAGCTCGGTGGTAATGGCCGCTTGCCTTGCTCTATTATATGAAATCTTTAAGCCTTTAAGTAGTTCATTGGCGTTTTCACTTGCCTTATCCATCGCTGTCATTCTTGCACCGTGCTCACTTGCATGGGCATCAAGCACAGCCTTAAACAATTGGGTATTTAATATCTTGGGCATCAATTCAGCCACTAGTTCTTCCTTCGCGGGCTCAAAAATAAAATCAGCTTTTTTTGCACCTGCCTTCTTTTCAATTTTTGGAATGGGAAGAAAACGTTCAACCACGAAGCGTTGGGTAGCAGCATTTTTAAACTCGCTGTACACCACTTCAATTATATCAAACTCTTTATTTTCAAAAGCCTTTACGGCCGCAGAAGCTACAGCCTGTACTGTTTCAAAGTTCAGGTTAAGAAACACATCCTTAAAATCAGCATTGGTTTTGTAGTCCGCACGTGTCATCCCCTCATATCCTTTTTTTCCAATGTTCCAAACGGATACATTGCCTTTTGCCCGTTGGGCCTTGTATTTCTCTTCTATGGTAAGCCGGGCAAGCTTAATAATGTTTGCATTGTATCCACCTGCAAGGCCGCGATCGCTTGTAATTACAATCATCAACACCTTTTCAGCACCACGATCAATTGCCAGGCTACCACCCACTTCACCCTCGGCGCTGCTTACAATATTGCTCAGCATTTCCTGCAGCTTTTGCGCATACGGACGCATTTGTACTATTGCATCCTGGGCCCGGCGCAATTTAGCGGCACTCACCATTTTCATGGCTTTTGTGATTTGCTGGGTACTTTGTACGCTCTTAATTCGGTTACGAACCTCTTTTAACTGACCACTCATTTAGAAAAGATTTTTTATTTCTCTTATTTGAACAGGGTGTGAAATACAAGTATTTAGGATGAATCTTGCCAGAAGTTTGGCTCTTCAATCCATTACGTCTTTATTATTCGGCTGCAAAGGTAAGGTTTGAGAGCTAAAAGGCAAGCGCAAATGGATGCTTGTGGCAGTAGCCGAAAGTCGATTTTGTAAGGTTGTCAACCGTTCAACGGCTTGAACACAACTGGTATGCTACTGATTAATGGCAGACGCTTTATTACACCACTTAGGTAAGGAGTTTTTTGAACGGAACAGATAAAAAAGCTAAAAGGATTGTTGCCATAGTTTACCCTGAGCTTGTCGAAGGACTCGGTTCACAGGCAGTTTTGCATCTCTGCGGCCGTCTCTACGTACGTAGAGATCGGGTGGCAGTTTACCTGCCTGCCCCGGTTTTCCGCATTGGCGTCAACTTAAGGAAATTTTTTATGGGACGAACGATAGGAATTCTATTGTAAATCGTCCCCGCCGCGGCGGGGCTCCCTTGTACCGCATCTTTTCATAGCGACTTTTCCCACATGATTTTATTAGTGATAATTTCTAATTTTTACAGTTTATCTTTCGCTTCAAACC
>MWWF01000015.1_pt1 | contig 25293 bp, 26 predicted proteins | sample 1047351 | NCBI WGS metagenome assembly MWWF01 (sample SAMN06349970, study PRJNA376086) | soil metagenome | isolation source: MGM-3 sample Antarctic (ecotone) soil | place: Antarctica
CGTCCTCAAAATCGTTGATCTTTTTATTGGCAAGTGTATCCTGAACTGTTTCCCCGGTTGACGCAGCAATGGAAATATGTTTGCATAAAACACTGATCTTTTCACGGGCTAATTTAGCGGTTGATTTTTTTTCTGCAAAGTACCAGGCAATGGCAAGGCAGATGGGTGAAGTGTATATCTCAAAATTGTGACGGCTGCTAAGACTTAATACACGGGAGCTATAAGTAAAAAGCGGGTACTCCTTATTCAGCACCGAAACAAGGATGTTGGCATCAATGAAGAGTTTCATTTTTTAGCGGAATAAAATTCTTTCTTCATCGTTTTTCTTGACCGGCTTTTGGTTTGGTAACTGGCGCTACCTTCTGCCACCTGGTTCACCCAATCCGAAACCGGAAACTCCTCAAATGAAGTATAGCTGCCGGAAGTGACTTTATCCAAAAGAAATTCCACAAGCCTGCTAAGGCTTACATTGTTTTTCTCTGCATACCGCTTTGCCTTATCAGCTATAGCCCCATTAAAGCTTAATGTAAGTTTTGCATCCATACCACTGAGTTTTTACAAAGCTAAATATTTTATACGTAAACAAAAAATATTATTTACGTATTGCTTTGCCGATTGGGTATTAATCAACCGGGCATGATAGGTTGGAGAAAATGAGAGGTATAGTTTACCTTCTATGTTTAATTCTTTATGCAACTCCCGCAATTTGCAGGCTGATCTTTGTGTTGTTAAGGAAGCACGATTGCTGATGCAGCAGGAAAGAAATATTCAATCTAATAAGCAGGCCAAAAATAAAAATCATTTTAATGGTTGAACCGTAAGTAAAAACACTAACGGCGGTTTTGTGTCATTAGAACGATCCCTTATTTTATCAACAAATTCTGATTTTAACCAGCCGCGTTTAAAGATGATGCAACTTTACTGGCTTATTTCCTTCTTTATACGTGTCATCTCAACTACATACAAGCCTCATTAAAAAAGCGGCAACGCAATATGGTTTTGATTACTGTGGCATTGCCAAAGCACAGGTATTGGATGATGATGCACGACGCCTTGAAAGCTGGTTGCAACAAGGGTTACATGGAAAGATGAATTACATGGAGAACTATTTTGACCTTCGTATTGATCCCGCCAAATTAGTTCCCGGCGCAAAATCGGTGATTACTTTACTAAAGAATTATTATCCATCACAAACTATAAATGGAGAACATAAAATTTCGAAGTATGCTTATGGAGCCGATTACCATGAGGTGATTAAAGCATCATTGAAAAATATGATAACGGACTTGCAGGAAAAGATTGGTCAATTTTCGGGAAGAGGCTTTGTTGATTCGGCGCCGGTGCTGGAACGTACCTGGGCACAACGAAGCGGTTTAGGATGGATTGGTAAGAACGGCAACTTAATTACAAAAGGCAGCGGCTCTTTCTTTTTTATTGCTACGCTGATCACTGATCTTGAATTGGTGTATGACGATCTGTTTGCCAAAGATTTTTGCGGCAGTTGCCGTAAGTGTATTGACGCCTGCCCAACTGAAGCCATTAGTGAAGGCAAAGTTGTGAATGGAAGTAAATGTATCTCCTACTTTACCATTGAATTAAAAGATGAGATCATTCCCGGTGAAATGAAAGGCAAATTTGATAACTGGATGTTTGGCTGCGATGTTTGCCAGGATGTTTGTCCCTGGAACCGTTTTAGTAAACCCAATACAGAAACGGCTTTCAACCCCTTACCCGAAATGCTGAACCTCTCTACAAAACAATGGGAAGAGCTAAGTGAAGAAGCCTTTAAAAAGATTTTTAAAAACTCTCCGCTTAGCCGCAGCAAATACAAAGGCATTCAAAGAAATATAAAGTTTTTAAAAACGTAGGCCGGTTTTAATACTGATTCGTTCAAGACTATATTGGTATAAATAAGTTCTTAGTGGTTGTGGCGGGTAAATGGCGATAACAACATCATCTATAATCGTGGTCGAAAGTTTTTTAACGCTATAGCCTGCTGTAAAAAACAGTGCACTTGTTTTTAGTATGGGTAATTGATAGCCTATACCTGCAGTGTAGTATAGGCCGCCGTTGGTTTCTGGTAAGGGCAACAGCGTAGCATCGTACTTCTTTACCCAGGGAAAATTATAGCCGCCGCTTGCATACACAAAAGCGGCTTTTTCTTTATTCCTAAATGCTTTACGAACATCTAAAAAAAGCGGGATGGTACGGGTGTGATAATAATCTAACCCAGCGCCAATACCTGCGGACCAGGTTTTGAATTTCACACCTTGTATGGTTTGTAATTGTAAAGCCGAACCTTGTTCTCCTTCAAGTAAACCTGCTTGCACAATTGAATTATATCTGAACCCTTTTTTCTGCGCCTGTGCAATTACTACAATCGTTAAGCATACTATCGTGAGCAAAATTTTTGTTCTCATTTTATTATTTTGAAATAGCGAGTTTACTAATTTGTTTGATGTTGTTTGGATTGGAATAATCATATTGGTATAAGCCATCTTTTGCCACAACGATGGCTTTACCATTCAGTGCAATCACATCATAGGTTTCCAAACCACTTATTTGTTTTGTAAGCTGCAGGTTTAATGGAGCCGACGCATCATAAATTTTCAATCCTTCTTTACCGTCGCAAATAAGCAAACTGTTCCCATCTTTTGAAAGGCCGTAAGGATTAGTAAGATTATACGTCTTCTTTAAAACAGGTGCAGATAAATTACTTACGTCAACTACATTCAGTTCATTGGTAAAACCATTACAAGTTGTACCGCCGCGCAGGGTTACATAGGCATATTGCCCGTCAGCAATTACAGGGTCGCAGCGGGTGGCATGACTGAACCGTCCTTGCGCAGAGGGATTGGACGGACTACTTAAATTATAGATGAACATGCCGGTACTTGAGCCAATGAATAATTTATTTTGAAAAGGATAAATTGTTTCTATTCCCCAACCTAAAGCTTTTACGGAAGCTTGCTGCGGGTTAGCTCCATTTGTTATATTGATGCAATACAAGCTTTGCGATGAAACGGCATATAAATAATCTGCCACGATAGTAAAACTTGCCATGCTGCCGCCAACGCCTGTTTGCGGTGCGGCTGCATAAAACTGGCTACCAGAGCCGAATAAACCGACTGAACAGTTAGGGCAACTTGTCCATGTTTTATAGGTAGCGCAATCAATTGTAGTATCTTTTTCTGTGTAACCAACAACTACTTTTATAGAGTCTGTATTAGCAACACCAGTGGGCCAATACACATTTTTTTCTTTCATTACATTATCCATAAACTTAACCGGTGTTACCTGCAATGGATTAGCTATATCAAACACAATTACATCAGAGTAAGAATCGGCATAGAGATAAGCACCTTTTACCGCAATATCAATATTGCCGGGGATATTAATAAAGCCAATATTCTTTGGTGCAGATGGATTGGCGTTATCAATTACATGAATGCCTTTACCCTTCTCATTCAAAAAAATATAAGTGCCAGCTACATTCAGCTTGCCGGTGTTTTTCATCGGTTGGGGAACATCACTTTTCATACTTGCCCGAGTTTGGTTAAGTGACTTATAAACAGGCCGGTAAATTTTGTAGGTATTGCGGCAGGTGTCTTTTAAGCAACCTTGCATGGATAATAGAGTGGCAAAAATAGAAAGAAGAGCAGCCGTAGTGTGAAGCAATTTTTTCATGACTTTGGTTTGATTGATAATCAATTTCAGCGATTAACTTTACTGTTGACACCATTCTTATTTGAACCGTTGCACGGCTCTTAAAAATTTATTGTCGTTTTTATTCCTGCAAAAATGAGGTGTGGAGTGTAGTATCTGTTTTCTTTACGCAGCTTTAATAAATTATATTGTACTGAAGGCCCAAAGCAAACGAATACGTTTTTTTTTGAAACCAATTTCACTTGCAGGGAAGTAAAAACCGGCAGAGTATTGCGCAGGTAATTATCCTTGTTTTTATAATAAATGTTAGAAGCCTCACTATAAGTAAGCGCATTGGTTGATAGTAGCCGCCCATACGCTGCGCCAATAGAAAAACAAAGCGGAAGCTTTATGGATGGGTGATACGAAATTGTTACAGGAAGTTCAACTCCAGCAAAGCGGTTTGTATAATTATTTGTCCCGGTGTTGGTAAAAAATTCATCCACTGCTACTTTATCCATAGCATAGTTTACTGTTGTATCGTTTCGCTTATTATCACCCACATTCGTGTGTGTGGTGTAATATGCGTATTGGAGGCCGACTGATAATTTCCATTTTTGACTTAAGTCTTTTGATAAAGCAAAACCAATTGAAAAGCCTGTACCTCCTCTTGTTGGCTGAGGGTTATACAATCGTGTATTACCGCCTGTTACTGTTGAAGGGCTGGCAAAGCTCAATGCGTTATTACTGATATTTGAACTGTTTTGATAACTGCTCCGGCCTACGGAAAACAACAACTGCTTTTTCCACTTTTTACTAATGCGGGCTACTTTCATTTTTACAGCCGAATCAGTTTTATGTTCCTGAATAAGTTGTTCTCTTTTTGTTTCGGTTTTAGCCAATGAATCTGTTACTATGGGTAACATTCGTTTAGCATCCCCCTGCTCATCTTTACTTACAGCATTAATAGGAAGCCGCTTTTGTTCAGTTGTTTTTGTCAGGGTTGTTGTGCTGGTATCAATAACTTGTTCTTTCTGCTTCTTATCGTTTTCGGCTATTATTGAAACCTTAGTTTTCATATTATCCTTTGTAATAATTGTTGTTGAAGAATTTGTTTTCCCTTCTTTAAAATAAAGTTTCGGCTGTGTTTGAGGGATAAATTTCCTTTCTTTTTGCCAACCATTTCTATCACTTTCTCTTTTAGTAATTGGGTCAAATGAGGTAATAGTTTTAAACGTGCCGGATTGTACTTTACTTATATTGTTAGTATTGGATGAAGTGGTATCAAGATTATTTTTCGAAGGAATGAAAGTTGAGCTGGTTGAGGTTTCTTTCTTATCAATAAATAAGATGTAGGCAAAGCCCCCTGCTAACATCAGTCCCAGTAAAGGAATCCAGAAGAAAGCCCTTCTGCGCTTTTTCTCCGGTCGTATCTCCATCTCAACTTTTTCCCATACGGGTGCCGAAGGCGTTAAACTTAACTCCTCCATTTTCTTCTGCACCTCTTTTTCAAAACTATCGTGCATAAACGGTGGTTTTTTGTTCGTTATTTTTTTGTTCAATCCATTGTATTAGTAATGCCCTTGCTCTGGCATACTGGCTTCGTGATGTGCCTTCCTGAATACCCAATATTTTTCCTATCTCAATATGATTATAGCCTTCCACAGCATACAAATTAAAAATGGTTTGATAACCGGATGGCAGTTGCCGTATCAAATCTGCCAACTCTTTTGCTTCCAATTTTAAATGTGGGTCGTAAGCAGAAACGGCATGAAGATGTTCCTCACCAAAAACCAACTCCGAATTATAGCGGCTGTTCTTTTTTAAATAATTGATCGCTGTAGTTACCATAATGCGCCGTATCCATCCGCCCAACTCACCTTCAAACTTAAACTGGTGAAGATTTTTAAATGCTTTTACAAATCCTTCCTGCAATACATCTTCGGCATCGGCAATAGATTTGGTATAGCGATAGCAAACCGCCAGCATACCCGAAGCAAAACGGTCGTACAATTGCCGTTGTGCAGCAGCCTTATTTTTTAGACATTCTTTTACCAGTTGGCGATCATCCATTATAATAATTACAAACTTCCTGACAACGAAATAAGATGCAGCGTTGCAGCGGAAGGGAATAATTTTTTTAGTTAAGAGGTAAAAAGAGAGAAGAAGGAAAAGAGTGGCTTCCTTAAATATTTTTCATGGCAACTTTATAGAGACATATTACTTTTCAAATTGTTGAGGCTTTCGGCAAATGCCTTCCAAACCTATGTTGCATCTTTAAATGAATAGTAAGTAGTGAAGAGCTCTTTAGTAGCAGTAAAGTTTTGTCCAAACGAAAAATAATAAACAGCAAGGTTAAAGGCTAACTCCTTGCGGCGACCCGCATCAAAATCGGGTTCTTTTACACCGCCATCCCAGCCAGGTTTTTTTATGTATCGCAGGTTTTTGACAATCGTTTGTCTCAATGTTTCATCACCCTGCAATATGCCTACTTTTCCGTTTGCATACCGGAGCTTTAACTCATTTACATCCTCTAATCCTGTTGGCTTTCCATTCTTGTCTTCCTTTTCCAGACCGCAGGCATAGCAGATAAAAAATAGCCAAACGATTCGTACAAGCTGAATAAAAAATTGTTGTTCTTATCAACACAGGTATTGCCTGCAAATAATTTTACTGCCGATGCATATTTATTCAGGCCTATATTTTTAAAAAAATATAGAGTTCATCGCAGCAATAAGCACCTCCGGTAAAATTGTGAATCACTAATTCTTTCGTACTATCCTTGTCCACATCGACCAGGGCTTTCACTTCTTCTTTAGCAATATAGTCAGCCTTGATAAAACTGCTAAGTGTTTGCTCTTTTTTGTGGGGAAGAACAATGGTAATTGCCATTGCGTTTTTTATAGGTTTCCCGATCCAAAAAATTTATCGTAGCAGTCACCATCGGAATTATCATTTTGTGCTAAAGAGATGAAGGGAAGAAATAAAATAGGAATAAAGCCCAGTTTTAGTAGCTTTTTCATATAACTAATGTAACAACGATTGATGATTTGCCCATAAAAAAAGGTTGCTCATTGCTGAACAACCCTTCTTTATACTTTCAGTTTAAAATGGTGGATCCGGTGGCGTATTAGGATTATTATCTCTCTCCCTTAGTGGATAAGGCATCAGGTTTCTTCTGCGCTCTGATGTAGGCCTGTTAAACCTCCGCATATCTTCCAGCTTTAATCCACTCATGAAAAGTTCAATAGAACGCTGGCGGTAGATTTCGTCAAGTACAGCGGCCTGAGTTACAAGAATTACAGCAGGCTGGTTTGCGTTTACACCGAAAGGATCATTTGTTTTTGTTATCACCTTATTCAATTCTATTTGCGCATTCACCAGGTCAGGTACGGCCTGCCTTGCATAGGCTTCGGCTTTTATTAAAGTCATTTCACCTGGCAGGTAAACGGGAAAAGCAGTAGCTGCGGCAGCACCAAATCCGTTGATACGGTACCTTGGTAAAATTGTTGGATTGATGCTTGTATAAAAGGGAACTCTCCCATCGTTCAATGCTGGTTGAAACGGGGGCAGCAAACCCAAAGTAGAATCTTTTGGCTGTACCACATTATTGGTTGAAGTAGCTACTTCAAATAAAGGATTCACGGAAAGGGCATCAAAATTAAAAGTTGACTTCTTCGTAAGATCAACCGCATTGGCAGAAGTCAAAGCCTGCGCATATAATCCTGCAAACAAAGAGTATCTCGCCTTCAAAGCATTCAAAGTATTGATGATATCAATACCCGCCGGAACATTTCCTATAAAAGAAGCACTAATAGCATTTGCACTAATGGCGGCTAAGGCTTCATCTATAACAGCAATAGCTTTTTTGTATCCATCAATACGGTCAATGAAAGTTACATTAGTACCTATGCCTGCCGGTATTTTCTCCCAAAATTGAGATAGATTTCCAAGTGAAAGAGCTTTAAAAATACTTGCGTAGGCAATTAACCCGCTTGCATAGTTCTTATCGCTTAACTCTTTGGCGCCGCTAATAACTTTATCGGCATCATAAATAACTTTATTCAGGTTTGTCCAGAACGTGGTAAGCATGGAGTGATTTCCATCAACGGCGTTTCCACCTGCGGCCAGTTGCACTTCGGCCGTATTTCCGGGGTTCACACTAAACAGTTCATTCGTGACAAGCCCGTTTATGGTAACGCTGTTATATAAATTGCCCGCCCGCCCTAATGTGTAAACTCTCTGTAAACCAACAGCCGCCCCGGTTAAGCCCCTGGGAGAATTAAAGACCAGCTCTTCTTCTGCCCTGTTGGGATCTGTAAAATCTTTCGTACAGCCCGGTATAATAACTGCACCGATAAGGGCGGCTATAACGATACTATGTTTTAGATTATTTTTCATTGCTACTTTTTAATGGATTAAAATTTTGCTGACAAACCAATGCTGAATGTTCTTGGAATGGGTACGGGGCCAAAATCAATTCCGCGTAATATGGTACTCTGTCCGCCGCTGTTTACTTCAGGATCGTATCCTTTATATTTATCCCAGCTAATAAGGTTTCTGCCGCTAACACTGAATGTAATATCCCTTATGCTCTTTATTGCTCCAAAGGCATAGCTCAAAGAGACCTCTCTGAGTTTTACAAATGAACCATCATCAATACGCCACTGTTCAACGGTTGCATAAAAACTGCTGATATATCCCCTTGGATAAACACCTGTTTGTTCTTTTTCAGCTTCTTTGCCATTTCCTACGCCCTGCCTTGTACGCCAGTCGGCGTTAAATACTTCATTTCCCTGTACGGCATCAAGCTGCACCCGCAAGCTTGCCTTTTTATAAGAAAATTCATTTACTAAACTTGCTGTATAATCAGGATTTGGGTCGCCAATTACTTTACGTACTAATGGGAAAGAAGCTACTGGTAACCCCGTCACAGGGTCTCTCATGACTGTATAAGATAATGGCCCGGCCCCCGGACTGCTTGGTTGCAAGCCTCTTTCCCCTTGCGGGTAACCCGTGGGATTTTTTACCAACCCACCATTGCCGTCAAGTGCAAAGAAGGCGCCATAAAAAATGCCTATTGGCTGGCCTTCTATTAAAGCAACAGGGGCACCACTATTTGTGCTCAATAAAGTCAATGCCTGGCCTATCTTAACTGCCTTATTTCGATTATGGTTGTAGATGCCTGTAACAGACCAATTGACATCTTTGTTTTGTATAGGCTTTGCGGTGAGAACAATCTCGAAACCTTTATTTTCAAGGCTTCCGAAATTATTCAGAAAACTGCTGAAACCTGTAGTTGGCGCAATAAACCTATTGATCAACAGATCACTCACCTTCTTAGAATAAATATTTGCCTGTAAACTTACCCGGCCGTTAAAAAATCCAAGGTCAATTCCAAGCTCCAATTCTTTCTGACGCTCAGGCTTGACATTCGTGTTGGCAAGCGTACTGCTCGACACAAATGAGGTGCGGCTGACAAATGAATTACTACTGTAAGAATTAAATCTTGAATAAGCACCGATGCCGGTAAGGTTGCCACTTTCACCATAAGCTACACGGAGCTTGGCAAAATTCCACCATTTATTCATTGCCATTTTTTGCCAAAAATCATGTTCGCTTATTACATAGCTGGCACTGGCTTTTGCATACTTTTGATTCCGTTGCTCTTCTCCAAACACAGACGATCCATCTACCCTTATAGCCCCGGTTATATACGCTAACTTTTTATAACTGAAATTTTGCTGCACATAATAACCAGATATTGATATCTCACCTCTTTCATCTGCACCTTGAATTAAGGTACTTGCACCATTTACTGTTTGTACAAAAGGAGCCAGCCCACGACCCTGCGAAAGATTATAGCTGCTTTTTTCATATTGTACCGAATACCCAACCTGGCTAGTTGATGCAATATCATTTGTGAGCCTGAATTGGTAGGTGCCATTCAGCTCATTGTTTATCTGGAAGAAATTATAATTACCCGCACTGGCATATCCGTTTCTTGTAGCATCAAGCGCAGCGCCGCCACCAAAAAAGCCATCACTTACGTTATATGCAAAAGGAGGAATGTAGGTTTCTCCTTTTTGTGCATATTGATCAACGCCCAATGTATAATCAATAGTCAGGCCTTTAAAGGGTTTTATTTTCAGGCTTGTGTTGGCAATCACCCTGTTTGTTTCTTGTTTTTGCTTAATGTCTTCAATTACCGATACCGGGTTTACTCTGCCTCTTTCGCCGATAGCCTTAATATTTCCCAGGGCGTCTCTGGTTTGTATATCATGAAAATTACCAAGTATGTTTATTGAGTTCATGGGTGAGAAAAATGAATTGCCATCGGGCTTTTCATTACTAAAGCTGTTGATAAAATTAAGACCAACACTAAAGGTTACTTTATCGCTGATAGCCTGGTCAAGGTTCACTCTAAAACCAAATCTTCTGAAGTCAGTGTTTTTGATAATTCCCTCGTTTTTATAGTAGGATGCAGATGTATAATACTTGGTTCTGTCTCTTCCACCTGCTACGGATACATTATTATCAGTGCCAATGCCTGTGCGAAAAATATAATCATTATAATCATAACGGGTAACCGGTGTAATATTAGTAAGCAATGGGGTTAATATGTCCTGTGTCTGAGCGCCAACTCCGTCTGTAGGCCCGCCAAATTTTGTAGGTGATTGGTTGACTTCTACTTTCTTTCGTAACGAGCTAATTAAAAAGTTGGTGGAGAAGCTAACAACAGGAGCACCTGAACTTCCCCTTTTCGTAAATATTTGTACCACCCCCGCATTGGCTCTTGAACCATAAATAGCAGCAGCAGCGGCGCCATTTAAAACTTCAATTCTTTCAATATCGGCAGGGTTTATATCAGCCATTCTATTTTGCCCAATGGCGCCAACAAAATTCCCTCCATCATAATTGCCGGATGTATTTGTTACACGGGTAGTGGCATTATTTACAATAACACCGTCAACAATGTACAAGGGTTCAGAAGAACTATTAATAGAACTGATACCTCTTAACCGTACCGAAAGACCGCCACCGGGGTCACCTGAATTCTGTATGATTTGTGCACCCGCCGTTTTTCCCTGCAACGCTGCTAACACATTACCTGTAGCGCCTTTGGTCAAATCTTCTGCACTTACAGAACTGATGTAGCTACCCAATTGCCTGCGGGTAGTACCGGCCGATGTACCGGTTACAACTACTTCATCCATTTTTAAAGCATCTTCCCTTAACTGAGAGTTGATACTATAAGAAGAAGCAGTGCCCACTTGCAGGGTTTGTGAAGATGTTTTAAAACCTACACCGGTGAACTGAACCTGATACGTTCCTGGATTTAAATTAGCTGATAAATTATACGTTCCATCAGCATCGGTAGTAGTACCGAACGTAGTGTTTTGTACCTGCACCGAAATGCCCGGAATGGGGTCACTTTGTGCATTGGTTACACGGCCGCTAATGCGCACCTGCGCCCATAATGCAAAACCAAAAAATTGAAAAAACAAGAGCAGCAAACCCTTTTTCGGTTTTAGCACTGAGGATAATTTTTTCCACATAAGAGCAGTTTTATTTAAATGAAGATGATAAATTTTAATCAATTCCCAAAAACCGTTTTCGATGAAAGGTTCTATTATTTTTCTAACAGCATTTTTATATTCGTCAACCCTTTTTGCATCAGGCTTCCGTAAGTCGGTTCAAAAAAAAGCGAACTGAATTTTTGCCATGGAAGCCATCCTAATTTAAAATCCATATACCATTGAAGCGTTAACGAATCGGAAGTAGGGGAGCCAAATACCTGCCAGCCATTTACCACAGGTTTTCTGTCGGCTAATTGTAGTTGAATAACATAAGTTGAATCGGTTTGTTCCGGATAAGTTTTTTTAATAATTGCCATTTCTTTTGCCGATGTGCTGTTTGCATAAGCCGGGTGCCAACGCGGCCATTGATCCTGGTTAGCGATCAAAGATAAAATGCTATCCTTTTTATTAGGAAGGTTGATGGCTTTTGAAATGCGTATATGCGATGGAAGGAGGAATGAAATCAGGGTTACAATTACAAAGAGAACGACAAAACTAATGATACCTAATTTAATAATGCGCATGTGTAATTGTAATGGTATTTAATTTCCTGATTTATTTTAAGTCAGGCTGCTATCCTACACCTCCCTGGTACAAAAACCATAAAACCGCAAACCGGCAACTATAATAAATATCATTGCACATCATGCCAACCCCAAACCCCAAACTCTCAACCCTCTTTACTCCCACCTAAAAACTTTTGCCGTAATAACATAAACAATAATACCCCACACAAGCAGGGTAAGCATTTGAGGCCAGCAGCTCACTAACGAGGAACCTTCAAATGCTACATTACGCATGGCATCGTTAAATGCCGTTAGCGGTAAAAATTTTATAATAGGTTGCAAACCCGCAGGCAATGCACTCTTAGAAAAAAAAGTCCCCGATAAAAAATATTGTGGAAACATAAACAGGTTAGCGTAAATAGGAATTACGTTTTGATTTTTGGCGATACCACTGATCAAGAAACCAAAACCCATAAATACCAACAGCCCTAAAAAAGAAAGGACGAGCATATTGAAAAAAGTAAGGATGCCATTAGCTAATGTAAAATCGTAAACAAAATAACCAAACACAATCAGCACAACTACAGTTAGTAATTGAAATAAAACTTTAGACAGGCTCTCTCCTAAAATAATATACTCCCGTCGTATGGGCGTAGAGTACATGCGTTTCAGCACTAATGTATCACGCAGCGAATAAAATAAAAACGCCACGCCAAATACAGCGGCGCCAATCAATGAAAAACCGATCATGCCCGGCAGAAAAAAATCAATCATCTTATATTTTCTTCCTTTGAATTCAGTAACGCTGACGGAAGCAGTTGTTTGCCGGTTCGGATATAACGTTGTATCTATTTTATGAATGATAGTGCCCAATATTGATTGCAAAGTACCAAAATCACGCTGGCTGGCTGTGGACGTACGCAACTCAATAGTGTAAGGCGTGTGGGCCGTGTCAGTGTTTTCCTTCACATTCATTACCGCGGCAATACGTCCTTTACTTAACTCGTCTTCTATATCTTTTTTTGCGGGATCAACAAAATTCAACAGTCTACTATGCGCCAGTTCCTGGTAAAGTGCGGAGGAAGAATCAACCCCCTTTGCCCAGGCTACATCGGCCAAAGTACCACCACCCCCACCGGACAGTGAACCAAAAATCCAGATGAGCACCAACGGGAAAAAAAGAGAAAAGAAAATGGACTGCGGGCTGCGAAAAGTTGCTACCAGACTGGCTTTGGTTACGGCCAGCATGGCTTTTAGTTGACTGTACTTAGACATGTTGTTCGGGAGTTGTAAATGGTGAATGCTTTTTCGTGAGACGTGAAAAGTGAAACGTGAGACAGGAGTTCACGATGAAGTATCAGACTCTTCGGTTTCACGTTTGACATCTCACGTTTCACTTCTCACTTCAAAATTATTTCAAACGGCAACCGTGCCTGCGCCGAACCAGTCATGGCTTTTATTTTCTTCATCTGCTCAAAAAGCTTGTAATTCTCGTCGCCTAACTCTTCACGGATCATAGCGGCGGGTTCTTCCTTTTTTTTCTTTAATAAGTTGTTTATCCAGCTTTCTGATTCAGGATATTCCTTCAAACCATAATCAGTAAGCTTTGCCATTCGTGCCGCCGAATTAATAGCATCCTTCAGGTTACCCAACTTATCCACTAATCCTATCCGCAACGCATCTTCACCGCTCCATACACGCCCTTGCGCAATGCTTTCGATATAAGCGGTGTCCTTTTTTCTTCCGGTGGCAACACGTTGTTTAAACTGGGCATATATCCGTTCAATACTATTTTGAATAATGCTTTTTTCTTTTTCACCAAGTGGTTTATATACACTACCTGCATCGGCATAAGGTGCCGTGCTAACGCCATCGAATGTGATACCTAATTTGTTTTTGAAAAATGCTTCCATGTTAGGTATAATGCCAAACACGCCAATGGAACCTGTGATGGTATTAGGATTGGCAAAAATGCTATCGGCGCCGCAGGCAATGTAATAACCACCCGATGCGGCTACATCCCCAAAACTAACTATTACGGGTTTCTTATCTTCTGCTCTTGCTACCTGTATTTCGCGCCAAATAATATCACTGGCCAAGGCACTGCCTCCACCAGAGTTAACACGCAACACAATAGCTTTTACTGCATCGTCTAACCGTGCTTTTCTAATTAAGGCACGGAAACGTTCACCTCCAATATCTGTTGCGGAACCTTCACCATCCACTATATCGCCTTCGGCATAAATTATGGCAATTTTATCTTTACCAGTCTTACGCACATTAACGGCATCATTATAGGAGGTAAGCGAAACAAAATTTAATTTATCTGTCTTGTCAATGCCTAAGGCTTTCTTGATTTCAACCTTCACTTCATCATCATATTTTACAGCATCAATCAACTTTGCAGCAACAGCATCCTGCGGCGTTTGGATTGAAGCATTTGCAGCAAGATTATACAAGGTTGACGTATCCACACCACGGGATAGAGAAGTTTGGGCTAAAAAATAATGGTACATATCGCCGAGCCACTCTGTTGTTTGCAACCGATTTTCCGGAGTCATTTTTTCAGTGCGAAAAATTTCGGTAGCGCTTTTATATTTTCCGGCATAAAATATTTGTGGCCGAATTTCTAATTTATCTAATGTGCCTTTTAAAAACGGGAGCGAAACATGAAAGCCCAACCATTCTATATTTCCGGTAGGGTTTACATAAATTTTATCCGCCGCACTGGCAACGAAATAAGCATTTTGCGAAACCATGTTGCCATACGCAATGACAAATTTCTTTGAAGATTTAAAAGCCAAAAGAGCGGTGCGAATTTCATTGCTGGATGCAAAGCCATTGGCATTACCATCGGCAGTAATATATATACCGGCTATGTTTTTATCCTCCTTAGCATAATTAATTAACCGGATCGCTTCAAACAAGGTTGGTACTTCGTTACCCGCTAAAGAAGCAAAAGGGGTATTATTAGCATGTTCTGTAAATGCTTTGCTTAAATCAATTGTTAGCACCGACTTCGCGGCTACGTCCGGTCCCTCGTTTTTGGCGAGGCTACTCACTGCACCAATAATAATTAAAACGGCAAGCAAGCTAAATATAACAAGAGCTAAAAGTGCCGCAAAAAAGGTTTTAAAAAAGCTTCTCATTTAAGAAAAATTTCAATCTTCAAAAATAGGGGATATTTGATGCCATACATGAAGATGAACAAAGCCTACATACTAATTGGCAGCAATATGGGCAACCGGCAAGCTTTTCTTTCCGGGGCAAAAAAAAAGATCAGCGAAGAATGCGGCGACATCGTTCGCAAGTCTTCTATCTATCAAACTGCAGCCTGGGGCGTAAAGGACCAGGAAGCTTTTTTAAATGAAGCACTTGAGGTAGAAACTGCTTTAACAGCTAATCAGCTTCTTGAAAAAATTTTATCCATTGAAGAAAGCATTGGCCGCAAACGACAAGTGAAATATGGCCCGCGCATTATTGATATTGATATTTTATTATTTAATGATGCTATAATTAAAACAGAAGGTCTTACGGTACCTCACCCTCAAATGCAAAACCGAAGATTTGTCTTAGTGCCGCTTGTAGAAATAGCGCCACGGCTTCTGCACCCTGTTTATGGTAAAACAATAACACAGCTATTATCAGAATGCCTTGATGACTTACCTGTGCAAAAGTTTCCATAGCCATTTGTTTGAACATCTATTATTTTGCCGACTAAATAACACAAAGAACCACAGAGGGTTTTTAAGAGAGCCGCAGAGATGCATTTAAATGAGATAACAGAAAAAATTATTGGATGTGCTATTGAAGTACATCGCCACCTGGGACCGGGACTGCTGGAATCTACGTACGAGGCTTGCTTGTTTTATGAGCTTAAAAAAGCTGGATTGAATGTTATCAACCAGGTTCCATTACCTATTCGTTATAAAGAGTTGAGAGTTGAAGCTGGATACAAGCTTGATTATTTTGTTGAAGGCTGTGTGATAGTTGAGATAAAATCAGTAGAAGGTTTACATCCAAAACATTCGGCGCAAGTACTGACTTATTTAAAATTTTCTAATGCAGAAGTTGCCCTTTTAATAAATTTTAATGAATTGCGCTTAAAAGATGGAATTAAAAGATTCATTCAAAAAGATCGCTCTGCGTAACTCTGCGAAAGCTCAGCGGCTCTCTGTGTTAAAAATGAAATATTCATTCATCACTATAGAAGGTAACATTGGCGCAGGGAAAACAACCTTATCGCACTTACTGGCAAAACATTACAATGCCCGGCTGATATTAGAGCAGTTTGCCGACAACCCTTTTCTCCCTAAGTTTTACGAAAACCCGTCGCAGTATGCTTTTCCCCTGGAACTGTTTTTTATGGCCGAACGGTACAAGCAGCTAAAAGAATTTGTACAACAAAAAGATTTGTTTCAAAACCTAACCATTTCAGATTACCTGTTTACCAAATGCCTGCTTTTTGCCAAAGTCAATTTATCGGATGAAGAGTTCCGCTTATATCAGCGCCTGTTTGAAATTATTCACCAGCAATTGATCCAGCCCGATATTTTAATTTACCTGCACGTACCGGTTAATAAGTTGCAGCAAAATATAAAAAAGCGGAATCGTGGCTACGAGCAAAATATTCCTGATGATTATTTATTTAGCATACAGGAAACTTACACCCGTTACATTAAGCAACATAATTTAAAAACCATTTTTGTAGATGCTTCCAACGCCGATTTTTTAGGGAATGAAACCCATTTGAAAGTTATTACCGATGCGTTGGAAAGAGAATATAGCAACAGTCAGCATTATTTAAGCTTACCCTAAAAGATTATTACTATCAGAAAGAGAACCTGCGGTAATATTTCAATCCTCTGAGAAGGCTTCGGCACTATTATCTGAGCATTGCCGCAGGGTAAAAAGGGAGGTTTACATATAATTGAAAACACAACAAACTTATTTGCTCATTTTAAAAATTACAAAGTACCCAAGCACTACAAGAAGCAGAATCAGTACAATAGCAATCAGCAACCACGGTTCTACTTTTACATCACGTTGCCGGTATTTAGCCTTTTTTTTAGCGGTTTTCTTTTTAAGGTCAATATTGAGTTGCTCTACTAAAGCAGCAATGCGTTTTTTGTTGTTAATATTCTGTAGGCCTTCCAACGCTTCGTTTTCAAAATCATCATTAAGCAAGTTCTTTTCTACTTCGTGCTGCTGCTGTGCCGATAGCTGCCCTTGCAGATAGCGGAGGAGTGTTTCCTGGTCCACTTCTGAGTGCAAATTGGATAGTATGTCTTTCAAATCCTCTTTCATCTTCTACGTCTTTGTTGTAGTTTTTTTTCAAGTAATATTTTTAAATTTCTTTTCCCATTCTGTATATGGCTTTTTACCTGCATCATGTTATAGCCTGAACTATCCACTATTTGCTGGTAACTCCTCTTTTGCAGGTAAAACAAACTTACACATCGGCGTTGTTCTTCACTTAATTCCTTAATGGCTTCCTCCAAAAGATCATAGGTTTGCTCGGTAGCCAGCAGTTCACTTTTATCAGTTTCTATACTGGCTGTATGAAGTTCCGTTAATTCTTTTACACCTTTAGCGCTTTTATCCCTCAACCGCATCAGGCAGTGATTTTTAGCCACCATATAAAGCCACGATTTAAAAAAATCAATCTTATACTTTGGGACTTCGGTAAGCACTTTTAAAAAAATCTGTTGCACACAATCTTTGGCTTCTGTTTCGTCTTTTAAATATTTCATGCACACACCCAACAGCAATAAAGTATAGCGTTGCAGTAAAATGCCAATCCATTCCTGGTTATCATCTGCATAGAAATGCTCCAATAGTTGGGCATCGGTTATATGGTCGTAGCGTGTTGGCTTCATTACCTGAGACGTGAGAAGTGAGGCGGGAGAAGTGAAACGTGAGACAAGAGTTAACCATAAAGTCAATATTCTTTGGTTTCACGTTTAGAGGCTCACGTTTCACTTGTTCTTTAGATGCAACGGGTGCAAATTTGCATAACTAAAACCGATTAAAATTATGCAAGCGGCAATTTGTTTATTATCAGTGATACCCATGCGTAAAGAACCTTCGCACAGAAGCGAAATGGTAAGCCAGGTTTTGTTTGGAGAATTTGTGATAATGCGTGGAGAAAAAGATGATTTTGTTTTTGTGCAATGCGAGTATGATGGGTATGAAGGCTGGGCGCAACGGAACCAGTTAACTCCTGTCCAGGAAAATGAAATGTTTTCTACAACTATTTATACAGGAAGTTTTGCAACACCGGTAGCCAGAAATGGTACCATAGTACAAGTGCCTTATACATCGCCGGTGTATGCCCAAACCGATTTTTCATTTACACTATCAGGAGACAAATTGAATTACCTGATGTTGCAGCAGCAAACTATTGACAGTGCCAACCTAATATTTACTCAGCAAAAATTGCAAGCCCTTTATCAACCTTTTATAAATACACCTTACTTGTGGGGTGGCAAATCGGTTTTTGGTATTGATTGCAGCGGTTTTGTACAGCAGGTTTTTAAACTGGCCGGAATAAAATTATTACGGGATGCTTATCTACAGGCAGCGCAAGGTGTGGTTGTGAATAGTTTAGAAGAAGCACAATTAGGAGACCTCGCTTTTTTTTGTAATGAAGGGGGAAGGGTTACTCATGTTGGAATTATATTAGAAGAGAACAAAATTGTTCATGCATCAGGAAGAGTGAGGATTGATACAATTAATAAAGAGGGAATAGTGAATAGTGAGAGTGGGAGGCGGACGCATACGATGCATTCGGTTAGAAGGATTATGTGATTATTTTTTGAAGAAATCCATCAAAGAATCTTTGTCTTTAAGCAAACCATTGATAATATCTTTTAGATGCTGTATCTCACTCTCTTTTGAGGCCATCATCTTCTCTACCAACTCTCTTTGATAAGTGTAGAAATGTTCAATGTGTCCTTGTGCTCCATGGTTTGATTCAAAATTTATAATAGCGGGTTGATTGCTTAATATATCCATTGGCGATACGCCTAATATTTCTGCTACTTTTTTCAATATATCGGCACTGAGTTTTGTCTGGCCTGTTTCCATTTTCGAATACGTATTTTGAGCAATCCCTAATTCGCAAGCCATATACTCCTGCGAAAAACCACGTAGTTCTCTGATGATCTTGATTTTTTCTCCATACATAGACTTTAAAAATAATGTTTTTAGGATAAACTATCCTAAAACGGGTTAGGAAAGGTTTAGTAACTGTTGAAACTTACATCTATATCCAGGGCTAAAACCTAATTAGGAATTTCCTCAGCCCGAAGCAAGTTTTTATTCTTAACCAAAATATATCAACAATGAAACCAGGAAATCTCCGGCTACAACTGCCCATTTACGGTAGTGCATCCGTATTTAGCATCTTGCTTTTGGCCTTTATTATTAATGCCTGTAAAAAGGCTGATGCGCCTCTGGCAACAACTAATGAGTTTAATGCCGATGCTGCAAAGGAATGGTGGTATGGGTCTTTTAAAAAATCAGCAGATTATTTTAAAATAGATAGAAATAGCCCGCTGGCCCCACCATTGGGAAGTTCTATAAAAAAGTACCCTGCCTGGAAAAGTGCTATATCTTATTCTATAGGGAGGTTGCAAATAGTAGAGCTTCCGCTTGTATATGAAACAAATAGTATCCTGTTACCGGGCATGCAAAAGCTGTATAATACACCCGAAGGTGCCCGTATCGCTAAATCCGCTACCCATAAACTGATGCTGATAAAAAAGGCTGACGGGACTGTGGCTATAAGAACCGTTACGCTTGTACCCTCACCAGAATATGCCAAACAATACAATTACGACATCAGCCACATAAGTCTTAAAAAACTGCCTTCCGATTTTAGCGGTTACCAAATGATTGGCGGATGGGATGAAAATGAGAAAAACATCCTCAGGATTACTGCCGGGAAACCTGATAAGAAATTAAAAATTATTACAGCTCAAACTTTAACCAGGCAAAAAGTATCTGGCAACAGCCCAGCCCGTGAAGCGTGTGACTTGGTATGGGTTCCCAATTTGGTTTGGGTATGTGTTGTTGCACCTTCGGGAGATGACCTGGCTGACCAGGAAAGATGCCGTGAGCAAGGAAGTTGGGTAGAACAAGGAGGATCATATGAGCTACAGTGCAATGAGGAGCCTGGCGATCCGATGGAAAATTGTTTGGCCACTGGAGGTAACTACGAAGATTGTATGTGCGAGTTATATGGACTTGGATGTGATGGTGGAGGGGGTGGTGGTGATGATCCTCCTTGTAACGTCTCGTGCCAAGATGTTGATTTTAGTTTAACACCTGAATCAGAGGTAATATCTTCATCAGTTGGGACACCTTACTATGATGCAGTCGGTAATTATGTAAGAAAAGACCCATTCAAATGGTTTTTCAGTACTAATCGTTTACTAGGATGGACTTGGAGATATAAAAGTTTTGAAGAAACCGAAGCTGAAAAAGTAAATGGAGTATGGAAATTTACAAAAGTCACCCATAAAAGCCAGGACTATGATGGCACATTACCCCCTTGTATTGGAACTAGTATTACAATGAATAGTGCAACCGACAACATTCTTGATAATGGCACAAGGGCACGCATGGATCTTGATTATAAAATTAAAGTAAATGTTATATGTTGTCCTTTATGCCCATCGGCGGAGAAAATGGGATCTAGTTATGTTGCATGGCCATGTAGTCAGTAATATATTTAATCTGCCCCTCTTTAGATTTAAGGGATTTAAGGAGGGATAATTTCCATGTAGAAAAAGTTTATTAAATTGTCAGAATGATCAAAACAATTTTTTATTTATCAATTTTTTATTTATCCCTTCAACTTGCAAGTTTCTGCTCAAATAAATACACTAATCCTAAAATCCGTGGTGTAAACATAAGTTACACTATTCCAATTGTTGATAAAGATGGAAGCATAATTAAAGACTCCTCTCATTATAAAGTGTTTTATTATAAAAATTTGATTGTTTATCAATTCAAGTACAAATTTGATTCATCATATAACGGTAAGTTATTATTACTTGAAGATAGGGATGGTTTTTTTGTTTTTCATAAGGACAGTTTATTCGGATATAGTTATGATTATAAAACAAAGTCCAGGGATAATAAAAAGTTAGTTGCAAATTCTATGGTAAAAATGATCAGTCTCGAAAGTGCCAAACTTGATACGGTTGTTAACTTAGTGCCAGATAGTTCATTCACTGACTCTAAAAGTATAATCCTTACAGAAGTTTATAAACATGAATATGATACAAACCGGTTATATAATTACACTCTGTACTTGACATACAACAAACAAATGAACTATATCAAAGAATCTTTTTCAAGAAAGTTAGATAGTGCAAAAAAAATGAAGTTGACAGAAATAGTCTTCAAATTTGAAACTAACTATAGTAAAGAATACAAAATAACATTTCCAAAAAAGGGAAATTTCTTTTTTAATGAAGGAAATTCCGACTGAAAATACAAAAGAAGTAATTAACGTTTTTAAGAAGTATGAGAATGATTTTAAGAACAATTAAAATTTTTATTTGTTCGTAAATTTAATCCTCATTTTGCCCTTCGAACAATAAAATCTTTATGCGTGTTGTGGCATTTCTTCTTTAAGAACGAAAGCATAGCCTGTATAATTCTTGCTTCATTCCTTTTGTTCTGCATCACTATAATATTTCACAACTGGCAGCAACTAAACCGGGTGAAAAGATTTTTACTTGCATTTTTCGTTTTTAGTATTAGTTGTTTAATTGTTTACACCAATGGCCGCGCCGGTTGGCTTGGCTTTGTAGCAGGATTATTATTCCTAAGCAAGCATATTTTCCCTCTGCCTGCATTTAAAAAAATAAAGGCTATTACTCTATCTATAGTTATCTTTTTAATGACAATAGCGCTTTTCTGGCTAAAGAGAGATTCCTCTGCTGGCCGCTTGCTTATTTATAAAATATCAGCAAACATTTTCAAGGATAATTATTTATGGGGTATTGGGTTTGGGCAGTTCCAGGTTGAATATAACCTGTACCAATCGGAGTATTTTTCTCATAGCAACTTTGATGGGCAGGAAGCATTGCTAGCCGACAATACGTTTTATGCTTTTAATGATCTATGGCAGCTACTTATTGAAATTGGACTTATCAGGTTCGGGGTAATAATAACGGGTATAATCCTGCTCTTAGCAGTTCTTAAAAAATATTATACAGTCAAGAACAAATCCAGAATAGTTTATCATGCTGCGTTAGCGGCTTTATTTTGTATAGCAACCGCTTCTCTTTTTTCTTACCCATTTCATGTTATTACAATACAGGTTTTCGCATTGGTTTGCCTCTCTGTCATTATTTTTTCTTTAACGCTTAAAAGTTCAACCAATAAGCTCACAGCCAGCTTGCTTTCAACGTTCAGGATTTTAAGTGTTATCAGTGTGGCACTTGTTTTCTTTAAAGGTTTTCAAACAGTTATGCAAACGCTGGAAGCTAACAAAGCTTTTGAACTGTCCCGTGCAGGGTTTAAAAACAAGTCTTTGAATGTTTATAGCTCTCTAAATAGTAAATTCAAAGATGGCCCTGCATTGTTTTCTTTTGCAAAGCAATTGTACAACACTAACCGGCTACAGCAAGCAGACAGCATCATTCAACAAACTAAAAAGTATTATACTGATCATGAAGTTTACAAATTGTCAGCATCTATCGCTTATGAGTTGGGTAATTTGAAACAGGCTGAAACCGATTATAAAACGGCCTTGTACATGGTGCCCAACCGGATGAGAAGCCGCCATGAACTTTTCAATTTTTATCTTACTATCAAAGACACAGTAAATGCAATTTATTGGGGGAAATCAATTTTAAATATGTCTGTTAAAGTGCCTTCCTCCACTACAGCTAACTTATTAAAACAAACAAAGAACAGATTACAAGCCTTGCAGAAATTTTAGTGCGCTTAAAATACATTCTTTATCCATTTTATAATCGCTGCATCCCAATCCAACAACTTAAACGCTGTATAAAAAAGCACCACCGCAAAAATTTTTTTCAACACTTCTTTATCAATCTTTAAGGCTAGACTACCACCGATAAAACCACCTACTAAAAAACCAATTCCCAACAATCCAATCACTTTAAAATCTATTGGCTCGCCTGTTTTTTTCAGGTCATAGTAATACTTTAAAAAAGCAACTATCACTACCGGAAATGTAAGCACGCCTAATGATGTACCCTGCGCCTGGTGCTGTGAATAACTAAGAAAATACACTAAAGCAGGCACCAAGATTATACCGCCGCCAACACCAATTAAACCACTAAGTATGCCGGCAAATAATCCAATAATAATTATGATCGTTATCAGTTGCGCTGTCATGTAATTACTGTTTTGCATCATTTGGCAAATTTGGTTTTGTAATGTTCAATGGCTTCGTTAATAATGCGGTAGGCATCTTCTTTTTCCTGAAAGTTTTCAATCCGCACTTCCTTACTTTCCAATACTTTATACTGCTCAAAATAATTACGCAGCTCGCTTATAAAATGCCGGGGCAGTTCATCCATATTAGTAATATGATTCACCGATGGGTCCTTGGTTGCTACAGCAATGATCTTGTCATCATACTCGCCGCTGTCAATCATTTGCATATTTCCAATTACAGTAGCATCCACCAAACAAAGTGGCTGAATGCTTTGGCTGCAAAGCACCAGTATATCCAACGGATCGCCGTCCCAGCCCAGGGTTTGCGGAATAAAGCCATAGTTAACAGGATAATGAAAAGAAGAATAAATGACCCTGTCCAATTTCAGTAAACCGGTTTCTTTATCTATTTCATACTTGGTTCGGGAGCCTTGCGAAATTTCAATTAAAGCTTTCACCTCAATGGGTGCATTCTCTCCAAATGATGCACCGTGCCAGGGATGTAAAACAGTTGTTGATTTCATTAAGAAAAAATTTTATAGCCTAAATAAGTAGCCAGCAATCCACAACCTACGCTGCTGATTGTATATAAAAAAAACGGCGCCCATCGCCCCGTCGCCATCATTTGAACACCCTCAAAAGTGAAGGCTGAAAATGTGGTAAACCCTCCGCAAAAACCAGTCATTAAAAGAAGGCGCTTTTGTTCATCAAGTCCCTTAACAGAGACGGCCCATAAGATGCCTATTAAAAAACACCCGGCAATATTTACCAGCAATGTTCCTGAAGGGAAAGAAGCATTAAAAGCCTTTTGAATCCCATACCGGAGCACACTGCCGGCAGCACCGCCTACTGCCACCACTGCAACCTGCATCATTGTTGATTATTATTTGGAAATGAGTATTTCAAATCAACCAGCCAATCGCCGGCTACCCGAACCGCTTTTACAGAATCACGTTGGTTTTTAAATGTGTTGGAATAAATAATGACACTGGCAGAATCATTTATCTTACGGGTATCGTGAAGCGTAATTTGCGCTTCGCGGTAACCACGCTGCTCCGTTACATTCCTTTTGTCGGCAACTCTTTCGGCTGCCTCCAGATCTTCGATGTTGGCAGAGTCCTGTACAATTAATTTCCTGGCTTGTTTCCATTGTCCATTGAGAGCACTGCGAATAAACATGCTTGCGGCATCAACATCATTCTCTGGCTTGCCGGTAGCGTTTTCAGCATTATTGGAACAGGCACAAAGACAAGCAAGCAACAGAAAAGCGGGAAGGAATATTCTTTTCATCGCCTCAAAGCTAAGAGATTAACGCTAAGAGAAAAAGGAGAAAAAGTGCTTACGAAAGTGCCAATAAGATTGGCCTATTTGCTTTTCCTCTCTTAATCATTAAAAATAGAGCGGCACCTGGCAAACATCACTTTCCGGAATAAAAAAAGTGCCTCATTGCTAAGACACTTTCATTATACATTTTCCTTTACAATTATTCTTTAAACTCGTTCTCTGTCACGGTCCGAATATCTTCTTTCTTTTCGCTCCCGCATTTCCTGCTCTTCCATCTCCTGCTCCCGTTGGTGCTCCTTATCATAAGCCCTTAAAATGGATTTCACCAACTTATGGCGCACCACATCTTCTTCATCTAATTCAATATAGCCAATGCCTTCTACATTATTTAAAATCCGGCTTGCTTTTAATAAACCGCTCTTTTGATTCTTTGGCAAATCCACCTGCGTTAAGTCGCCGTTGATGATGGCTTTTGCGTTGGCGCCAATCCGGGTTAAGAACATTTTCATCTGCAGGTCGGTAGCATTTTGCGCTTCATCTAAAATAATAAAGCAATTGTCTAATGTACGGCCACGCATGTAAGCTAACGGTGCAATTTCGATGGCTCTTGTGCTCATGTAATAGCCTAACTTATCTGCAGGGATCATGTCATCAAGCGCATCGTACAAAGGCCGCAGGTAAGGGTCAATTTTTTCTTTTAAATCACCTGGTAAAAAACCAAGGTTTTCTCCTGCTTCTACTGCCGGACGGGTTAGAATAATTTTCTTTACGGCTTTGTTTTTTAAGGCACGCACGGCCATAGCAACAGCGGTGTAAGTTTTACCGGTACCGGCCGGGCCAATGGCAAATAC
>MWWF01000016.1_pt1 | contig 25246 bp, 17 predicted proteins | sample 1047351 | NCBI WGS metagenome assembly MWWF01 (sample SAMN06349970, study PRJNA376086) | soil metagenome | isolation source: MGM-3 sample Antarctic (ecotone) soil | place: Antarctica
AAACACGGGGATGGCAACGCCGGCTCCTTTAAAATTGTTGACCGGTAATACTGCAAAACCATCATTTACAAGGGTAAACTTACCTGGCCCTGAGCCATCATACACTACCCGGTTGCTACCGGTTTCCAGCTGCTGATGCGTTTGTGTAGCGGTATCGAACAGCGCATATTTATAGGTGATAGGGTAAGATGCATTGGAGAGATCAAGTTTAACTGTCCAGTATTCTTCTCCTGCTTTACGGGAAAGTGCAACAGGTTCAGCTAAAGCCCAACGACCCATTTCTGCTGCACTTCCGTGCAAATGAATCACCTGGTTCTTGCTTAATAAAGGTGCTTTAACGCGAAAGATATGGGTGAAAGTTTCCGGCGCGGATGCAGGTACTTCCGCAAGATTGTTTTTGAGCAGAACGCTTTGGAAAGGCTCTGTAAAAAAAGTGTTTTGATAATAGCCGGAAAAATCCCAGGTGTCTACCAGGCGAACTTCTACTTCTGCATACTCTCCGGGATAGAAAACCTTTGGTGTACCGAGCTCTATTTTTAGCTCGCCAGAAATGCCTTTTACAAAGTATTTGTACTTGATTGGCTCACTTAACAATGTTTCACTTAGTTCCAGTTCCCCAAACCAATAATCGTCGTTTAGGTATTGTAGTGGAAGCGCTTTTTCCAGGTCATCACTTCCTAAAATCGCGTGGTCACCTGTTACAAAAATTTGTTCGCCAGGTACAGTATGGTAGCGCAGTTGAAATGTAAGTTTTCCAGGCCCCTTGGCAGATAGATCAGCTGTTGATACGTCTGTTGTTTTTACTTCTACCTGCGCAGATGCATTATTTTGGGCTACTGGTAATTTTTTTCCGGGGGATTTCGTTTTTGCTGTTTTACCAGCATTCTTCTCTTTTTTTACAACCTTCCCGGTGGATCCTGTTCTGACTGCATACTCTTCTCTTGTTGAAGCCTTACCAATGGATGATTTTTTGCTTGCATTCTCCTCTTTTTCCAGCGCCTTGCCAGTAGATAATTTTTTGGCAGATTTCTTTTCTTTCGCTACAGAGGTGGCGGGAGACGCCAACTTTATTTTTACTTTCTTCGCCTTTATATCAACACTACTATCTTCTCCCTTTGCAAAATATGCAGACGGTACATCTGTATTTTTTTTTGCGGACTTCGGTTTTTTTGTCTTCAATTCCTCCACTTTTATTTTGGGTTGTAAATTGTGGGCAGACGATAACTCTTGTTCAGAAAGTTTTCGTCCGGTTGATTCTACATCACCGGATTGATTCAATTTTTCATTTTGGGCATTCATCGTAGCAATAATTTTTGGGTGAATGAGAGCCTTAATTTTTTTGGAAATGGGCCAAATGTAGGTGTTTCGATTATAAAATGTGTACAATTTACACATGTGGGCACCAACAAGGATGGTAATTCAGTGTAAGAGAACCGCTAAAGTTCTATTGAGAGCTATCTTTCAGTTGCGAAAACTTTCGATATCAGGTAGCGCAATATCGTTTAGCCGGGTATTTCCACTATATACAACACTAACGCTGCACCATTTTAAAACCTTAAATTTCTATGTGTATCTTAGACAGTTTGTACATGTCAACTCTTATTTTTGCACAAAATTATAACGATATGGAAACAACAAAATCAACTGGCAAATACTGGATGTACTTCTTTATCTCTCTCGTTGTTATGATCTTAATGATAATTTTTTATCGCGAATTTTTCTGGGTTGTTCTTCCATTTGTTGTTACTTCTTTTGCCCTTGCAATGGATATCATGTAAACTTCTTCGCTATAAGATCTAATAAAAAAACCCTCGTTCGAGGGTTTTTTTATTATCCAATAAGGTGAATTTTTTACCCGTTACCCAGCACAACAATTAGTGCATAGATTACACCTGGTATAAAAAACAGTAAAGTCAATATGAGGCTTAGCCAAAATTTACCGTTAATTTCTCCCTGGTGCAGGTAAACAGCCAAAGGTGGCAGCAGCAGTGCAAGAATCACCAACAAAAGCGTGTTGGTAGACGGTGCAGCATTATTCTTTTTGTCTGCTTTAAATTGCTTGATCTCTTTTTTTACTTCCTTGATGCGTTCTTTTCTTTCCTGCTTGGTCAGGTTTTTAAATTCTTTCATTGCATCAGATACAGCTTCCATGGCGGGCACAGCAGATGTAATTGCCGGGGCAGCTACAATTTCATCGGTAGTAACACTTGTTGGGTTTGTTGTAGTAACTGTAATAGCTAAAGCTTTAAAAGCCTGACCGGCAAACAGTACTGCCATGAATGTGATAAGGAGCATTTTTTTCATAAATCAATAATTTAATGTGATAGAAGATGATAGATCAGAAATAGGGTATAATAATTATGCCAAGATTAACACCATGTTAACCCCCCCTATCCATTTTAAAAGTGTATCCAACACTTGATTGATTACGCAAGGTTATGTAGATAGAAACTCCCAAACTACTTCCCATTTGCACTTCCTAATATGGTTTACCGGATTTGACGCTGTAGGTAAGCCCAGCAAGTTATCAAAGGGTATATAATGTAAAAGCCTCCCTATTGCTAAGGAGGCTCTTGTATGCTTACGTTGAAACTATTTTACTTCACTTCTTCAAACTCTGCATCAGTTACCGTTTCACCGGCGTCAGCATTTTGACCAGCTTCACCTTCATTTCCATTTGGTCCTGCCTGCGCACCATCTGCTTGTGCTTTATATATCTCCTCACTTGCAGCAGTCCACGCAGTATTCATTTCAGCCATCGCGCTATCAATTTGTGCAATATCCTGCGATTTGTGTGCTTCTTTCAATTTAACCAGTGCTTCTTCAATCGGTCCTTTTTTATCAGCAGGTATCTTATCGCCAAAATCTTTCAACTGCTTTTCTGTTTGAAACACGAGGCTATCAGCAGCGTTTATCTTTTCAACTTTCTCACGGGCTTCTTTGTCGGAAGCTTCATTCACTTTCGCCTCATTCTTCATTTTTTCAATCTCTTCCTTACTTAAACCGCTACCTGCTTCAATTCTAATATCTTTTGTTTTACCGGTGCCTTTGTCTTTTGCAGTTACATGCAGTATACCATTGGCGTCGATATCAAAGATTACTTCAATCTGAGGTACACCACGTGGTGCAGGTGGAATGTCATCGAGGTTAAACATACCCAGGCTTTTGTTTTGGTTAGCCAATGGGCGCTCACCCTGTAGCACATGTATTTGTACTCCGGGTTGTTTATCACTTGCCGTAGAAAAAACTTCACTCTTTTTTGTTGGTATGGTCGTATTGCTTTCAATCAGCTTTGTCATTACACCGCCCATTGTTTCAATACCAAGGCTTAATGGAGTAACGTCCAACAGCAATACATCTTTCACCTCGCCGGTAAGTACACCACCTTGTATAGCAGCACCTACAGCTACCACTTCATCCGGGTTCACGCCTTTGCTTGGTTTTTTACCAAAAAACTTTTCTACAATCTCCTGTACTTTAGGGATACGGGTACTACCACCTACCAGAATAATTTCGTGAATATCGCTGGTAGAGTAACCAGCATCTTTAAGCGCAAGCTCACAAGGTTTCAAGCATCTTTCGAATAACTTATCTGCCAGTTGCTCAAATTTAGCCCGGCTAAGCTTCTTTACCAGGTGCTTGGGCACACCGTCTATTGCTGTAATATAAGGTAGGTTTATTTCAGTTTCGCTTGAAGAACTCAATTCAACTTTCGCTTTTTCTGAAGCTTCTTTCAATCGCTGCCAGCTCATCGGATCTTTACGCAAGTCTACATTCTCGTCGCGTTTAAATTCATCTGCCAACCAATCCATTATCACTTTATCAAAGTCATCACCACCCAGATGAGTATCTCCGTTGGTTGATTTCACTTCGAACACACCTTCACCCAACTCAAGAATGGAGATATCGAACGTACCACCACCCAGGTCGAACACGGCTATTTTTTGATCGGTATGCTTTTTATCCATTCCATACGCCAGTGCTGCGGCGGTAGGCTCGTTTATAATACGACGTACCTGCAAACCGGCAATTTCACCTGCTTCCTTAGTAGCCTGGCGCTGTGCATCATTAAAGTAAGCAGGCACGGTAATTACCGCTTCAGTTACTTCCTGTCCCAAGTAGTCTTCAGCAGTTTTTTTCATTTTCTGCAAAATCATTGCACTTATTTCCTGTGGACTATACAACCGGCCGTCTATGTCAATTCGTACGGTATTATTGTCACCTTTTACCAATTTATAGCTCACCTGCTTCGACTCTTCTGTAACCTCGTTAAACGTATGCCCCATGAAACGCTTTACGCTCATAATGGTTTTGGTAGAGTTGGTAATGGCCTGGCGCTTGGCAGGATCGCCCACTTTGCGTTCGCCATTGGGCAAAAAAGCAACAATACTCGGGGTTGTTCTTTTCCCTTCTTCATTGGCTATCACCACCGGCTCATTTCCTTCCATTACAGAAACGCAACTATTGGTGGTTCCAAGGTCTATACCTATAATCTTTCCCATAATTTATCTTTTAGATTTTTAAATGACAGTAGGTGTTAGTCAATCATTATGCCAACGGAATAAAGATGCAAAAATGGCAGGTACCAGCATCAGGGCACTACTTCAATGTAGCAAGCCTGGTTTAATCAGGCGCACAAGCGACATTTCTTTGCCTTTTTTACATTTATCCCTTCACAGGTTTTTTGGGGACCCAACAACATAACTCTTATTAGACATTGTTCCCGCCTCGGCGGGACTCTTGTGCCGCATCTTTTTATGGCAGCTTTGTCAACCCGAATTGCTTAACCATGCTATTGAATTTCCCTTTTTTGTGCTTACCAAATTGTGAGGTTCTGTTGTTTCGCCAAAAAAGTAGTTGCCGAGCTGTTTGATATTTTTGATAAGAACAGAAGAGGGTTAAGGGATTTAGCTGTTTGGAAAAGCACAATCAAATCACATTCAGTACAATCAAACACATACCAATGAACCAACCATGCAACATGATATTGTTGTATGGTTTGAAAAGCTCAATAAAATTAATTTAGTACGAGAGTGCGACCTCTATGATTATAGAGGCAGGCTGCAACGGCTGCTGAATATTGTCTCTCTGCTCGTCCCAAAAAAATTTCCTACCGTGATAAAAGTAACTGCGGTGTTTACTAAATAACACAGGATTATAAAAACCGGGCTGCTTTCTATTGTTTATAAATCTGTCCGTTGCTAAAAGATTAATGCCGATGAATCTTAATGACTTTTGTACGAAAAGTAAAATGCTTTTGGGTGAGGTAACTGAATGTAACCACAATTACTGTAGTGAAGATTTTAGCTATAGTTGGGTAGATGTGAAATTGCTCGACGAATACTTTTAAGAACATATAATTAAGCCCTATACATGCCAGTACTAATAACAAATACCTTCCCAACTGCACTCTTCCCTTTAGATTACTGCCGGTGAAAACAACATACCGGCTAAAATAAAAGCCCAATGGAAAGGTGACCACAAATGCAATGATAAAAGAAGCAATGTGCGGACTAATGGCAAAGGAACTAAAATGCACTATTTGCTTGCGCAAAATGTAGTTGTACGAAATAAAGAAAAGCACGATATCGAGTGCTGTATTAAACCCTCCGCAAGCAGCGTACCTAAAGGTTTGCAAAGGCATTATTCTGCGAAAAAGAGGGTAAAAAAAGTCAATTACCCGCAGTATTAGTTTGCTCATCGTGGTTCTGCTTTTCTCCGGCGGCGGCGAAGATAGGCGCTTAAATTTGTACTTTCGCCGCCCAAACCAATACGCATGAATGTTGTTGCCAAAGTAAAATCAGCTACTGCAAAAGCTATAAATACACTATACAAAACCTCACTTACTGACCAGGATATTTTAGTGAATGCGACAAAGCCCGAATTTGAAGGCGACTATACTGTTGTACTTTTTTCATTAATTAAACAACTTAAAAAATCGCCTGAAATATTAGGTAAAGAAATAGGAATATACCTTGTTGAAAATAACGTAGACCTGTTTTCAGGGTTTAACCTGATAAAAGGATTCTTAAATTTATCTGTTGCCCATGGGTATTGGGCGCATTTTTTACACCACCAATTTACTAATACTCAATTTGGACTATTACCCGCTACAGCCGGTAAGGTGATGATAGAATACTCCTCTCCCAACACCAACAAACCTTTGCACCTGGGCCACTTGCGTAATAATTTTTTGGGTTGGAGTATGGCCGAAATACTAAAAGCTAATGGGCACGAGGTGGTAAAAACGTGTATTGCCAACGACCGCGGCATACATATATGTAAGAGTATGGTGGCCTGGCAAATGTTTGCCAATGGCGCAACTCCGGAAAGCGCGGGTTTAAAAGGAGACCACTTTGTGGGAGATTATTACGTGATGTTTGGCGAGGTAATGAAAAAACAAGTGGCCGAATTGGTAGAAGGCGGACTTACAAAAGAACAAGCCGAAAAGGAAGCACCCATTATGAAAGCAGCACAACAAATGCTTGTACAATGGGAAGCTGGCGATGTAGAGGTAATGGCGCTTTGGCTAAGGATGAACAGTTGGGTATATGCCGGTTTTGATGTGACCTATAGAAGAATAGGAAGCGACTTTAATAAAGTTTACTACGAAAGTGAAACTTATATTTTGGGCAAACAATTGGTAGAAACCGGCCTGGAGAAAGGTATTTTTTATAAGAAAGACGATGGCAGTGTTTGGATTGACCTAACCAATGATGGCCTGGATGAAAAAATTGTACAACGTAGTGATGGAACGGCAGTGTACATAACACAGGACATTGGTTTGGCCGTGAATAAGTACGATGAATTTAAATGCGAAGAAAGTTTGTACGTTGTTGGTGATGAGCAAAATTATCACTTCAAAGTACTTAAGCTTATTTGTCAAAAGCTAAGCTTACCCTCGGCGGAAGGTATTTACCACCTGAGCTATGGCATGGTAGAACTGCCCACAGGCAGAATGAAAACCCGCGAAGGAACGGTGGTAGATGCAGACTATATAATAGATGAAATGGTGCAGGTAGCCCGTTCAAAAACGGAGGCATTAGGCAAGGTTAAAGATTTTGAACCGGAAGAACTTACCGCACTTTACGATACCATTGGAATTGGAGCATTGAAGTTTTTTCTGCTGCGTGTTGACCCTAAAAAGAAGATGGTTTTTAATCCTGAAGAGAGTATCGATTTTCATGGTTTTACAGCACCCTTTATACAATTTACCCATGCCCGCATAAAAAGTATTTTACGCAAACAACAACCCTTAGGCAGCAATATTGACACTCCCCTTCTCCCTTTGGAAAAAGATTTGATTATTCTACTTGAGCAATTTCCGGAGGTTGTGAAGGAAGCAGCGGTTGGGCATGACCCGTCTGCAATAGCCATATACAGTTATAATCTTGCAAAAACGTTTAGTTCCTTTTATACAGAACATTCAATTGCAAATGCCGAAACAGCGGATAAAAAGGAATTGCGTCTTCAAATTGCCCAACTTACCGCACACACTATAAAAACAGCAATGGGTTTGCTGGGCATTACTGTACCGGAGCGTATGTAAATGTCGATTTATTGAAGACAGCCTACGATGTATTGTGTGTTTATTGTAGTTGTTTATTGAACAATATTAGCTGCGGCAGGTATTACTTTCCCCATTTTGAATAGAACTCAACTATAGCGGCTTACTTATAAAACAGCTTCGTCGCCCACGAATATTTATTGCAGCACTTTTAAAATGATTGTGCATGTTTTTTTATAAAGAAATGTGCTTAGTTAAAAGGCTTGCAACTACTTGCCTTTTTTTTACATCCCAGCCATTTACCATAAGGCAGGGGTGCAAATTGTTATTATACCCCCTTTACTTTACTATGTACGCTTACAAAAAAAACCACCTTGTTACTTCTTCTTTGTAGAACATCCTGCTTTCAACTAATGTTTTTACCCTGTTAAAGATCTCGAAAACACAACGTGATCATTGCCAATATTTGACATCTGAAAGAGTGGTACTGCATATTGCATTAATTTGAACCCGTATTTTATTTGAAAACGATTATAAACCGGCTATATGAAAAAAGTGTCTTTATTGATGATTGTGCAAGCGTTTGGGTTTGCATTATTTGCTCAAAATGCATCCAGTGAGGTGTCCATTATTCCTGAACCGGTATATGTGGTAAAGACAGGTGGTTTTTATACTTTGCCTACCTCAATAGCAATTGAAAGCGGCACCAATGCAGAGGTTAAGCAAGTAGCCGATCAATTAGCGACCCGCTTAAAAACAGCTACAGGCTATACTGCCATGGTAAAAAGCCCATCTGAAGCAATTGGCTCAATTCGGCTGGTTATTAATTCAACTGCCGACAATACATTAGGCGATGAAGGGTATTCACTTGTAGTTAATCCTTCGAGTGTTACCATTAAAGCCAACAAACCAGCAGGCATATTTTATGGTGTTCAAAGTTTTCTTCAATTATTACCCAAAGACATTGGTAGCAACACCGTAGTAAAAAATGTACAGTGGCAATCACCTGCAGTTACTATTACTGATTACCCCCGCTTTGCCTGGAGAGGATTAATGTTTGATGTATCGCGTCACTTTTTTACAAAAGAAGAAGTGAAAGACTTTATTGATAATATGGCCATGTACAAATTTAACCTGCTGCACATGCACCTTACCGATGATGAGGGTTGGAGAATTGAAATAAAGAGTTTGCCAAGGCTAACAGAAGTAGGCGCCTGGAATGTAAAAAAGATTGGCACATTTGGAGACTTTATACCACCCACACCCGATGAGCCTCGCAATTACGGCGGCTTTTATACGCATAACGACATAAAAGAATTGGTGCAATATGCTAAAGAGAAATACGTGAATATTTTGCCCGAAGTTGATGTACCGGGACACAGCCTTTCGGCCATTGCATCATACCCCGAACTATCGTGTACACCCGGAGCAGAGAATTACAAAGTACGCTCCGGCGAAAAGATTATGAATTGGCATACAGGTGGTTTTACCGCATTAATTGACAACACCCTGTGTCCTGCAAATGAAAAAGTGTACACTTTCCTGGATAAAGTTTTTACTGAAGTGGCTGCATTATTTCCTTTTGGCTATATACATATGGGCGGAGATGAGTGTGCTAAAAACTTTTGGGAAGAAAGTGCCGCTGTAAAACAATTGATGGCGAAGGAAGGGTTAAAGAATATGGAAGAAGTGCAGAGTTATTTTAACAAGCGGGTAGGAAAAATTATTGAATCCAAAGGAAAGAAATTAATAGGCTGGGACGAGATATTAGAAGGTGGACTTGCCCCTAATGCAGTTGTAATGAGCTGGCGTGGATTAAAAGGTGGAATTGAAGCCGCCAAGATGGGCAACGAAGTAGTAATGAGTCCAACAACATTTGCGTACCTGGATTATATGCAGGGCGACCGGGCTACTGAGCCACCTGTATACGCCACCCTGCGATTGAAAACTGCCTACGACTTTGAACCTGTACCGGAAGGAGTAAATACAAAATTTATTAAAGGTGGACAAGCAAATTTGTGGACAGAACAAGTATATAACACCCGTCATTTACAATACATGTTGTGGCCGCGTGGTTTTGCAATTGCAGAATCGTTATGGTCGCCGAAAGCAAAGAAAAACTGGATAAATTTTACCAATAAAGTAGAGAGAAATTTTGACCGGATGGATGTGCAAAAGGTTAAATATGCAAGAACAATGTTCGATCCAGGTTTTAATGTAACAAAAGACAGCAATGACTCTATGCAGGTGGAGCTTACCACAGAAATGGCCGGGTTAGACATCCATTTCAGCTTCGACAATTCGCATCCTGATAATTTCTATCCAAAATATAGCAGCCCATTGTCTGTGCCAAAAGATGCTTCCATGCTTAAAGTGATTACATACAGAAACGGAAAAGTAGTTGGAAAGCAAATTGATATGCCGGTGAGTGAATTACGAAAAAGAATGAAAAAGTAACCACTTAACGTTACTACTTACCATCTGGATTAGACCGTATAATAAAAGAAGGGCGACAGCAATTGTCGCCCTTCTTTTATTAAAACAGCAAACTTCTTTATAGGTTCAAAACAATTGTTACAATCATTCCCAAGCAAAACAAACCACGGCAATAAATGTTTCTCGGGGCGAAAAAACGCGAATCTTTATTTAGTGGACATGTTCCCCTGCTGCATGGCTCCACACTTTTCAGCACAATAAAGGATTTATGTTGAGCGTGGCTTCATTCACCAATTTGTGAGTGCGGACCATTTTTTTTAGCCAATGGTTTAAAGCATCCGGGTTAATAATAGTTCATCAAAACCCCTAATTAAAAATTTTTTTTTGTGCTGCGCAACACTAGCTTACTACTCCTGGTAATAGCAAATTTTGTAAAAAACAGCCTTTTTCAAGATAGACATGCCATATGCTATTCCCGTTGTAACCCATACTGCAGAGGGAAATATAGGAGGAAATAGAATATATTATTTTGTGTCAGCAAAAAGCCCGCGAAAGTTACCTATTCGATAAATGACACCCAATTGGCGAAAAATACCCGGAAAGGAATTAGTTAGTAGAACGCGTAAATAATTATTTTTTATTTTTAGTGATTAATTTGTATAGAAATATTTAATTAATACACTTAGCTTCGCATTATATTTATTTATTAAACCCCAAATTAAAATGGAAGCAAACATTGTAGTAAAAGCAGAAGATCTTACAAATGATTTCGCAGACGGTCTGCGTAAGATTTTTTCTCCGAGTGCCTTATTGCACATTAAAGTAGAGTACGAAATGAACACGCCAGCCGCAACACCAACCGGCAAGAGGGCATATAACAAATCAACACCAGCGGCGTCCGGTTCCGATTCAACACCAAAAGCAACAACTGGTAAAAAGCGTGGCCGCAAACCCAATCCAAAACCAGCAGGAGCAGCAGCACCGACAACGGCACCAAAAAAGCGTGGTCGTAAGCCAAAAGTGGCCGCCGAGTAAATTAATTTTTATTCGCAAATGATTAAAGCCGGTCGTACCGGCTTTTTCTATTTCAACCAATGCGTCATCCAATGGCTTTGATTAACCAGGGATAATCCAGAAAAAATAACTTTGTTTCGTTTTTAATGGGCACGAAAAATGGACACTGAAAATTTGCCGCGTTGATTATTATTTTAAAATCTACTTGCTTCGCTTCTTCATTTGATAATATGCATTAATTAAAGAAAGAACCATTAGCCGGCATTTTTAGCAGTTAGCTTCCCCAACTAATGCAACCTTTTTTCTCGGGCAACATCTTTTGCAAACATATCCTGCATCTGCATGGGGTATTACGCCCAGCCCCGGATCTTTGTGCAACACCCGCTTCAATTTCTCTGCTGCTATAGCACAATCATTTGCTACAATCACCATACCAGCATGTATACTAAAGGCCATGCCCACCCCTCCGCCCATATTGCAGGCTAACCCAAACTGCACCGCCTTCTGCATTCATTAGCGCATTTAGTACCGGCAAGTCAGCCTGCCTTGCGATCCAATGTAAATCCAACTGGCCGCCGTCATTTGTCGATAAATCATTAATCCTTTTTTCTCCAGTTCATCAAAGTGCTCCCAAGTAGCCCACTGTGGCACCAGTTTACCGTTTGATACAAGTAACGGCGGTGCCTTGATATGAGTAGGCATTATGCCCACTGGTTTACCACGTTGCACCAGAAAGGTTTTATCGTTATCCAATACTTTTAATGCTTGTATAATTAAATCCAGGCTTTCGAAGTTGCGTGCAGCTTTTCCCCGGCCACCATGTAAAAGTCGCCAGGCCGCTCCACCACCTGCGGGTCCAGGTTATTCAACAGCATGCTTAATGCCGCTTCCTTTGTTCATTCCTTACAGGCAAGTACATTGCATATTGGTGTTTTATAAAGCAGCGAGTCATCACTGTTGAATACTTATTGCATGTCAATTTGATTTTCGTATACAGCAAGTTGGTGTTTGCCAAAATTCTGCTCTATTCAAAGTAAAACAACCTCCCATCAAAAAAAACGGTTAATAATAAAGGCGACGTTTTTAATTGATGGGAATACGTGAAATTTGCAGCTATTTATCACGATTATTATTATGCGGAATAAAAGATTACAGGTTTGGATGCCTCTGCTTTTTTCATTTGTAATGGTGTTGGGAATGGTGATTGGCTATAAGCTGCGGAAAGACACTAGTATGCCGGGGTTTTTTAAACTATCACAAAAAAATGCTTTACAGGAAGTACTTGATCTGGTAGAGCGCAAATACGTTGATAAAGTAAAAACGGATACCTTGGGCAGTAATGTCATTCCCGACATATTATTGAAACTTGACCCGCATTCCGTGTATATTCCATCCAGTGATATAATGCAGGTTAATGATGACTTACGGGGAAACTTTAGCGGGATTGGAGTAGAATTTCAAATGTTTTATGATACACTAAACGTGTTGAATGTGCTGCCTGGCGGTCCCTCTGAAAAGGCAGGCCTGTTAGTGGGCGACAAAATCATTAGTGTAAACGATACCATACAGATCTCGGGCAGAAAAATTAATCCCGATGAAATAAGAAAACACCTGCGTGGCGAGCGGGGCACCAAAGTAAAGGTTACCATATTGCGCAACACCCGGCTCGTGCCCGTAATCATTGAGCGGGGCACCATACCTGTTCCCTCGGTAGATGCTGCATATATGCTGGATAGCGAAACAGGTTTTATTCACCTGAATAAATTTTCGGAATCTACCTACCGCGAGTTTATGCAAAGCATGGAAAAGTTACTAACCAGCAATATGAAGAAATTAATACTTGATCTGCGGGGTAATGGTGGAGGTTTGCTTAGCCAGGCTGTAAACATAGCCGATGAATTTATTGATGAAGACAAATTGATTGTGTACACACAAGGGACTAACGTGCCGCGGTACGAATACAAGGGCAAAAAAGAAGGTGTGTTTGAAACCGGCAAGCTGGTGGTGCTGGTGGATGAGAGCTCGGCCAGTGCCAGCGAGGTATTGAGTGGTGCACTGCAGGATTGGGACAGGGCGACTATTGTAGGCCGCCGCACCTTTGGAAAGGGTTTGGTGCAGGAACAATTTAGCCTGACAGATGGCTCTGCTTTACGCCTTACTGTAGCACGGTATTATACTCCGCTGGGGCGCAATATTCAAAAGCCTTATAACAATGGGCACCAGCAATATGAGGAAGAAGTGAATGAGCGCTTTCATAATGGCGAAGTGTTAAAAGGCGACACCTCAAAGAATAGCGGCAAATCGTACAAGACTAAAAAAGGCAAGCTGGTGTATGGAGGTGGAGGGATAACGCCTGATGTATATGTGCCCTTTGATACTATGGCCATGGGTAAAGAGATGGTAAAATTGCTAATGAAAGGCACGCTGAACAATTTTATTTACACTTACTATATTCAGCACAAAGATGAATTCTCGGCATTTAAAAAGCCTGCTGAACTGGGCGCGGGATTTAGCTCCGGCGAAAGAGAATGGAACGCACTAAAAACGTTTGCCACCCGCGATTCTATTGACCTTAATAAGTTAACTGAAAAAGATAAAGCCTATTTGCTTAAGCGCATTCCTTCTATGCTGGCCCGCCAAATATGGCGCTACGAAGGGTATTATGAAGTGATGAATAAAACGGATGATTTTGTGCAAAAGGCCTTGCAAATATTGAAATAACAATAGCCAAAACAACCTGTACACCTGGTTGAAGCAAGCTACTTGAAAAGTCGACAATAAACGAGTGCGACTCCGCCTGCAACACACTCAGCTACCCGGCGGGCAGGTAGCAACCAAAGCTCAATAGAAATAAAAGGTTCAGTTCAAAATAAGAAAACCTCAGTTTAAAGCCTACCCGTAATGGAATGAATGACGTTGAATAATTGCTGCCGCCATTAACCCGGGTCTTTTAATAAACTACTTGAATCGTCGTTAAACATTGTCAATTGATAATAACGATTGTAATTAAAAAGCATTTTATATCCCACGTTTAGCCGGCACTTCAACACACATCAACAAGTGTTGTTTTGCAAACCATTCAACTTTATTAGTGGGCAAACACCAAATGTTAATGCCATAGTTTATCCTTTCTATACACTTACCCCTCCTACCCTTTTCTTTACCTTCGCCAAAAAATTTACTTTATGTGGTTGAATAATATCCTGGAAACAATTGGAAATACGCCATTGGTTAAACTTAACAATATCACTAAAGATTTGCCTTGCACGGTGTTGGCAAAAGTGGAATATTTTAACCCCGGCAACTCCATAAAAGACAGGATGGCATTAAAGATGGTTGAAATGGCCGAGCAGGATGGAAGGTTGAAACCCGGCGGAACCATTATAGAAGGAACCAGCGGCAATACAGGGATGGGGCTGGCCATAGCTGCTATTATTAAAGGGTATAAATGCATTTTTACCACCACCGATAAGCAAAGTAAAGAGAAAGCAGATATTTTAAAAGCGGTAGGTGCAGAGGTTATTGTTTGCCCTACCAATGTGGAACCTGAAGACCCGAGAAGCTACTATTCAGTATCTAAACGGCTGGCTACAGAAGTGCCCAACAGTTGGTACGTAAACCAATACGACAATCTTGCAAACAGCCTGGCGCATTACGAGCAAACCGGTCCAGAAATATGGGAACAAACCGAAGGAAAAATAACCCATTTGGTGGTGGCTACAGGTACAGGCGGCACCATTTGCGGAGCGGGAAAATACCTGAAAGAACAAAATCCGAACATTAAAGTTTGGGCCATCGACTCTTATGGATCGCTGCTTACCAAGTATTTTAAAACGGGTGAAATTGATATGAAAGAAGTGCATCCCTACATAACTGAAGGGATTGGAGAAGACTTTGTGCCAGAGAATTATGACATGAACGTAATTGATCATTTTGAACAGGTAACGGATAAAGAAGGTGCGGTAATGGCCCGTCGTATTGCAAAGGAAGAAGGGATTTTTATTGGCTATAGTGCCGGCAGCGCCTTGCAGGGTTTGTTGCAATTAAAAGCGCAATTTAAAAAAGATGATGTGGTGGTAGTGGTTTTTCACGATCACGGCAGCAGGTACGTAGGCAAAGTATACAACGACCAATGGATGATGGAGCGCGGCTTTTTGGATGTAAAAACGTTTAAGGATATTGTAAGCGGCAGGGCAACAAAACGCCTGGTTACCATTGCGCCAACCCATACGGTAGCCGAAGCGGTAGAACTAATGAAGAAGTATGATATAGAACAGATACCTGTGCTGCAGGATGGCGAACTTTTGGGGGCGGTGAGTGAAGGCGGGCTATTTCAAAAAATCTTCAGTAATCCCGAAATAAAAAACGAGACAGTGAAAAGCGTAATGGAACCGGCTTACCCGCTGGTATCGTTCGACACGCCGGTAGAAAGATTAGGTGGATTAATTACCAAAGGCAACGGCGCCGTGCTGGCTAAAGATGAAACAGGCAGCCTGCACATTGTAACCAAATACGATGTAATACAGAGTTTGGCTAAATAGGTTTGGGTAGAATTTAATCCTGGCGTTTTTTGGTAACGGGGTTGGTGATTATAGATGTAGCATTCTTATGTCGTCCCGCACTTTTGCGCTTAGGCGTCAACCTAGGGTACTTTTTGTGGGACGAACAGTAGAAGTTCTATTAAACATTGTTGCGTCGCACCCTTTTACCGCATCTTTTCATGCAGCTTTTTAAACCTGACCCTCCCCGAAATAATCGGGGCAGGCTATTTCCTCTCCTAATTCTCTTTGCCAAACAGAAAAAGCAACTTTGTTAACTTCCGAATCTTCAGTCGATACTATTTACCATTTACCATTTACTATTTACTATTTACTATTTACTATTTACCATTTACCATTTACCATTTACATTTTCACTCTTCAGCTCTCCCCTCTCAACCCACCACCACAACCATGTTCCGCCCTTAGCTTTACGTTGCCTGAATCTGCGAACGTCGAAGGCTCCGTTTCCTGAAGGTGTGCCCTGTAGTTCATACACCTTTACAGCTTCGTTACCAGCAATCCACTGCAGTGGCTGGCCAGCAACACACACTTCCGGTTTCTTATTTTTAAAAGTTTCAAGAAAATAGGCTTTGCCTGTGCCCATTACAGTAGCTCGCCCCTTTTCGTCTATACATACCGCTGTTCTTTCATCGGCCGCAATGCCTTTTGCAAATATGTTCCAGTCTTTTATTATTCTGCTTAAAAACACCATGTGCCTGCCCTGCCGGTTACGGGCTACATAATGTTGATCGGTTATTACATTGTTCAGAAAAGGTGGATGCAAAAAATCGTCGTTGTTCAAGGTTACACTGGCATGATAAGAATTGGCAAGTACCTCTTTAGAAACAGCACTTTCCACCTCGCCACTGTAGTACAATTGGCCCAGGATGGCACAACCCGCACTTGTGCCACCTACAGGCACTTTCTTTTTATTAAGCAGGTAATTGATGGCATCAGCAGTTTTTGTTCCTCTCCAATATTTCATATAGTTCGATTGGTCGCCACCGGCAATAAACAGCATTTCTGCATTGCGGATTATCCTTACCACCGTATCGTTGTTCGCCAGTTCACGACTATCAATCTTCAAGGTTTCCACCGAATGCACTTTGCCTAAGCCATACACATAGCTGTTGTATGCACTGGTTCCTGCGGCTCTTAAAATTACTACGTTGCCACCACCACTTCTGTTGATCATCCATTTAAAAGCACTATCCACATCCTTACCACCGCCCATTAGAACCACGCTGCTTTGTGTAAGCGTAGCTACATCTGTGGTATCGCCAATAATGCCCAACGATGCAATACGCCCACCGAAAACTACACTGCCCAAAGCTGAACTATTGGCTTGTGCTGTGACCATTGTACAATATAAACACATGCTGACTGCAATGATTAACGCTTTAATATCCATCTGATATTGGTTGAGTGTTGTTGTAGTTGTGGCATTGAAGTTCATTTCCAAATATAGCTTCTGCCTTGCCGTAGGCAGCTAAATGATAATTTAGCTTTGGCAGTTGATACATAAAGTTGGTGGTATGAAAAACGGAGTAGGCTGGTGGTGGTACAAGAGTGCGCCCAATAAATGCATTATCGTCAACTTAACGTATCAAAAAATGACAGTTGGATTTTTACCATTGAGGTTAAGCGACGTATAACTATTAGGTACAATAAGTTCAGTGGACAAAGCTCCGAAATGCAATGCCACACAAGAGTGCGACGCAACGATTTTCAATAAAGTTCCATTGCCTGGCTCCAAAAAAGACAACGGCAAAAATTTAATTTATGCAACAATTTACCGACCAGACCGGGTATACCACATCGCTTATTGGCTTGCCTAAACGCATTGTTTCTTTAGTGCCTTCGCAAACAGAACTGTTGTACGATTTAGGTCTGGATGAAGAAGTGGTGGGCATTACAAAGTTTTGCATTCATCCCCAACATTGGTTTGCAACAAAGCAGCGAATAGGTGGCACCAAAACAGTAGACCTGGAGAAAGTAATGGCCGTACAACCAGACTTTGTAATAGCCAATAAAGAAGAGAATACCCGTGAGCAGGTAGAAGCGCTGCAGCAATTGGTGCCTGTGTACACTTCGGCTATAAGTACGCTGAACGATGCCCTGCACATGATTGGCGACACAGGTAAGCTGGTGGGGAGAGATGTTGCATCCACGGCATTAATAACAAACATACAGACGGCCTTTGCAGCTTTGGAGCAAAAGGTTCAAATGGTAACTCCGCCTGAACAACAGCGTAATAGCACCCTGCAAAGTAAAGCGGCTTACCTTATTTGGAAAGATCCCTGGATGGCGGCAGGTGGCGACACCTTTATACATGATATGCTGGAAAGATGCGGGTGTACAAACGTATTTTCCAACACGGCAAGGTATCCTGAAACCACTGTGCAGGAGATGGCTGCATTGGGTTGTAACTTTGTGTTGCTATCATCGGAACCATACCCTTTTAAGCAAAAACATAGTGATGCCTTGCAGCAACAAATGCCCGGTACAAAAATAATTTTGGTGGATGGAGAAATGTTTAGCTGGTACGGCAGCAGGCTACAATATGCAGCCGAATATTTTATGCAGCTAAGAGACACTTTATTGTCTAATCAACTACATTGAGTTGGATAATTGAACCGGATATGAGCTTTACCTCTTTGTCGGAAGAAGCTAAAAACGCTTTTGATGATGCCCCTTCACGAAAAAAACAGTTCTATCCCATAAACCATTTGCTGCGTGGCTACTTAAAGGATCACGGCCGTGAAGTAACGTTGCCGGTAGGCTACAACGATCTCTATCGCATCACCTATTCCGTTCCCCTTCTTGATAAAAATGGAAAGGACACCATGTGGGAGAAAGTGGTGTATGATATGAGGGAGTGGGACTATATACGCGATGGGTTAATTGAGATTTATGCCATACTGAAAACAGAAGGTAACATGGCTTTTACCAAGCACCTGGATGTGGCCCGTGTTGACTTTTGCGCCTTTGGTAATTCAAATCCTTTTAGAATACGTATTGTAAATAAGTACAACGACAATTACGATCACTTCTACATAAAAACTGCTGATGCCAGCAGGGTGTATGGCCTGGAACTGGAGCACATGCTTTCGCCCAACCGTATTACTTACTTTACGCATTTTAATACCCTGGTAGAGGAACATATACCCGGCATACCCGGCGACCTGTTTTTACAACAATACCTTACCCAACCTGACACCAATAAAATACGTTTTGCCAAGGAGTTTGTAAAGTTTAATGAGCGCTGTTTCTTACGCCTGTTAGGCGACATGCGCAGTTACAATTTTGTAATAGATATTACCCCCGACATCGAGGATTTTCAATACCGGATACGCGCCATTGACTTTGATCAGCAATCGTATGAAGGACGAAAAAACTTGTACCTGCCACAGTATTTTAAGGAAAACCGCGCACTGGTAGAACTGGTAACTAAACTGATTGACCGCGATTCAATAGAACAGTACCAAACAGAAGAACGCACCATGATGGCTTTTCGGGTGGCCGACTCCAGGTACAGGCTTATGGAACTGTTTAATATTATGTGCCGCGATCATATTGCCCCGATGGAAAAAGTTGAAGGTTTAAAAAAAGAACTTGCAACTTTTTATGGCAACAACAAATTTAACCGCTGCACTTCGATGGGTGATATTGTAAAGACCAACCTTAAGCAAACGTTACTTAATAACCTATACATGCTGCAAAAAGAAAAGAAAAAGGCACAACACTAAAAACTGTCGCCTACTTTGGATGGCTTGTTTTCAGCTACAATACCAATACGGGTTTACGCGAGCTAATCCCATGGCAGAAAGCAATCCGAAAATATTTATGTTTATCTTCGACCCCCCAAATTAAGCGTATGAAAAAAGAAGAGGATTTTGAATCAAATCTGGCAGGCGAAGAAGGAAAGACCGGAGAGGTAAGGCCGCAACGCTGGTTTAAAAGGATGAAAAAGGGTATTACTACCTCCACTGCTGAAAAAAAGGAAACGCCTGAAGGATTATGGACCAAATGCCCGGAGTGTAACTATATATCAACTACTTCCGACCTAAGAGAAATACTGCACGTTTGCCCAAAATGCAATTACCACCACCGCATAGGCAGCGAGGAATATTACGACATATTGTTTGACCAACAGGAGTATGGCGAGCTGTTTGGCAATATAAGAAGCAAAGATTTCCTGGAGTTTGTGGACCTTAAACCCTATAGCAAAAGGCTGGAAGACATTTGGCAGAAAAGTGACTTGACAGATAGTATGCGGGTGGCTGTTGGCAAAGTGAATGATATAGAACTGGTGGTTGCCTGTATGGACTTTGAATTTATCGGTGGAAGTTTGGGCAGTGTAATGGGTGAAAAATTTAGCCGTGCGGTTGACTACTGCCTTGCTCATCAACTTCCTTTTATGGTGATAAGCAAAAGCGGTGGAGCAAGAATGATGGAAAGTGCTTTTAGCCTTATGCAACTTGCAAAAACCTGCGGCAAACTCTCTCAACTTACAGATGCAGGCCTACCTTTTATCTCGCTTTTAACTGATCCTACCTTTGGCGGCATATCGGCAAGTTTTGGTATGCTGGGCGACCTTAATATTGCTGAGCCCGGCGCACTCATTGGATTTGCTGGTCCACGGGTGATAAAAGAAACCATTAAAAAAGACCTTCCTCCCGGCTTTCAACGTAGTGAATTTTTATTGGAACACGGTTTCTTAGACATGATTGTTGACAGGAAAGAATTAAAACATACCACTACAAAACTGTTGATAACGTTTAGGAATTGATCCGCCTTTATCTTCTATCTTTTTATTATCCCAATTGGTTCGTGCATTGTAAGACCTGGCAACCTGCCGACAACAGCCTGCATAATGCTTTTACAAAAGTTTACTGGTTATTTAAGCGAAGCGCAATGCACCATATACCTTTCACCGTTACCCCATGGCAGCAAAAGAAATAAAAAACAGGCAGGCGTATTACGAATACTTCATAGAGGATAAATATGAAGCTGGCATGGTGCTGCTTGGTACCGAGGTAAAAAGTATAAGAGAAGGAAAGGTGAGTTTTAATGACAGCTTCTGCATGTTCTTTAAAAATGAACTTTGGCTGCGCGGCATGTATATAGCCGAGTACTCCCTGGGCACAACTAACAACCACATTGCCGTACACGATAGAAAGTTGCTGCTCACCAAAAGGGAAATAAAGAAGCTACAGCTAAAGATGAAAGATGTTGGCTATACCATTGTACCTCTTCGTATTTTTTTTAATGAAAAGAATCTTGCCAAAATTGAAATTGGGCTTGGTAAAGGAAAGAAGCTGCACGACAAAAGAGAAACCATTAAGAAGAAAGAAACCGACCGCGAGATAAAACGCTATCTCAAGTGACCCCATCTAATATTGCCTTTTAGTATTAAGGGATTGACGTATATCAATTTGCAACCTTTTTATTCTTCAATCATTCTTATTACTACCTAAGCGTTTGTTAAAAAGTATACTGGCATGAAAATGGATGATCGGGCTTCAATCTTTTGTGCTTTACTTTATTTTATACCCGGAAGAAAGAGAAAATGAATCAGTGAAAATTTTCCAAAACCATATCGGCTTGAATAAGTTTTATATCCCGTTGATCGCATTTTTTATGATCAGCTTTTCTGCAATGTCACAAACCATTTCAGGTAACTGGTATGGGGTAGGCAGTGTAGGTAAAGACGGAAATTATAGCCAGTACTTGTCGGAGCTTGTACTTAAACGCACTGGCAACAAGGTAACAGGAGAATTCAACTACTATTTTAAGAGTACCTTTATTCCCGCAAAAGTTACCGGAACCTACAATAGCAAAACCCGCGTACTCGAGCTTAAACTCATCCCCGTACTCAATTTTAAAGCGGTAAACCGAAACGGAGCAGACTGCCCCATGAAGGGTTATTTTGTTGTAATGGTATCAAAGGTGGGCACTACACTTAGCGGCGTTTTTGAAACAACTGACCATTACAAATATACCTGCCCGCAGATTGCGGTTAAGTTTACCAAAGAAGACCCACAGGCTGAAAAGGAAAGGTTAGCTGCAACACCCCCCATACAAGAGGAAGACGATGAGGAGCCAGCAATTCCGCCCGTAGTTCAGACACCTGTACCTGCCGCAACACCGGCCTTACCCACACCAGTAGCTGCCCAACCTGTTGCCAAAGCTGTAGAGCCAGTGCGGGACATAGTGCAGGAGAAAAAAGAAAAACTTACAAAGGATTTGGTAACCAGGGCATTTGACGAAAGCCCGGTGTTTGAAGTAGAATCCGACAGTTTGAAATTAACCCTGTACGACAATGGAGAGGTAGATGGCGACACCATTGCCCTTTTTGTAAACAGGAAAATTATAGTCTATAATCAACGCCTGAGTGATAAACCGTTTTCGATAACTATACCAATAGACACGACTGTACATGAAATAAGCATGTATGCTGAAAACCTGGGTACTATACCACCAAACACTGCCTTGTGCGTAATTATGGCGGGCGAAAAAAGATATGAGTTGATCCTGTCGAGCAACTTCATCCGCAACGGCACCATACGTTTTAGAAAGAAAACAATTGAGCAAATAAACGCGGAAAAGAAGGTGTTACAATAGACAAACATGGGCTACATTTTCGGCCTTTTACTGAATAGTATATCCACGGTTACAATGCGAAACCACTACGAACAGGATAGATGCCCCACCTTACCTGGGAAAATGTTAAAACACGTATTCTGCAATTTGTTCCCAAACAAAGTGTTTCTGCAAAAGGTACCAGCCCGTTTTGTTGTAGGGCTATCCTTTCCACTATCAACTTTCAACTAAAACAAAGTTGGCTGCCCACGCTCATCGCCCTTATTCTCCCATTCCATTTCTATATTCTTTGTAAAGTCAACCAGTTTATTACCAATGGCCTTCCACCCCATTACTTCTACAAAACCACCTATCTGTATTTTTTGCGATTTTGAGCTGGCGCCCCTGCCACTATGCAATGTCAACACAGGATCTTCATCAGAAGTTACCGCTTCAAGGCGGTTGCCCTTCCCTTCTTTTATAAAAAGAAACTTTGAGCGTAAAGAGGTGGTTTCTATTTTGAAACGCTTTACGTTAAACTGCTGTTTTTCGTTATCAAGGTATACCGCAGTAATAGGCCTGGAAGGGTCAAACTTTTCAATAAGTAAAATCTTCTCCGGCTCAAAACGCTGGGTTAGTTCCGTATCCGTAATCTCGTACTGGCCATCATCGGTAATCACGAGTATTTTGTCTTCCTCAAACGTACCCAGAAACTCTCCTTTCTCCTCCCTGTTTAACCGGCCAAACTTACTATCGAACCAAAGTTTTCTACCTGCAAGGGTGCTTCTGCCAGCCTCTTTTAGCTTAACCGTTTTAATAGGGTATTTGGTTACCTGGTTACCAAAAGTGCTCCGCCCCTTTATATCCAATTCTTCAAAATAAAATTCAAATTCTTTGCGCTTGGCTGTGCAATTGGGGCTCAAAATAATCTTTACCACTTCAGCTTCGCCGTTGTGGTTACTGGTAAAATAATGGACTCTATTCTTATCGCCACCCTTGGTAAGTTCATACTCCCGATCGCGGTTTACGCTGGTCACATTAAAGCGCTTGGCATAGCTTACCCCACTGGCCCCATCAGCATATATCATATTGTAAGTGGTGCGTTCATCATTCTTCTGAAACACGGCAGCATGAATAATGTCTTTGCCTACAAACATTTTATCTGCCACTTTTACCACCCGCATTTTACCAGAGCGGGTAAACACTATCAGGTCATCCAGGTCCGAACATTCGGCCACCAGTTCATCCTTTTTCAGGCTCATACCAATAAACCCCTCTGCACGGTTAATGTATACCTTGGTATTGGCAATGGCTACCGACTTGGCTGTTATAGTGTCAAACGGCCTGATCTCCGTTTTACGCTCCCTTCCTTTGCCATACTTTTTCAGCAGGTTTTCGTAATAGCTAACCGCGTAATCGGTAAGGTGCTCCAGGTCGTAGTTTACCTGATTTATTTCCGCCTCAATTCCCTTTATCTGCTCGTTCAGTTCATCTATATCCAGCCGGTAAATACGGCGCACCGGCTTCTCCGTAAGTTTTACAATGTCTTCGCGGGTTATGGTGCGCTGCAGCTTTTTCTTATAGGGGTTAAATGCTTTGTCAATAGCCTCTAACACCTTTTCCCATGTCTCATATTTCTTTTCCAGTTCCTTGTAAATCTTCTCTTCAAAAAATATTTTTTCCAGCGAAGTATAGTGCCATTTTTCATTCAGCTCACCCAGCTTTATTTCCAGTTCACGCTTTAGTAACGCCCTGGTGTTATCCGCTGAAATTTTAAGCAGTTCCTGCACTGTCATAAACAGCGGTTTCTGCTCAACAATTACACAGGCGTTGGGCGAAATACTTACCTCGCAATCAGTAAATGCATACAATGCATCAATAGTAATGTCTGGCGAAATATTAGGCGCCAGTTCAATAATAATCTCTACTGCTGCGGCAGTAGTATCTGTTACTTTTTTGATCTTTATTTTACCTGCTTCGTTGGCTTTTACTATGCTATCGCACAGGGTTGAAACTGTGACACCATAGGGCACATTTCTAATTACAAGGGTCTTCTTATCTATCTCTTCTATCATTGCCCGCACCCTAACCTTACCACCGCGCTTGCCTTCGTTGTAAGTGCTCACGTCTATCATTCCGCCCGTTAAAAAGTCGGGGAAAATCTCATATTTTTTCCCTCGCAAAGCCTTAATAGAGGCTTCTATCAGTTCGCAAAAATTGTGAGGTAAAATTTTGGTGGAAAGACCAACGGCAATACCATCGGCACCCTGTGCCAACAACAAAGGAAACTTCATGGGCAGGGTTACAGGCTCATTTTTACGACCATCGTAACTCAGTTGCCACGCTGTTGTTTTTGCATTGAAGGCTATCTCCAAAGCAAACTTACTCAGGCGTGCTTCTATATACCGCGGCGCAGCCGCATCATCCCCTGTTCGTACATCGCCCCAGTTGCCCTGTGTTTCAATCAGGAGTTCTTTTTGGCCCATGTTCACAAGGGCATCTCCTATCGATGCATCGCCGTGCGGATGGTACTGCATGCTTTGGCCTATAATGTTTGCCACCTTGTTAAAACGGCCATCGTCCATCTCCTTCATGGCGTGCAGTATACGGCGCTGTACGGGTTTCAAACCATCTTCCACCGCCGGCACAGCACGTTCCAATATTACATAAGAGGCATAATCCAAAAACCAGTTCTTGTACTGCCCGTGTACCCCACTTTCGTTGTTGGTTAATTCTTGTCCTGTTGTTGCATTTATAGCCATTAATCTAGTCCTCGGTTTTAGGGCGCAATTTACTTTTTTAGCAGACACCAGCGGGGAGTCTGAAGCGTTTCAATGGTAAGAAGATAAAATTAAATGCGAGATAATGCATCCAGAAAATCTTCTAATGAAAGATTGATTTCATTAATGATGCTTCTTAAAAGGGGACGGCTTATATGGGTGCATCCCAAATTGTCGCTGCAATTGATTAATGATTAAAAAATGTTTGAAAAAAGATGCTATGAAATATTATCAGTACAAGAGAGTGACACAACGAAGATGCCATGAAAAACTTCCGCCCGTCCCAACAAAAGAATAGCGACAATTTGGGATGCACCCGCTTATATCCAAGCCCTTATGATGCGGAATAGTAGTATATCTTCCATCAGAATGCCGGTAAAAAC
>MWWF01000017.1_pt1 | contig 25020 bp, 21 predicted proteins | sample 1047351 | NCBI WGS metagenome assembly MWWF01 (sample SAMN06349970, study PRJNA376086) | soil metagenome | isolation source: MGM-3 sample Antarctic (ecotone) soil | place: Antarctica
GGCTCGGAAATTTGTATAAGGGACATAGGTATAGCTGGTGAGCAAACTGGTATATATCCCCTTGCATCTCCAGGTGGATGGAATATTATTGGACGTACACCTATAAAATTATTTGACAAAAAAAATAAGGAGCCGGTGCTGATGCAGCCGGGCGATGAAATACAATTTTATCCAATAACAGAACATGAGCTTGAAAATTACCAGGGCGGGAATTCTTGATACCATTCAGGACCTGGGCCGGCATGGCTATCAGCACCAGGGCATCAATCCCGGTGGTGCCATGGATCGCTTTTCTGCTTCGTTAGCCAATGCGTTACTAGGAAAAGAACTGAATGCCCCCGTGATTGAAATGCATTTTCCTGCACCGCAGATTTTGTTTCAGCAAGCGGCTGTGATTTGTTTAACCGGTGCCGATTTTACACCCTCAATTAATGATAAAAAGATTTTGCTTCATCAACCAATAGCTATAAAAGAAAGGAGTGTTTTACAATTTCAAAAACGGAGGTCAGGCGCAAGATGTTATTTATCAGTATTGCAAAATTTCGTTTTAGAAGGCTGGCTGAATAGTTACAGCACTAACTTAAAAGCAGAAGGCGGTGGTTATAAAGGAAGACGGTTATTAAAAGACGATGTGCTGGAATTTGACAGCGAATTTCATGGGAATATTGGTAAAGACTTTGAATCCCTATCCTGGCGGTATCAAGCGCAGGAAACTACTTCCAATGAAATAGGATTTATAACTGGGGCCGAGTGGAATTGGTTATCAACAAAAGCTCAAACTGCATTTTTAAACAACGACTTTATAATTACACCTGCTTCTGACCGAATGGGGTTTCGTTTGGCTGGCGAGGTAGTAGAGCAGAATATAAAAAGCGACCTGATTTCATCTCCCGTAAATTTTGGAACTGTTCAACTGTTACCATCGGGACAATTAATTGTTTTAATGGCCGATCATCAAACAACCGGGGGTTATCCAAGAATAGCGAATGTGATTAGTGCACATTTACCAAGGCTGGCGCAAATGAATGCAGGTGATAAAATAAAATTCGCGATGAGTACAATTGAAGCTTCAGAAGAAAAATTGGTGGCGCAACAAAAATATTTACGAAGCTTACAAAACATTTGTGGCTCCCGCCTAACCTCCCCCAATAGGGGAGGAACAGCTAACATACAACAAAGGCTTTTATAAAATGCTTAATATACTTTCATACTCATTTTTCCATTAAATGAATATTCATCAACATAACGACTCTTACAAGTTCCCCTTCATCGGAGAGCCTGTCCCGCCAAAGCGGGAGGTTGGGGAAGGCCATATCGACATTAATTGCGATATGGGTGAAGGCATTGGTAATGACGAAGCCATTATGCCTTTTATTACATCAGCTAATATCGCCTGCGGCTATCATGCAGGTGATGAGAAAACTATACGGTCAACTATTTTGCTGGCAAAAAAATATGGTGTTTATATTGGAGCGCATCCTTCTTTTTTAGATAAGGAAAATTTTGGCCGCACCGAACTAAAATGTTCACCTGAAGAAGTGTATCAACTGGTACAAGATCAACTCACTCTTTTTAAAAAAATTGCCAACGAATGTGCAACTGCAATCCATCATGTAAAACCACATGGTGCTTTATATAATATAGCCGCAAGAGATAGAGAAACAGCAAGAGCAATTGCCAATGCTGTTAAAGACTTCGATAATGACTTAATTTTATTTGGGTTGAGTGGGAGCGTTTCTATCATGGAAGCACAGGCACTTGGATCAAAAACCATGAGCGAAGTTTTTGCCGACAGAACTTACCAGGATGATGGAAGCCTCACGCCACGATCTGATCCAAAAGCCTTAATAGAAGACGACGCTAAAGCGGTTCAACAAGTGCTGCAAATGGTTCAAAATGGAACTGTAAAAACTGTCTCGGGAAAAGAGATCGCTATTCTTGCCGAAACTGTTTGCATTCATGGCGACGGAATACATGCAGTGACTTTTGCAAAAAAAATTTATCACAGTTTACAACAACATCATCTTGGCCCAAAAGTCACCTAAGCTGCGTATTTTCAGTGGTGCTACTTTAGGCGCTGCCTTTTTAATGGCCAACTCCTCCATTGGTCCCGGCTTTCTCACTCAAACAAGTGTTTTTACCCAGCAACTGTTTACGTCCTTTGGCTTTGTTATACTTGTTTCTGTATTGCTTGATATAGGCGCCCAGTTAAATACATGGCGCATACTTACCATCAGCCAATTGAGGGCTCAGGATCTATCCAACAAGTTATTACCCGGACTCGGATTTTTTCTTTCGGCCTTAGTGATAGCCGGAGGATTTGCTTTTAATATTGGCAACATCGCCGGCTGTGGTTTAGGACTAAATGTATTGACAGGTCTATCTTTTGAACAGGGCGCTGTTATTAGCTGTGTTGTAGCGCTTCTTTTATTTTGGATAAAGGAAATGGGCAAGATGCTGGATAACCTAACAAAGATCCTCGGCACTGTAAAAATTATTCTCACCGTTATCATAGCAATTGCTGCTCATCCGCCGTTGGCGCAGGCTATTCATGATACAATTATTCCTGAACAAATAAGCACTGCGGCAATTGTAACCATTGTGGGTGGCACCGTTGGTGGTTATATAACTTTTTCAGGTGCGCACCGTTTGTTGGATGCAGGTATAAGAGGCAAAGAGAATATTAAACAGGTTGATAGGAGTGCTATCAGCGGAATTATTATTTCTACCGTGATGCGTTTTACACTTTTTCTCGCCATCGCCGGTGTTGTGCAAAAAGGAATTGTACTGGATAAAAATAACCCTGCAGCAACTGTTTTTGGTTCAGCCGCAGGTGAGACAGGCCTACGGATTTTTGGAATTGTTTTGTGGAGTGCAGCCATATCCTCAGTGATTGGAGCAGCTTATACTTCCGTATCCTTTTTTAAAACATTTCACCCGATCTTTCAACGTTATGAACGATGGTGCATTTCGGTTTTTATTATTTTATCAACGCTCATTTTTGTTTTTATCGGCAAGCCAAAACAACTGTTGATTTTCGCTGGCGCCATTAATGGAATTATTCTTCCTATTGCTTTAGCCATTGTTTTAATTGCGGCTACAAAAAAGCGTTTAATGAATGAATACAAACATCCTTTGTGGATGCAGCTTGCGGGATGGATTGTGGTAGTGGTAATGAGTTGGATGGGAGGAATTGCTATCGCTGAAACGATTGGTAAATTGTAATGGCTTCAATAGCTCGATGGTTCCATTTTAGTATGACGAATCCTTAGTATTCTGATTTCATTATTTAGTACCCTGTAAACAATGCGGTATTTATGTTTTTCAAGCCCTGTAACTGCCATCATTATTCAGCTTGTATTTGTCAGGTGCATAATGTTCAGGATTCAAGGGAAGTTTCCGGGTAACAGCCACAATATCAGCTCTTACATTTTGAGCATTTTTGAATGAGTCCTGCAGGATAAATTTGTAAGCTTCTTTCAGTTGAATTTTTGCTTCATCGCTCCAAACAATTTTTGGCTTATCAATCACCATTTCTCCATATCTTTTTCCAATTCTTCCTGTGTAGTAAAGTTTCCTTGTTCTATTTGTTTTTCCGACTCCTCCAGTTCCTGGTTATATTGTTGTAATGAAATTCTTTCAGGATCTTGATTTCTGTTTTGTACAAATGTTTTCAGCAACTGTAACACAGTTTTTTTTTCTTCTTTATTGAGTTGCGTAAAATATTGGTGAAGTTCTTCGTTCATTGTGTTTTCCATGCTATTCTTATTTCAACAAATTTAATTTTTATTTTCCGTTCCATCCAAGCGTTCTGTGTAAACAGTAACTCCGGAACAAAGTCGCTTCTGCAAAGAATCTTTAAAAAGCTAAGAGAGACTTCTTCTTAAACCTATTGAAATTGTTTTAGCTGAATTATACCAACAAAAAGCCTCACCACTATATATAATGGCGAGGCTTTTTGGATATGCTAAATATTATGACAATCTACTGCATCTTCTGTAACAACTTCTGATACACTCCTTTTTTTCTTTTTTCACTTTGGTAACATTTGCCTTGATAAAACTAAAAGGAACACCCACTGTCATTCCCCATGTTGAAACCTTTGAACTCAGTTGTGTTACTGTATTTTTAATACCAGGATAGGTAGTAACAGCTTCGTCATTTTTTCCCAATGGCTTCGTGTAAAAAACTGTCAGCGTAAATAGTTTTTGTTGCCCTTTAGCAAATTGAAAACCCATTGCAGGAACAATAGCTGTTTTCCAGTTAGCATTGTATTCAAAACCATTATTAGTTGTCTTTACGCTCTCAGTAGTTGATGGGATATAGGCGAGTGCCAGGGAAGGTTGCAAACGCATGTTCAAAAAATTATTTACCCGCGTGTTTTTAAGATTTGTCTTTTTTTCACCGCAATGAGATCTGTAATTAATGGAACCGCAGCTTTTCTTTTGCTCAGTGTTACTATTAGTTGTTTCATTGTAGCTTTTTGAAGCAGAATTTTTCTTACTAAATTGAATAGGGCTGCTTGTGTATTGATAACCAGCTTCCATTCTAAACTTAAGATTATTCTTTGCCACTTGATAGCTGTTGACCAGGGAACCGGCATTATCAAAAACAAAATTTATAGGTGCAGGACTGGTGCCTAAATTAATAAACGGGGTGTGACCTCCTTTAAACTGGTATCCTACTTTGAGGCTTCCTTTTAAATTGCCATCAATGCCTGCAGTAGAACCGGCATCGCCATAACTAAGTGCAGTGCGGGATTGTTCAAAACCGATTTGTGGAAGAAAAGAGAGTTGCGCATGGGCTATTGCTCCTGTTAATAAAAACAATAGGCCGGTAAGTACAGTTGATTTCATATAAAAGGTTTTTACCAAGTTAAAACCTTCTATAATCAGAACCTAAAAAAATACATGGATGGTAAGGTCTGCTGGTTCTTTGCTTTTAATGGATATTGCTGGAGCAGTATTTCATTGCCTTTAGAGAAATAAAAGTAAGTATTCCACTGGCCTTATGACTATAATCCCATCTAACAATATCCTCACCTGATCAATGCCACCGTTCCTTTTTGCTCTATCCTTTTTTTTGTTTCTCTATCTGTATAGCGTAACAACCAAACATATACACTTGTTGGCTGCTGCACTCCATTTATCTTTCCATCCCAGCCCTGTTTCCAATCAGATGTTTTAAAAACAACCTGCCCCCAGCGATTAAAAACAATAAATTCCAGGTTCTCTGCTTTCACCGCATTGAGCACACCAAAAACATCATTCTTTCCATCGCCGTTAGGGGTAAATGCGCTGGGTACAGCAAGGTAACAACTGGAATAAACTACCACTTGTTTTTGCGCAGAATTCTGACAACCAAAGGAGTCGGTAACTGTATAGCGAACGGTGTATGTTGTTTGTTGAAAAGGCACTGCATAAATATGCGAAGGATCAACACCTGTAACGGTTCCGCCATCCCCAAAATCCCAGGTATGTGTCACTATCTTTCCTTTAGCAGAACCAGTAAAGGGAACCGGCTCAGAAGGACAGTTGTCTTTAGCTACTAAAAAATCAGCTTTCAAAAAGTTTTCAAGCAGGATGGTTTGATTGGATGTGTCGCTGCAAAAGCCATTACTCACTATTAACTGTATTTGCTTTTGATTAAAGACAGAATACAATGCCTGCGGATTTTGCAAAGTGCTTTGCTGGTTGTCGTCTAAAGTCCATTTCCAATAATTTACGGCATTCCCTGCAGGATGAAAAAAGAGGACTGAATCTTTCATGCATCCATAGTTAATAGCATACGTGAAGGCTGCATTCACTGTGTCTTTTACAAAAAAAGGCAGCATTGATCCGGCAAGTGTTTCTTCTCCACACTCATCAAGCAATGTATTTCCATCAGCCCCTTTCTTTAATATTATTTGAAAGTTACCCGCAACCTGTAAAGGCTTTGACAATGTAACCAGGACTTCCTTGGTTTTACCATTTGTGCAACTGCCGCTGCCTGCCGTTACACCAACAGCATAAGAGCCGTTAATAATAAAGTCGCTTCCATCGGCGGCAATACTGGAGCAAAGCATCGATTTTTTAAATACCAGTTTTAGTTGGGAAGGTGCACAAGACAGTGGCGCCAAACTATCCATTGGCGTTGGAGCTTTTGGGAGAACGGTAAATGATAAAGTCTCCGTTTCCACAATAGAACGATCACAATAATCCAGTAAGGTATTATTGTCTGTTCCCTTTTTTATATGCAACGTGTAATTGCCTGGTAATAGAAAGCCGGATAGTTGCAACCCAATGGAATCTGTATCAAACTGCGAGGAACAATTAATACCAACGCTGCCGGTTACCGAAGCAACAGATGGCGTGATAAAAAAATCGGAACCTGTTGTTTCAATACTACTGCATTTTATTTTTTTAGAGATGCGTAGCCGCAACACATCGCCGCCGCAATTAGCCTCAACTTTTTGCAGGTGCGGGTCTGTTGGATCGGTAATAACTGCTGTGCCTCCACCAAATGAAAGTTTGTAGCCGCTTTGTGATTGAGTGAAATGACTTATTAGAATTAGATAGTCGCGGCCCACCTGCAGTTGAGGCATCTTACTAAATAATGGTTTTCCAAGACCGCCACAAACAAAGGTTTGTGTACCTGCAGAAGACGCACCCGTTAATCCTGTTTCGCCGCTCCAGTTATTACCTATAACCAAACTGGCATCCGTAAATACATCATCAGGATTGCGGCCTGTAATATCATAGAGTTCCCAATCATAATCATCACCCAAATTATTAGGCGTAATTAAAAAGCCTAATGTGCCGGCCTGAAAGCAAGTGAATTTGTACCAATAAGGATTGATGTCTGTTAAGCCATCGTTGCCACAACCACGAAAGGGCATTGGCCTTCCGCCACAAAGAGGCACTGAAATTTGTGTAAAAGTACCAGTGCCGCAAACAGGAAAAGCGGTAGATGGGGTTTGGCCTGGTGCCGTGCATGTTTGTGCCGCTAATGAAGAATAAAAGGCAATAAAGAAAACAATAAGAAAACCTCTCATAGCACCAGTTATTTGCAGGGATGATAAGATACAAATATCCCGATTTATTTAGCCAGGGCATAAAGCAATTCCTAAATAAAACGTAACAATTATTTTAGATTAGGAGGTGTTTAAAACTTATTCATCAATTCGGACCATTTTTCAATTTGGCTGCGTAAGTACAGTTAACATTACGTAGCCGCCGTTTTGGGTAATACAAACGACTAACTGGTGAAGCCAAATTTAATTCTACAACAGCTTGTTGAAAAAAGATTTTCCTTACTTCATTCATCGTTAGGACATGCCAGGGGCATTATCCCTACATTATTCATTTGTTATCTGAGCTTGTCGAAGGGTCTTGCCTTTTCCTTCTTCATTCATCTGTTCCTTGTTCGTCTGTTCGACATTCCCTGCCTGTTCGACATTCCCTGCCTTTCGTCCTCCCAAAAACCTGTTTTGTGAAAAATAGTTTTCCTCACTTATTTGAGAGATTACGTTTGTGCCTGATTAAAAAAATGATTTCTCTAAAACCAAATATCAGATCATGAGAACGTTGTTCCTCTCTCTTTTTGTTGTTCTGTTTAGCGCAGTAAACGCACAAACAATTTCCGGCTTTGTTAAAGACGATGCCGGCACTCTTTTAAATGGAGCCACTGTTGCTTTAGTAAAAGCAAAAGATACTGCAGTTGTAAAGCTGGCCGTTGCAGGTGGCAATGGCGCTTATTCTTTTAATGGTATCAAAGAAGGCGACTACCGCATCAGCATCTCGCATGTTGGTTATAACTCTGGTTTGTCTTCTGCATTTACACTGGCCAGTGGTGATGTAAGCGCACCAGCAGTAACCATCACAAAAGCCGCCGGCGATTTAAAAAGTGTAACCGTATCGGTGCGCAAACCTATAGTAGAAGTACGGGCCGATAAAACTATTTTAAATGTTGAAGGCACTGTCAACGCTGCCGGGCAGGATGCGTTGGAACTGCTGCGTAAAGCGCCGGGTGTAACGGTAGATAAAGATGAAAACCTTACCGTGAATGGTAAAAATGGTGTACAGATTTATGTTGATGGAAGACCAACACCACTATCCGGTGCCGACTTAGCGAACTATTTAAAATCAATGCAGTCTTCACAAGTCGAATCGATAGAAATCATTACCAATCCTTCTGCCAAATACGAAGCTGCGGGTAACGCAGGCATCATCAACATCCGTTTAAAAAAGAATAAATCTTTTGGTACCAATGGATCGGTAAATGCCGGCTATGCTGTCGGCATTTTTTCAAAATACAATTCAGGTCTCAATCTTAATTATCGTAATAAGGCCATTAACCTTTACGGAACCTACAGTTTTTCAAAAGGATTAAGCAGCAACCAGATTTCTTTATACCGTACGGTAAAGGATACACTGTTTGACCAAAGTGGTGAATTTGTAAGCAATAACCTTAACCACAACTTTAAGTTGGGTGCCGATTATACCTTGAGCAAACAGTCTTCTATTGGCGTATTGGTAAATGGTACTGTTGCCGACCCCACCACATCCAACTATAGCCGCACGCCTATCTCTTACATTCCTACCGGTGTAGTTGACCGCATATTAATTGCCAACAATAGCAGCAACCTGAAAAGGAACAACTATAACCTGAACCTGAATTATAATTACAATGGGGCAGATGGCAAAACTTTAGTGTTGAATGCTGATAATGGATATTACAATATCAACAGCGATCAATACCAGCCTAATTTTTATTTCACAGCTGATGGTAAAACCCTGACCAGGTCTGTGATATACAGAATGATTGCTCCCACCGTAATCCATATCAATTCCGGCAAACTTGACTATGAGCAAAATTTTAAAGGCGGTAAATTAGGTCTGGGCGGAAAGATCTCTTTCATCAACACCGATAATAACTTTCAACGTTATGACGTAGTATCATCTACCGATATGTTAGACAGAGACCGTAGCAACCGTTTTAAGTATAAGGAGAACATCAATGCGGGTTATGTTAACTGGAACAAAGCCTACAAAGGTTTTATGGTGCAGGCGGGGCTGCGTGTAGAAAATACTGTGAGTAAAGGAACATCCGATGGACAGAAAAAAATAGCCGGCAGTTATCAGCCATCCACTTCTGGCTTTGATAGAAATTATACAGGCTTTTTTCCAAGTGCGTCGGTTACGTTCAATAAAAATCCTATGAACCAATTGAGTTTAACGTATAGCCGTCGTATAGATCGTCCGGCTTACCAGGACTTAAATCCATTTGAATTTAAGCTTGATGAATATACGTTTCAAAAAGGTAATACAGAACTTCGTCCGCAATACACAAATAGCATTGAAATAACCAACGTATATAAATACCGTTTAACTACTAAGTTGAACTATAGCCACGTATCAGATTTGTTTACACAGATCCTTGACACAGCCGAAACATCAAAGTCCTTTATTTCAAAAAAGAACCTGGCTACGCAAGATATTGCCAGCTTCAACATCAGCTATCCTTTTCAATATAAAGCTTATAGTGTATTTGCTAACCTAAATGCTAACTACGCTATGTACAAAGCAGATTTTGGCGCCGGTCGTAAAATTGATTTAAATACATTTGGCGCTACTTTATTCGCACAAAACAGTTTGCGTTTTGCCAAAACCTGGACAGCAGAATTGACTGGATTTTATAATGCCCCTTCTGTTTACCAGGGCACCTTTGAAGCAAAATCTTTATGGAGTGTGGATGCCGGTTTGCAGAAGCAAGTCTTAAAAGGTAATGGTACCATTAAAGCTTCAGTAAGCGATATTTTTCATAGCCTTCGCTTTAATGCTACCTCAGATTTTGCCGGACAAACAACCAGGGTTAATGCACGTTGGGAAGCGCAACAGTTTAAACTAAATTTTTCTTTACGTTTTGGCAGCAACACTGTGAAAGGTGCAAAGCAAAAAGCCCTAAGCGCTGAAGAGGAAAACAAAAGAGCACAGCAGCAAGGCGGTGGAATTGGTGTTGGCAACAATTAACATACGTGAGAGGTGAAACGCCAGACGTGAGAATAGAAGTTTCTGTCTCACTTTTCACCTTTCACGTTTCACTTTTTTTCATACTCATCTTCCGGCACATGAAATTTCCTTCATTGTTCAACAGGCGGCGGTATAGTTTAGGGAGAGTGTTTTGGGTAACGCTGGCTATTTACTTGTTTTTTATGGTGGTGGGGCTGGTGGCCATGTATGTGTCGCCGGCTATGAACAAAGCTCCCAATTGGGACAAAATTTTTAGTTGGCAAAACGTACTCAGCCAGGTAGGCAGCACTCTCTTTTTTGTTCTGTTTTATTTTGTAACGCTTAATATGTTTCACCGGCTAATTATAGGTAAGCACAAGCCGGTTCAGTTTATACAGCCTGTAGTACTTTCCTTTTTAATGATCGGTGCTTACTACGCCATTTCTTTTTTTTGTTTCACCAATACTAAGTTTGAGCTATCGTTAAACGAAGGCAAAAAAATTGAAGACCAGTTTACATTAGGTGTGATGATTTTCTCTTACATCATCTCCTCTATTTTTATTATCGGCTCCTCGCTTTTAATTGCATACCTAACTTATTTGCGTGATGAAAAAAAGCAACGTAAGGTTTTAGAAGAACAGAAAATGCAATTGGAAGTAGAGAAGTCACAAGCCAATTTTAATTTTCTGAAAGCGCAGATCAACCCGCACTTCTTGCATAACACACTTAATTTTTTATACGCTAAATCATTGCCTTATTCGACAGAGTTATCGGAAGGTATTTTAACCTTGTCAGATATTATGCGCTATGCTTTAAACCCCTCTGCCACTAAAGACGGAAAGGTGCAATTGAAAGAAGAGATAGAGCATGTACGCAACGTCATCAAAATAAACCAGCTTCGTTTTTCTAATAATCTGAATGTGCAGTTTGATGTGAACGGTGTAGTGAACGGCGCTACTATCATTCCATTCATCCTGATAACATTAGTTGAAAATGCTTTTAAGCACGGTGATTTAAAAAGCCAGGCCTTCCCTATTGATATTAAGTTAGATGTTGCTTCTGACAAAATTTATTTCTATTGCCAAAATAAAAAGAGGCCCGGTATTAAAGAGCTTTCTACCGGCATAGGGTTAGATAACATTAAAAAACAATTAGACCTTACTTATGGAAAAGGTTATGCGCTGAATGTAAAAGATGAGGCGGAATTTTACACTACAGAACTTACCATCAATACCCCTGTATGATCAATTGCCTTATTGTAGATGACGAGCAACATGCCATTGATATTTTAGTGCATTATGTAGGCCAAACTCCTTACCTGAATTTAGTGGCAACAACCACTAACCCAATAGAAGCCTTACAAATTGTAGCCAAGCAAAAGATTGATTTGATTTTTTTAGATATTCAGATGCCGGAATTAACCGGCATTGATTTTATTAAAGCCATTCAAGGTAAAGCCGATGTGATTTTAACTACCGCTTACAGTGAGTTTGCATTAGAAAGTTATGAGCTGGATGTGTTAGATTATTTACTGAAGCCGATACGATTCCCCCGCTTTTTACAGGCGGTGCAAAAGGCGGTAAAAGATGCACCGGAAGCGGAGGCTAATTCCTCCCTGCCGGGGGGGCAAGGGGGGGCCGACGATTACATTTTTGTAAAAACAGAATCAAAAGGAAAGCTGTTAAAAATTAACCTGGCGGACATTGACTATATAGAAGGAATGAAGAACTATGTAGCCATTCATCGTGCCGGACAAAAAACATTAGTGTTTACCAGCATGAAAGAGTTGGAAGAACGGCTGCCGCGCAAAAGTTTTATAAGGGTGCAAAAATCATTCATCATACCCATCGCAAAAATTACCGGTATAGAAGGCAACCTTCTTCGCTTAAAAGGCGTAACCGCCGAAATACAAATTGGTGAAAGTTATAAAGCTGATTTAATGGAGATCATCCGGAATAAGATGATACAATAACGTGAGACGTGAGACGTCAAACGTGAAACCGGAAAGTATTTTACTTTACAGGGAACTCCTGTCTCACGTCTCACTTTTCACGTCTCACGTTCCTCATAGTTTTGCAAAAGGCTCGCCGCTTCCCTGTACCGAAATTATTTTATACTCAACATGGTCAGCAAAAGAATGATCGGGGATGGAAACAGTGCCTGTTTCTTTTGCTGCAATCTTGCCAAATGAAACCATTTTTGTTTGCAGTAGCTCATTTTCTTCATTATAATAAAACACTTCTATCGTTGCTTTTACAATAGTTTGATTGCTCTTATTGGTTAAAGAAACTTTTGCGGCTTTAATGCCCATCATCCAATCGTTAGGGATGGTGAATTTAACATGCACTTGTTCAGCAAGTGTAGCATCTAATTGGCGACGGACTGCCCGGCGTTCACCATCTTCATTTTCCACAGGTTTGGCTTCTTCTTTTTGTGGCGCTTCTTTTTTCTTAAACAGGTCCAAAAACTTTTCCTTCAGCTTTTTCTTTTGCTCTTTTGGCGCTCCGTTTACAACGGCTTTGCTATCTTCTTTTACAATGGGTTGTTCTTTCGCCAGTTCTTCATCCTGCTTTATTTCTATTGTATTGGTGGAAGCTACACTTGCTTCGTAGTTGTTTTTGGAAGATGATGAAACCTTGTTGTATGTCTCTTTTACAATAACAGGAGAGCCCGTTTTTGAAAGCGCTTTTTTTGTAGTTGCGCCCCGAGGTTTTTTGTTTGCTGTAAGTTGAACGGCAGCCTCCTGCGGCGTGATCTCACTATTTGTAACAGAAGGGTTTTCTGTTTGAGTAACGGCTTTTTCCGGTGCTGCTGAAAAATGCTGAATAGTAACAGCCGCAAATACCGCTATGGCTACAATTATGGCAGCGGCGGCCAAACCTTTTCTGCTAATGCCTTTTTTCTTTTTTTTACTTTGATTATAAACCCGGCTGGTATAGTCCGACTCTACATCTTCTAAACTTCGGCTGTACGATGTTCTTATATCTGCATCTGCATCAATTGAAGCTTGTGATTTTATATTTGTTTGCGGTGAAGGATCAACTTCCCGGGTAAAAGCTGGTTTTGAATTCGTTTGCTCTGTTCCATTTACCGGCATTGATACAAAAACCTTTTTTTGCACTGTGCCTGCAGGCCTAATTTGTTCCTGATAAGATATTTCCGTAACCGTTTGTTTTACAAAAGGCAGATGGGGTAATAAGGCTTCGATCTCCTGCGGGTAATACCAGCCGGCACTTTTCCCTTCAATCCAAATCAGGTCAACAGGTTTTAAATCAAACTCCAATAGTTCCTCTAAACTATACGGACCATTTTGCTGGCTATTGCGTAGCAGGACATACACCTTTTGCATTGTGCGGGATTTAGAAGTTGAAATGGAAGACCTATCTGCTGCGGAACGATGGAATGGGAAGAAAAAGTATTGATATCCTTTTAAAGAAAAGCTAATAGAACGGTTCTGTTTCAGAACACGATTCCGCAACCTTTATACACCTGACCCTTGAAGGTGATCTTTACTTTATTGGTGTAGGTAAAATCGCTCATGCCATCGCTGCAAAAGAAAGGATAAAGAACAACCTGTATAGAATCCTGCGCAGCCATGTAAACCGTGCTGTCCCTGCGTTTTACTGCATCTAAAAGTTTTACTTTCAAAGGTGTGTTCCACTCCGGCGAGCTAAAGATTAGTGTATCCAGTTTGTTTATTTCCAGGCTCCAAAAAGGTTCGGTGCCCACGCCATATAAAATGGCGCCGCTTTTCTTTTTATCACGCCAAACAGCATTGTTACCCGCAGTTGTTAGCTTATGCATGGAAAAAAGTTTTTGCAACCGCGGGCTGAAGTATTGCAGCGTATCACCCTTCCAGCTATAACGGCCGCTTACAACCTGGTCTTTGTACAACCAAATGTTTCCCTGAGATGGCGACCAGGTTCCTTCCGTTACAATAGTGCTATCTCTTTTTTCGCCATACTCTTCCTGCAACCGGAAGCTGGTTGGATAAAAAGCAACAGTATGAAGAATGTTTTTACCATCGTAAGGCAAAACAAATTGATAAATGCCGGAAGGTTTTTTAATAGAAACAACCGCTGGCAGAATTATACCGGGACTATCTTTTGCTACCGCTTTATTTGTATCTATAGATGTTGAGAAGATCTTTGTTGTATTTGTAATAGCGGTTCTTTTTATATCCGAAGGCTTTTCCATCTCGTTTCCACAAGACAGAAGAAATGAACCGGCTATTGCTAACAACATTCGCATGTATATGCTCTTTACATAAGTAGTAAAAAACTTGTGCCAGCGCTAAGTTTCAGCTAACTAACCAGGAAGTTTGGAGAAATTTAGAGTTGTTTACTTCTAAAGAATAGTATAAAAAATAGTTTGAAAAAAATGATAGTAGGGTTAAAAACGCAAACCGTAGAAATACCATAATTTATTGTGGAAAGTACAGTCGGGAAAGAATATCGAAGAGATTAGTTTTAGCTACTAAACCAAAACTTACTGAAATGAAAATCTCAAACCTAACTGTTACTATTCTATTCTTACTTACCATTTTTTATTTCTCTTCCTGCCGCAAACCTGATTTAGTTCAGATTCCAGAAACTTCTATTAAAACGCAAATTGGCGATGATCGTTTTTTCAATGTGCCCCTAACAGCTTCTCCCGAGGCAAAGGCGATAGCGGAAGCCATTAAAAAGCAAGACGGGAAGTTTCATTTTCTTTCTTCTGTCATTACTAAAGCCGGTTATCCTGTGTGGGATAAGGCAAAGATTATAAATCTTACCAATAAAACCATAACAGGTAGAAGTTCTTCAGATTCTTCAGGTGGAGAACTGGTGTATATCCCTTTTGCACTTGACTCACAAAGGCAGACCAATGCTGTCCTTGCCGTTCGGCTCAATAATCCTGATACCACATACCGGATGCTGTATGCCAGCCGGTATAAGACCTTTGGCTATGATACTACTGACCACACAAAGTGGAATGCAAGAGACGTGTTTCATTTATTCAGCACGTTTGACTATACAGTCTTTGGCCATACTAAGTTTTTAATTAAAGATGATAGCTTATTTAAGCGGCCAAACGACAGCGTGTATGTGGTTCTTACACTTAAGAACTACCGGGGACAACCTGTTACAGGCAGAACCAGTTTTGCGGTTATTGAAGAATGTACAACATATGAAGTATGTCACTATCCTCTTGACGATAACGGTGGAGGTTATGTCCGCTCAAGTGCTACAAATAGCCATTGTGATTACTTTGATATATGTACTTATATAGATGATGGAGGCACGGGTGGCGGAGGTACTGGAAGTGGAAGTACCGGAACGGGTGATGGTACTGGCAGCACGGGAGGGGGCGGTTGGTGGAGTGGCGATGGAGGAACCAATCCTTGCCCTGGAACAATTGTAAGAACCTCTGTAATTGCACCTATTAATGATTGCGGACCAGGATGGGCGCCGGTACTTGTAAACAATATCGCATTTAATTATATCGTTAACATTGTAAACTTAAGCTCCGCTCAGCGGCTTTGGCTGGCTGCAAACTCTTTTGAGGCTTCTCAAATCTTTCAGGCGTTACAAGAGAGTTTAAATCAAGACCCGATAGCTGAAAACGTTTTTTTAACAGCCCCTCCTCCGGAAGCATTAGCAGCTGCACAAATAACAATTGAAGCAGCAATGAATGGACGTATTTATGGCCCGTACGACAACAATCATTACAATCTTATTAAATTATATATTCCAAACTCACAAAATTATCCGGGCATTGATCCGGTGTGGTTTTCACAGTTTTTGGTTCGATGTGCCTTGATAAAAATTGAACATCCCGAATACAACGGCATAAGAGTTTATTTTGAAGCTATAAATGAAATGGTTCATTTAGGTCTTGATGTAATTGGTCTATTCCCAGTTGCAGGCGAAGTGGCTGATTTACTCAATGGAGCTATTTATACACTGCAAGGGGATGGCGTGAATGCAACTTTAAGTTTTGCTTCGGCAATCCCCGTGGCAGGCTGGTTTTCTGCCGGAATTAAGTTTGCTACGCGAGGTGTCAACTTAGCAAGTGGCGCAAAAACGACCCTTAAATGGATAAAGCGAACAGATAATTTTATTGATTTCGGAGACCGAGGCCAGTTGCGAACTGTATTAGGACTTGCTAAGGGCGATGCAAGAGTAGCTCACCATGTTATCCCATGGGATTTTTGGGATAATCCAGTCGTACAAACGGCAGCCAAACACAATGATGCTTTCCATCTGAATGAATTATTAAATGGAATTCCGCTTTCAACCGCAGTGCATAGTGGTAATCATTTAAGTTATATTACAAAGATCCGAAATAGGCTTACTACTGCAGTCAACTTGAACCCAAACCTTACTCCTGAAAATGCAAAGGTGATACTGACAAACTTGATCAACGACATCAAAACTGCTATTCAAAACAATCCTACTACACATATTGATAATTTACCTTTTTAAATGAATTACAGTCAAATACATCACAGCATTGATCAAACTATAATTGGTACTCATTTCCCGCAGGTTAAAGAGACCATTATACCTACAACTTGGGATGACCCTGCTTACATTGGTAGTTTTATTAATAGACGTGCATCAAAAAACGTTTTGGTTCCGAAGGCAATAATTAATCGAAGATCAAAAGTAACAGATTTGGTATCTGCTGCTTCTGCAGGGCTATCTACTAATCTCCTGATAAGTGACCAACTTAAATTACTTTTTGAAGTTTTTAATTATCATGGTGTTGATTTTTTTGAAACATCGGTAATCGTTCCCAAAACAAAAGAAGAATTGAAGTATTGGATTGTTCATGCCTATGATAGTTATTATGAAGCATTGGATATGGAGCAAACCACTTTTTTCTGGACAGACTATACATTTAACCTTAACTCTGGAAAAGAAGCTCATTTTTCGTCCGCTATTGAACTGCGTGAGGCCTATAAAAAGATGTATAAGGAATCTGATCTGCCTCTGCCTGAAAGACAATACCTTTTGATTGATATCCCTGTGTTCAAACAAGAAGATTGCAATGTTGACTTTTTAACTCTCTATGGTGCAAAAGATACCGGGTTGGGGTATTATGTTTCGGATAGGCTACGGGCAGTCATAGAAAAAAATGCATGCACGGGAATTGTATTCACAGAACCAAATGAAAAATATCCTTAAAAATTGAAAATGAATAATCCACTTAAAGAATGGCTAAAGAATAATGAAGAAATTAAAACTCTGGTTCTGCAAATTGAAGAAACAACAACTTTACTGGAAGAAGCTGCATCGAAAGCTTTCTATCAAATTTCTGATTACCTGCTCCTACCTAAATTTCCTGTAGAAATAAATGAAAATCACTTTAAAGCACATTCAGAATTTGGAATAGAGCCAAGGTCAGTAATGGAAGAACTTGCCATATTAAATTATTTAGCTCCTGAAGAGGATATAAGGGGAAGGGTATTATGTGCAATTCACAATGTATATTTTAAAAGATATACAGACTGGGAGCGGGTCATATTGAAACGTTACAAAGCCCCGATCAAATTGCCTGAATCTTACATGGTGTATTTGTTTGGGAAAGATGTTGATGCTAACTATAAGTTCGATACAGAAGCTGATAACTGGGTTTCTACCGGAGCGATATTAGCTGCTAGAGTTTTATTTAAGTTATAATGAAATCTGATTTTAATTTTTTATACTTTGAAAAATTTAATAAATGCTGGGTTTTTACATTGTTTCTGAAAGCCCCAAAAGAGAAAGCGCAAAAGAAGAATGTACAGAAATTGTTTTTCATAAACCGAATAAACCTTATCCGTAAAGGTTGTATCCACAAGGTAGTTAAAAAGAAAACCCCTCCGTTAAAAATAGAGGGGTTTTTTATATATGTGTAAAGTATTAAACTTAGTCCAGCACCTTCACCCCTTTTGCCGCAAACTGTACATCTTTTTCAGAACCTTTAATGGCATCAATTTCTTTTTTGCTTTTGCCGCCATCTTCTGCATAATGCTTGCGCATTTCTTCTGATACTTCTTTTACGGTAGCAGCTCCATCAATCAAAACTGTTTTGCCAACAATATTTTCGGGCATTAAAAACTTATGGTCTTTAGCACGAACCATCATAGAGGTGCCATCTTTTCTTTCTACTTTAATCCAGCAGCCTTCCGCTTTACAAACCTCTGTTACTTTGGCTTTCACCAGGCCTTCGTATTGGTCATTTACTAAGTTGGCCTTAATATCATCCGGGGCAATGGCTTTGCCCTCAGCCGAAACTACACCATATACAATGCCTTTCGCCGCAGGCACTTTTTCTTTGTCTTGCGCATTGGCGCCAATTGCAAGTATCAGTAATAAAGAAGCAAGTATTTTTTTCATTCCTTTGGTTTAGAGAAACAAAGATAACAGCATAGGTGTCCCGTCAAAATTGATTAACAAAAATTATTACCGGTGAAAAAGTCTTGCTTAATAATATCGAAAACCCAGGTAAAAATTTAAATCTTTTTCAGTGAAACCTCGCATTGCCTTTAACCTTTTTTACCCTGAAACCAATAAATTTTTATCGCATTTATTTGCTAAATTCATTAGCTTTACCACTTAATAAAATTTTAAGAATGGGCGCTGAAAAAGCCTACTTTTAAATCTCCATTCTTCTCAAATAAAACACAAAAAAAACAACATGTCAAACGCGGAAAAATTAAAGGCGCTAAAGCTTACTATGGACAAAATTGATAAGGACTTTGGCAAGGGCAGTGTAATGATGATGAACGAACGTGGTGAACATACACAGGAAGTTATTTCTACCGGCTCTATAGGGCTCGATTCCGCCTTAGGCATTGGTGGTTTACCAAAGGGCCGCGTAGTAGAAATTTACGGCCCGGAAAGTTCCGGTAAAACAACCATTGCTATACACGTAATTGCCGAAGCGCAAAAGAAAGGCGGCATGTGTGCTTTTATAGATGCTGAACATGCTTTTGATTCTACGTATGCACAAAAACTGGGTGTTGATATTGATAACCTCCTCATCTCTCAACCGGATTATGGTGAGCAGGCTTTGGAAATTGCCGACCGTCTTATTCTTTCCGGCGCCATAGATGTTGTAGTAATTGACTCCGTTGCAGCATTGGTGCCTAAGAGTGAATTGGAAGGCGAGATGGGTGATTCTAAAATGGGATTGCATGCCCGTTTAATGTCGCAGGCTTTGCGCAAGCTGACGGCTACAATTTCTAAAACCGGCACCATCTGTATTTTTATTAACCAGTTGCGGGAAAAGATTGGTGTAATGTTCGGTAACCCTGAAACTACAACGGGTGGTAACGCTTTAAAGTTCTATGCTTCAATACGCCTGGATATTCGCCGGATGACGCAGATAAAAGATGGAGACGAAGCTGTCGGTAACCGTGTGAAAGTTAAAGTGGTCAAGAATAAAGTAGCCCCTCCATTCCGTACGGCCGAATTTGATCTTGTATTTGGAGAAGGCATCTCCAAAGTTGGTGAGATACTGGATATGGGTGTAGAGATGGGCATTGTGCAAAAAAGCGGTAGCTGGTTTAGCTATGATACTAATAAGCTTGGCCAGGGAAGGGAAGGTGTAAAGCAAATGCTGAAAGACAACCCGGAACTTGCCAATGAACTGGAAGCCAGGATAAGGGCAAAGATTTTAGAGCTGCAGGCAGCGTAACCTTACAAAAAAATCCCTCGCCTGAAGCGGGGGATTTTATTTCGTATAACGTTCTCTAAGGGATCATTCTAGTTTACGTTATTTGTTTTTATGGGTAGTGCAATTAATCGGTTTTTCCGGAATAATATCGTCTGTGTGTTTCAAACTGCCTTGTACTTTTATTGAGACAATCAATTTGCGTTTCAACCTCTATTCAGCAAACCCTTTGCCAGTGTTGAACTCAAAGGGGTTTTGTATAAATTAATTTTCAAACAGCAGAGATTTGTGCAGGCGCCGGTATAATATTGGCGTTCTTACACAGCACTGCTTTGTAATTTTATTTTTTTTTATGGCCTTTCAATTAATAGCACCTTATAAACCCGCCGGCGACCAGCCATCTGCCATTCAGGAGTTAACAGATGGTGTGCTAAATGGCGATAAACACCAGGTGTTATTAGGTGTAACCGGATCAGGTAAAACATTTACGGTAGCCAACGTTATTAAAAATGTACAGCGGCCTACGCTGGTGCTAACACATAACAAAACCCTCGTTGCGCAACTGTATGGTGAGTTCAGGCAATTTTTTCCAGAGAATGCAGTGGAGTATTTTGTTTCGTATTACGATTACTACCAGCCTGAAGCTTATATGCCTACTACCGATACCTACATTGAAAAAGATTTAAACATCAACGAAGAATTAGACAAGCTGCGTCTGCGGGCTACTACGTCATTGTTATCAGGTCGCAGAGATATTATTGTAGTGGCTTCGGTGAGCTGTATTTACGGTATGGGCAATCCAACCGATTATGAAAGCGGAATTGTTCGTATAGCAAAAGGCGATAAAATATCACGGCAAGGCTTTCTTCATTCCTTAGTCAACTCTTTATACAACCGCACTTCCATTGAATTTACACGAGGCACGTTTAGAGTAAAGGGTGATACGGTGGACATCAATCTGCCTTATGTGGACTTTGGTTACCGTATTACTTTTTTTGGCGAAGAAATTCAGGAAATTGAAAGCATTGATGTACAAAACAGCAAACGCATCGGCAAATTAGATAATGCAGCCATCTTCCCGGCTAACTTATATGTAGCGCCAAAAGATATGATCCAGAATGTGATGTATGAGATACAGGACGAGATGCAGGCACAGATAGAATATTTTAAAAGCACCGGAAAGTTCATCGAAGCGCAACGGTTGAAAGAACGGGTGGAATATGATTTGGAAATGATTCGGGAATTAGGTTTTTGCAATGGCATTGAAAACTACTCCCGTTTTTTTGACAGAAGGAAACCGGGCACCAGGCCCTTCTGTTTGCTGGATTATTTCCCGAAAGATTTTTTATGCGTGATAGATGAAAGCCATCAAACCGTTCCGCAGGTCAGTGGTATGTATGGCGGCGACAGGAGTCGCAAAATGACGCTGGTGGACTACGGTTTTCGTTTGCCCTCCGCCTTAGATAACCGGCCATTAAACTTTCATGAATTTGAAGAATTACTGAACCAAACCATTTATGTAAGCGCTACTCCCGGCGATTTTGAGTTGGAGCAAACCGGCGGTGTAGTAGCAGAGCAGGTAGTACGTCCCACGGGATTGTTGGAACCACCTATTGATGTACGCCCAAGCGTAAACCAAATTGATGATTTGCTGGATGAAATTGATAAGCGGGTGAAGAAAGGCCATCGTGTGCTAGTAACTACATTAACCAAGCGCATGGCCGAAGAAATGGACAAATACCTGAAGCGCATTTACATTAAATCAAAATACATTCACAGCGAAGTTGTCACTTTGGAGCGAATAGAAATTCTTCGTGATTTGCGCCTGGGCAGGATTGATGTATTGGTTGGCGTAAACCTTTTGCGTGAAGGTTTGGACTTACCCGAAGTTTCGTTAGTTGCTATTTTGGATGCGGACAAAGAAGGTTTTTTACGCAATGAAAGAAGCCTTACTCAAACCGCCGGACGGGCCGCCCGAAACGTAGAAGGATTAGTAATTTTTTATGCCGATAAAATGACTGAAAGCATGCAGCGCACCATTGATGAAACGGCCAGGCGGCGTGAAAAACAGGTGGCCTTTAATATAAAGTATGGCATTACACCAACCACGGTAATTAAATCCATAGAGGAAATTATGGGACAAACATCGGTGCTGGATATTAAGGGCTACGATCCTGAATCGCCGTATGCTATAGATGAAATTCCGGTTAATAAAGCGGCTGAGGATCAAGCAGCGTACACCACCATCCCACAGGTGGAAAAAAAGATAGCTGCCACTAAAAAAGAAATGGAAAAAGCCGCAAGGAACATGGACTTTATGGAAGCTGCCAGGTTGCGTGATGAAATGTTCTCGTTACAGAAGAAGCTGCAGGTGATGAAGTAAAAGGAAGTGTTTGCAATAAAACCCCGGTACATTATTCTTAAAAAGCGAATAAAGACCGGGGCTGATTTTGCTTGTATATTTTAAAGTAAGAAAAGTAGTGAAAGCACCACAACAACGGCCAAACCAATCCAAGACCATTTTACCCTGTTACTTTTCTTGTCATCATTAATAAGATAAGCGATCAGGACACCAATTAAGCCAAGAAGAAAACCTAAGGCAAATCCTCCAATATGAAATCCTGTTTGGCCATCGGAAGCCATCTTACCGGCATATTTATTAATTATTTTACTCTTAATCGTACCATCAGCTTCAATCTTATTTCTGAGTTTTTTCTGGCCAAGTTTAAAACCAATCTTGTCAAAGAATGACAATTTCTTGTGGCTGAGTTTTTCAAAATCCTTAATGCTGATTTTGGACAGGTCCATTAGCGAAATGGTTTTTCCTGTACCTCCCACAGGCAGCATAATATTGTTTGCATTTAATACAGGTACTTCTGCCGGAGGCGTAGTACTGAAAGTAGCAACAGACGGCGTAGATGCATAGCTGGAGCAAAGAATGGTAAACGCAACTAAAAGCGAGAGTACTTTTTTCATAATGATTGATTTGGTTTTGAAGATGATGCAAACTACTTGAAAGAAAGAATAAAAAAAATATTTTTTTTCTTTCCCTTTTTGCCCTTTTTCATACCCATATATTTTTTACTAATGATATTGAAACTGTATTATTTTTAGGCTTATTGGAAGGGGTTGATCAGCTAACAAGTTCAGTATTTATACGGAAAGCAACATGTGAGTAATTATTCCCTTTTTTATTTTTTTACCTCTCGTAGCTTGCATTATAACAATTGTTTTAGCACCTTAGCAATTCAGTATTGTACGAAAAACGATTGTAAATCAAATATCCATTAGCCATGTATTCAATCCTGCCTTCTACAAAATCTTCAAAACCTTTATTCTCTTTTACAAATGCTATTCATTTAATGATTGGTAAATGGCGGCTTTATTGGAACTATTGTCCGGAGTGTAATTCTAACGCACCCAAGCTCCATCACTGCGATGTTTGTAATGCCGATACAAAATCTCTTTTTAACTGGAATAAAGAAGTGGAAGCCCAGTGGTGGAATAAATTTATTGAGAAACATAATGGTCCCCATGCTACTACCCAAACCATAAGCGCATAATAAGTTATTTTAGTGCTATTTAAATTTATTTGAGCAGAAATTTTCTGCTCTTTTTTTGCCTTTTAAAGTCCCTGATTTGAATCTTTTCTTCGCTTCTATATAGTACATGTACGACCTTATTTATTTTCATCAGCCTTGTTACTATTTGCTTTGTATTTACATCTTGTAAAAAGAGAACAAAGCAATGTCTTTATTCCTGAAAATAAACAAATCACAACATCACCAGCTTCTGCAATATCAAAAAACGAATGGCAGAAAACAAGAGCATATAAGCCATCAGATGGTACATTGGTATTAAAATAACAGCAACCTTTTGCTTGTCGCCCTCTACTTACGAAACACTCCCGCCACCCGGCGGGATTTTGTTTTTACGGGCATCATTCACACTATCCCTAACTTATCTTCGCTACTATGGATAAACGATTGTTTTTATTAGATGCGATGGCTCTGATATTTAGAGCTTATTATGCACTGATCCGGGCCCCACGCATCACTTCAAAAGGGAAAAACACCAATGCACAATTCGGCTTCACCAACACCTTGGTTGAATTAATAAACAACCAAAAGCCTACACACATGGCTGTGTGTTTTGAAGGTAGCAGGCCGTCGGACCGGGTAAATGATTTTGCTGATTATAAAGCCAACCGGCAAGACGCACCCGAAGATTTAATGGCGGCAATGCCGGATATTAAAAAGATCATCGCCGGCTTTAATATACCAATGATGGAGTATGATGGTTTTGAAGCCGATGATGTAATAGGAACCCTAAGTAAACAAGCTGAGAACTTAGGATATGAAGTATATATGGTTACTCCCGATAAAGACTATGGCCAATTAGTAAGTGAAAAGGTAAAAATTTATAAACCCGGTTACCAGGGTGGTGATGTGGAGATCATGGGTCCTAAAGAAGTATGCGATAAATGGTGTATTAAGGATATAGCACAGGTAATAGATATGCTGGGCCTAATGGGTGATGCGGTAGATAATATTCCCGGCATTGCCGGCATAGGACAAAAAACCGCCTGCAAGCTAATTGCTGAATATGGATCAATAGAAAAGATTTTAGAGGTTGCCGATAACATCAAAGGTTCTTTGGGTGAAAAGCTAAGAGCAGGGCGGGAAGCCGCCATTATGAGTAAAAAACTGGCGACAATAATTACCGATGTTCCTGTTGAATTTCATGAAGAAGATTTTAGATTAAAAGAGTGGAACAAAGAAAGCCTGAAAGAAGTTTTTAATGAGTTGGAATTTAGAACACTGGGGCCAAGAATTTTGGGAGAGGCCCCCTCGCCCCCCAAGGGGGGAGTGGCTGGCACACAGGGCCAGCTATTCGGAGAAACTACAAATAGTAGTAACACTAACACAGGCGAGGTTAGTGCTGCTGACTCCCTCTCCGCCTTAGGCAGAGAGGGCCGGGGTGAGGTCTTGAATATTAATACCGTTTCGCATGAATATGAATTAGTAGAAAGCGAGGCCGAATTTAAAACATTAATAGATGCTTTATCCGGGCAAGACCAGATTTCTTTTGATACAGAAACAACCGGCATAGATGCCAACAATGCACAACTGGTAGGTATGAGTTTTTGCATAGAACCTCACAGCGGCTGGTATGTGCCGTTACCAACCGATAATGTGGAGGAAACAAAAAATATCTTAGCCCGTTTTTCCCCTCTTTTTAACGATGAAAAAAAGACCTGGATTGGCCATAACATCAAGTACGATTTATTAATGCTGAAATGGTATGATGTAGAAATAAAAGGGAGGCTGTTTGATACTATGCTGGCCCACTACATGATTGAGCCTGATGGTAAAAGCAATATGGA
>MWWF01000018.1_pt1 | contig 24619 bp, 16 predicted proteins | sample 1047351 | NCBI WGS metagenome assembly MWWF01 (sample SAMN06349970, study PRJNA376086) | soil metagenome | isolation source: MGM-3 sample Antarctic (ecotone) soil | place: Antarctica
ATAAGCAGTTTTCTATAAGTGCCGATACTTCGAAAACAGGCGCTATATCATTTGCAGGCTCGCCGGAAAATACTTCCTTCAAAGCCTATCAGCAATTTATGGGTTCTAATGGTAAGGCAATAGACGACCTGCATTCGGCACAAAAAGGAGCCAGTAAAAAAGATTCAATTGCTATTGCCGCAAGGATAGATTCTATTTCAAAAAAAATAACCGCCTACCGTATTGATATAATGGCCAAACAGCCATCAGGCCTGCTGGCAACTTTGTTAAAAGCAATGAAGGAACCCGAAATTCCGCGGAACGAAGCCGCTGCTAAAGCCGACTCTTTATATGGCTATCATTACTTTAAAAAACATTATTGGGATGGCGTTGACTTTTGGGATGACCGCCTGGCACGGACACCTTTTTTTGAAGGCCGTGTTGATAAATATTATGAGCAGTTAGTATATCCTGCGGCTGATTCGGTAATAAAAGAAATAGACTGGATGCTGGGTTATGCGCAAGCCAGCGAGGATATGCAGAAATTTTTACTCCTCAAATTTGTAAACCGCTACCTCACCCAAAAATACATGTGGGAAGATGCCGTATTTGTTCACCTGTTTGAAAAATACTTTTCACAAAAAACCTATTCCTGGCTCACCGACAAAGGCAGTAAAATGATTTCCGACAGGGCTTATAGTCTTATGTCGAATATTATGGGCACACCGGCCGCAGAAATAGAACTGCCCGATGCCAATGGGAAAAAAATTAGTTTGTATGGTGTAGAAGCACCATACACAGTGGTTGCTATTTACGATCCTACCTGCAGCCATTGCAAAGAAACCTTGCCAAAAATGGATAGCATTTACCGGGCAAAATGGAAAGGGCTTGGTGTGAAAATGTTTGCCCTGGCCAAAGAAACTGACGGTAAAAGGAGCGACTGGATAGACTTTATTCACCAGCATAATATGACAGAATGGGTAAATGTATATTACTCCAAAGAAGCAGAGCAAGCAAGGGTTTCGGCAAGCATCCCTTCCTACTCACAGTTGTATGATGTGCAAAGTTTTCCTACATTGTACCTGTTGGATAAAGACAAGCGCATTATTGCAAAAAAACTGACCTATACCCAACTAAATGAAATTTTGGAATACCGTAGTAAAACTGGCAAATCCTAATGAAAAAAATACTTACTGCTTTTTGTGTGCTGGCTATATTTACAGCGCCGGCACAAACGCTTTTTACCTATGGCAAAGTTGCCGTGCCTGCGACTGATTTTATCAGGGCCTTTCAAAAAAATAATGCTAAGGCTACTACCGAAAAGGGTATAAAAGATTACCTCGATCTGTACATCGCTTCCCGGTTGAAAGTGGCCGAGGCTAAAGAGTCGGGATTTGATACATTACCACAATTAGTGACTGATTTAAGTAACCTGCGACAGCAAATTTTGCCCAATTATTTAAATGATAAAGAAAGCCTGAACAAGCTGGTAGCAGAAGCTTTTGAACGATCGCAAAAAGATATTCGTGCGGCCCACATTTTTATTGCGTTTACAAAGGGTGGAATTACTGATAGTGCGGCTGCAAAAAAGAGACGTGATGAAGTACTGCAAAAACTAAGAAATGGAGAAAAATTTGAAGAAGTAGCGAAGCAATATTCTGATGATCCATCCGCGCAAACAAATGGCGGTGACCTTGGCTGGGTAACTGTTTTTAGCTTGCCGTACGAGTTGGAAAATCTGTTGTACAAAACAAATAGCGGCGCTACATCGGCGCCTTATCAGTCAAAAGCAGGCTACCATATTTTTAAAAACGGAAACGCAAGAAAAGCAGTAGGCAAAATAAAAGCTTCGCAAATTTTACTGGCTTTCCCGCCGGGTGTTGCTGAAGCTACAAAAGCCACACTTAAAAAACGGGCCGATTCAATTTACCATCGCTTAAAGGCAGGTGATGATTTTGGCAAGCTTGTAAGTATGTTTAGTAACGATGTTATTTCTTCAGCTTCTAACGGCCAGCTACAGGAATTTGGTGTAGGCGAATTTGAGCCGGTCTTTGAAAATGCAGTTTATGGCTTACCAAAAGATGGTGCTATAAGTAAGCCTTTCTTAACTGCTCACGGCTATCATATTGTGCAACGAATTAAATTGGTGCCGGTAGCCGTTAAATTAAATGCAGCTACTGCTGAAACTTTTCGCAATAAAATAGAGCAAAACGATAGGATACAAACCACTAAAGCAGCCCTGGCCCAAAAAGTTTTAAAAACAGCAGGCTATAAAAAATTGCTTCTTTCCGATGCCGAATTATGGGCTTATAGTGATAGTATTTTGTCTTACCTGCCCACTAAAATGAATGTTACTATTAAGCCAAATACAAGCTTATTAAAAATTGGAGATAAAACAATTACTGTTAACGATTGGATGATGTATGCGCAAACTTTTCGGTTTAAAGCAGATGGCAGTGGCACAAAACCTTACCCGCAGTTATGGGATGATTTTGTACAAGCAACGGCCCTGCAATATTATAGCGATCATTTAGAAAGCTTCAATGAAGACTTTAATGCGCAGCTATCAGAATTTGCCGAAGGCAATTTATTCTTCGAGATCATGCAGCGGAAAATATGGACACCTGCACAGGCCGACAGTGTAGCGTTGACCAGTTATTACAACACGCACAAGAATAATTATTATTGGAAGCAAAGTGCCGATGCAGTGGTTTTTTATGCAACTGACGCAGCCTTAGCAAAAGATTTTTACAAAGAACTCAAAGGTTCTCCCGCAGCCTGGAAACAAACCATTTCAAAATATTCTGAAAAGATAACAGCTGACTCTGCACGGTTTGAGCTAACGCAACTACCAAATGGAACAGGACAACAATTAAGTCCACGATTATTAACATCGCCGGTAGTGAATAAAGGCGATAACACAGCTTCATTTGCATATATCATTCGCCTGCATCCTGCAAAAGAACCCCGAAGTTTTACCGAAGCAAAAGGGTTGGTAATAAACGATTACCAGTTAGCATTGGAGAAAAGCTGGGTAAATGACTTAAAAAAGAAATACCCCGTTAGTGTAAACGAGAAAGTTTGGCAAGAAGTGGTGAAAAAAGTTAGAGGGAAATAGTTTGGGGTTTGGGGTTTGGAGTTGACGTGATGGGCGAAGGCTTCTTTATAAGGATGTTTTTTTGTGTTAGGCTGAAGTACTGCTATAAAGCATCGTTGCGTCGCACTCTTGTACGTTCTTATCGCTATGGAGCAAAAAGCCTTGAGCAATGCGTCTGACCGCCTGGAGCGACTGACAGATGTTGCAAAGAACTGTTGAAAAAATATTTATCCTAATTGGGATAAGCTAAACATATTATTTACCCGTATTCCTTTCTCTGTTTGCTGCAGGTTGCAGCACTCAATCTTAGGGTCATGTTCAAAAAATAAAATGTAATCCTTCTCCACTGCTTCGGTTAAAAAACTTTCCTTTTCATTGAGCGTGGTTAATGGAAACATATCATACGCCATCACATACGAAATAGGTATATGACCAGCGCTGGGTAACAAATCAGCCATATATACGATTGTTTTATCACCATATTTTATTTGAGGCAGCATCATGCTTTCTGTGTGGCCCCTTACAAATCGCAAGGATATATTTTCGGTAAAAGGAGATATAGGTAAGAAGTCAACATTCTGATGCCTTGGAGCATCTATAAATTTCAGTTGTCCACTTTGCTGTATGGGTATAATATTCTCCTTTAAGAAGGATGCTTTTTCACGGTCATTGGGGGCTGTAGCCCATTCCCAATGTTTTTCGTTACTCCAATAAGTTGCTTTTGTAAAGGCAGGAACTAATTTATCACCTTCGCGAATTATAGCCCCGCCGCAATGGTCAAAATGTAAATGCGTAAGTAATACATCGGTAATATCATCCCTACGAAAACCATGTTGCGCTAACGATTTATCCAGTGTCTCATCGCCATGCAAATAATAATGACTGAAAAACTTTTGATCTTGTTTATCGCCGATTCCGGTATCAATTAAAATTAATTTATCGTCATCTTCAATCAGTAAACAACGTAAAGCCCATGTGCATAAATTGGCTTCATCAGCGGTATTAATTTTGTTCCAAATACTTTTAGGAACTACGCCAAACATAGCACCGCCATCTAATTTAAAATAGCCGGTATTGATAGAATAGAGTTTCATTTTGCAATGCTTAATTTATTTTGTTTGTACAAAGCGGATAGTAAAAGAAGTAATCCAATGGTAAAGAAGGTAATTAAAGAAAGTACCGAATTGCGCATATCGTTGGTAAGTTCTTCTATAAAACCAAAAGCGGTCAGGCCAATTACGATAGCAATTTTTTCAGTCACATCGTAAAAGCTAAAAAAAGAAGCTGTATCCCGGGTTTCAGGCATCAGCTTAGAATAGGTAGAGCGGCTTAATGATTGTATCCCTCCCATCACCAGGCCAACACCAATTGCCAATGCGTAAAAATGATATTCAGAGGTCATAAGGTAGGCGGCAATGCAGATAATGATCCAAAAAAATACTACGCCGATAAGCACTCTAAAGTTGCCGTAAATGCCCGATAGCTTTGCCATCAGGAAGGCGCCTGCAATAGCTACTAATTGAATAAGTACAATAGTGATTATCAATTTTGTTGATGGCAGGTTAAATACTTTACTTCCAAAATTGGTAGCAGCCAGCATAACAGTTTGCACACCCATGTTGTAAAAGAAAAAAGCAAAAAGGAAACGTTTTAGCACCGGCATTCTCATTACCTGCGAAAAAACTTTTTGCAGCTCCCTAAACCCGCCTACAATGAAGTTCTTTTTTTTATTGTTTGTTGATACTGCATTTCCCATCGGTAAATGCTTAAATGGTATTTGTGCAAATCCTATCCACCACAATCCCACTAATAAAAAGGTTAGCCGCACGGCATCTCCTTCACCTTTTAAGAAAGGAATTTTATTCCAAAAAAGAACCAGCAAAAACCCAATAATCTGCATTAAAACACTTCCAATATATCCATAAGTAAACCCCTTTGCACTTATACGATCCCGGTCTTGTTCGGCAGCAATTTCAGGCAGGTAAGAATTATAAAAAACCAGGCTGGCATAAAAGCCAAAAGCAGCTACCATCATGCAAATGATGCCTAACGAAAAAGTTTCCGGCTTAAAAAAATACAGGCCGCTGCAAGCCAAAGCACCCACTGTACAAAAGAATTGCATGAAGCGTTTTTTGTTTCCCTTATAATCTGCCACGGAGGAAAGTATAGGAAGTAAAATGGCAACCAGTAAATAGGTGGTTGCCAGCGCATAATTGTACAGCGCTGTATTCACATAAGTTCTTCCTAAAAAGTTTACATTTCCATTGAAAGGTTCTGCCTTTGTCATTTCAGTATAATACACCGGGAAAAATGTTGTGGTTATAACGAGGTTATAAACGCTGTTGGCCCAGTCGTACATAGCCCAGGCGTTAATAACTTTTTTAGAAGCTGTTGGCATGTTGATTTTATTGAGGGTACTGTCTTCTCTGCCTGAGGCAGCTAAGACAGATGGGTAAAAGTAAAAAAGACATCTCAGCAAGATGTCTTTTTTTATAACGAAGCCAATTAGTTCAGTTGTTTAAAACTGAGGGCATCGAAGATTGGCTTGCTTAGTGAGTGAATCTACATTGAATTTTTTCGGTGTTCTAATTTCAGTTTAACTATTTTAATTCTTATACTGCTCACGTTGTTCGTCTGTAAGTTTGGGTAGAGGTGGCATATCCTCATATGTGGTGTTGGTCAGAATCATTTTTGCTTTCTTACCATCAAATACTTTCTCCTGCATTAACTCTTGCCAATAGCTAAAAACAGGCAATACCTGGGTGCTTATTTTTTTGGGATCTACTACTACCCGCACTACCGGGATTCCTTCTTTTTTTTGATAAAAAATATCCGATTCTTTTTCCTCTCCCAAAAGGTTTATACCGGTAAAAAAATCTGCCAGCTTTTTTACGTCTGCTTTTTTTATTTCGCTGTTGTCGTAAAATAAATTGCTTCTGCCTACTGCATAAAGAGCTATGGGGTTCAACACTTCTTTATCTTCTAGCTTATCATTAGCTAGCGCAACCCGGGTTGTTTTGCCACCAAATACAGCCTCCGAAATATCGTACTGCAACTTCCACCAGCTTAAACGGCTGGCATCGGTCATCTTTTTTTCATCCACTACAAAATGTATTAAATAATCGTCTTCATCTTTTGTCAATTGCACCGACTTTGGCGTCTTCTTATCAAAGAATTCCTGTTTTTCTAAATACTTGCCCAGCGATTGCGCCTGTGCCTCTGTAACGCCATTACCCTTGTAAAAAACTTCGTTCTCGCCAAAGGCAATTTTTTTACCATAATTATCGCAGGAAGAAAGTGTCCATAATACAGGTAAGAGGAAAACAAAAAAATTTTTCATGTAAAAGCAGTTTAAAGAAGTGAGTGGAATTATTTAAAATAACCCGATAAAACTAAAAAAAGAAGAATGCTTCCTGCAATAATCCGGTACCAGCCAAAAAGCTTAAAGCCATGCTTCTGCAAATAAGTAATAAAAAATTTAATGGCTATGAGCGCCACTATAAAGGCAACGATATTTCCGATGGCTAAGAGTTTTATTTCTTCTGCATTAATTTTCCCTTTGTCTTTGTACCAATCATAAAGGTCTTTTGCTGTAGCCGCAAACATTGTTGGTACGGCGAGGTAAAACGAAAATTCAGCAGCCAGCTTGCGGGTTAATCCCTGCTGCATACCGCCAATGATAGAAGCGGCACTGCGGCTAACTCCCGGCACCATCGCCAGCACCTGCCACAAGCCAATAGTAAATGCCTTTGGATACGTGATTGCCGATTCGCTGTCGTGTTTTGGCCTGTTAAAAACAGCATCTACAAAAAGTAAAACAATACCACCTGCCAACAAGCTAATAGCTACAGTAAGATTGCTTTCCATTAAGCCTTTTATTTTGCTTGAAAACAAGGCGCCAAAAATGAGGGCAGGAATAACAGCTACCAGTAGTTTGATATAAAACTGCCAGCGGGCAAAATCAAAAAATTTTTTATAGTACAATACAACCACCGCCAGGATAGCACCCAACTGGATCACTACTTCAAATAGCTTGGTAAAAGATTCTTTTTCAATGCCCAGAAAAGAAGAGGTGATGATCATGTGGCCGGTAGAAGAAACGGGCAGGAACTCTGTAATTCCTTCTACAATGGCAATAATAATAGCCTGGAAAATACTCATTATACAGGTGCTTCAGTATTTTTCGGAGTCCGAAAGATGGCATAGATTTCAATGGCAAGGCCAATTAAAATAATGATGGGCGCCACTGTAATACGCCGGGCACTATACACTTCACTTTGATCAAACACATTTGGGTCGGTGTTGCCGCCGCCGGCCATTAATAAAAACCCTACAATTAAAACTGCCACGCCAATCAGCATCCACATAAAATTTTGCTTGTCAAATAACCGGCCTGTCTCGCGGCGTTTGGTAACGGCAGGTATGGCGGTTTTTGTTACAGTATTAGCGGGCTTTGTTGCTTTCATTATAATAAACTTAAGTGCGGCAAAATAAGGGAAAAAGTTTGGGGTTTTGAGTTTAGGGTTTGGGGTTATCCTGTTGCAATAAAATTCTTTACTGTAACAAGCTGTTTGTAAATACGTTGGTTCTTACGCTTCAAAGAACCCGAAACCCTAAACTCAAAACCCGAAATTCTAATATAGTTCATCCAGCTTCATACGCAGGTATTTTAAAACGCTACGGTAGGTACTTATAAGGTTGATAGAAATACCGATAATTAAAAGAATTAAAAACAGGAGCAGCAGCTTGCCTGTGTCTTGAAGTTTTACTAAATCCGGAAAATAGCTTTGTGCCAGAAGTACCAATAAGTACACCAGCACAATGGCTATAACCGCACTGATGGCGCCATTGATGATGGCCCTGATGTTTAGCGGCCTGGCAATAAACCAGCGGGTAGCACCTACCATTTGCATGGTTTTAATAATAAAGCGGTTACTGAACATAGCCAGTCTTATAGTATTATCAATTAAAAAAATAACGGCAATAGCAATAATAATAGCCACTATCAACATGCCCATGCTTATGCGCTTAATATATTGGTTCAGGTTACTTACGGCCACTTCAGGGTACCTCACTTCGCTTACATAAACATTCTGTTTAAGGTCGGCTTCTATGTTCTTTAGCGAGTCAAGGTTAACATACAGATTTTGAACATGCAAAAAAACGGCGTTGGGCAGCGGGTTGAAGGCTAAAATCTTTTCCCAGTCTTTATTGCCTTCCGCACCATCCTGCTGCATAAAGATGGCTTTAGCGGCTTCTTTGTTCACGAACTTATAATCTTTTATATACGGTTTAGAAGCTATTTGTTGCATTAGGTCCGCACTGTCTTTTATATTTAAATCGCCACGGAGGTAAGCTCTTACTTCCACATTATTTTTTAAAATATCGCCAAGCTTATTGGTATTGATAATGATCCAGCCCACTAGCCCTAATAGAAACAAAACCAGCGTTACGCCAATAACACTCATTATGTAGGATGGTTTCCCACGCTTAGACGAAGCTTTTCCGATTTGTGACATGCAAGAATTTTTTTACAAGTGGACAAAAATAAGGTTTGGTGTAATGCCTGAAGGTTGTAACAACAGCAATTAAAAAGAATAAACAGTTGAAACAATTATTTTTGCCTTTCCCTAACGGTTGCTTGCTTTAGAATATTGTTGCTGTGTGGAAGAAGGAAATGTGACTCCCGCTGAGGCGGGACAGGTTATGCAAAAATTAAGAGGCTATAATGAATTTTTTTTGTTGCCAGCAGCAGAATATCTATTAAGCGCCTGTTGTGTCACTCACTTGTATGACAACAAGTCTATTGAGCTTTTTCAACAACAATACAAACTGAATTTCGAACAGGTGAACAAGGAATATCAAATGATGAAGTGAAACAGAAAGAAATGAACGAATGTAGGGACATCCGCCTGAGGCGGATGTCCTAATGCCCGAACTAAAACGACCTGCCTTCGTTGAGGCTGTGGCAGGCAAGCAGGAAACAAATAACGAGAAAAGGAACAATGGAGTATAATTTCAGAACGATAGAACAAAAGTGGCAGCAAAAATGGATGGCTGATGGCACATACAAAGTGTCGAACGATTCCGGTAAGCCAAAATATTATGTGCTGGATATGTTTCCATACCCAAGTGGTTCAGGACTTCATGTAGGCCATCCATTGGGTTACATTGCGTCCGATATTTATGCACGGTACAAACGGCTGAAAGGGTTTAATGTATTGCACCCGATGGGTTATGATGCCTTTGGATTACCTGCGGAGCAATATGCTATTGAACATGGCGTACACCCGGCAGAAAGCACAGCGAAAAATATTGCAACCTTTCGCAATCAGTTAGATAAAATTGGATTTAGTTACGATTGGAGCCGCGAGGTAAATACGTCCAATCCTAAGTATTATAAATGGACACAATGGATTTTTCTGCAGCTTTTTAAAAGCTGGTATAATAGAACCGCGAATAAGACAGAGCCTATTAATGGCTTGATAAAAATATTTGAGGGGGAAGGAAATTTTAATCATCCGATTCCAAATACAGCCTTTCAAATTCCCGAGTACCCGCATGTAACCTTTACATCCGAAGCCTGGAAAGCATTTCCGGAAAAAACACAGCAGGCTATTTTAATGGAATACCGTGTGGCCTATTGCGGCTATGGCGAAGTGAATTGGTGCGAAGCTTTAGGAACTGTGTTAGCCAATGATGAAGTAGTAAATGGGGTTAGTGAACGTGGCGGCTACCCGGTAGAGAAAAAAAGACTGCGTCAATGGTATTTAAGAATTACGGAGTATGCAGATAGATTATTACAAGGATTAGAAACAGTGGATTTTAGTGATGCGATGAAGGAGATGCAGGGGAATTGGATTGGGAAGAGCAGCGGGGCAGAGATTACGTTCCGCCTCACCCCCGGCCCCTCTCCTCACGGAGAGGGGAGTGAAGACTCCGATAGTTCTATTGCTGTCGACGGTAGTAAAAAAGAGAGTGGGCATTATTTTAAAACTGCGGATAAAACAACCTGGAAAACATCAAAAGAGTTTGGAAAAGAAAACCGGCAACATCCTACCGAAGCCGAAGATTTGTTATGGCAGCAACTGCGAAATAATCAGTTAGGTGTTAAGGTTAGAAGGCAACATTCGATTACAGGATATATCGTTGATTTTGCTATACTCGAAACCAATTTGGTTATTGAAGTAGATGGTGGATACCACAATGAAACAGAACAAGCAAGTATTGATAAAGGAAGGCAAAATGATTTGGCCCAGCATGGCTACTCAGTTATCCGCTTCACTAATGACGAAGTCATTAATTATATAGTAGATGTTCTTCAAAAAATAAAATCCCACATTCACCAAGCGAAAGAAAAGAAAAAACAGTCAGGCTCTGTTCCCCTTCTCCGCGAGGAGAAGGGGTTAGGGGATGAGGCGGTTATCCGTGTTTATACAACAAGGCCCGACACCATCTTTGGTGTTGACTTTATGGTAATAGCTCCCGAACACGAACTTGTTTCTCAAATCATAACCCCCGGACAAAAAGCCCCCGTCGAAGATTACATCACCTACGTAAAAAGCCGCAGTGAACGGGAACGCATGGCGGAGAAAAAAATAAGCGGTGTGTTCACTGGTGCTTATGTTATCAATCCATTTAACGGCGTTCAAATTCCCATCTGGATTTCAGAATATGTATTAGCTGGTTATGGTACCGGCGCTATTATGGCGGTGCCAAGTGGCGATGAACGTGACCACAAGTTTGCACTGCATTTTAATTTACACATCACTAATATTATTGGCGATGCTTACAATGGCGAAGAAGCCAATCCAACAAAAGATGCCGTGCTGAGCAACAGTGGTTTTTTAAATGGTATGGTGATGCGTGACGCCATTGAAATAGTAATTAGTAAACTGGAGGAATTAGGAGTTGGCAAGCGCAAAGTGAATTATAAAATGCGTGATGCCGCCTTCAGTCGCCAGCGTTATTGGGGCGAACCATTTCCAATTGCTTGGAAAGATGGTGTTGCTTACCCATTAGATGAAAGCGAACTGCCATTGGAGTTACCGCATGTAGAAAAGTACGGCGCGGGACCAGAAGGCGAAGGGCCATTAGCAAATATTGATAGCTGGAAATATCAGGAAGTGAAGCTTGATTTATCGGAGTCTTCGCAAGTCCCCTCCGTGGGAGGGGATTTAGGGGAGGCCGGGGCCTTAGAAACCAACACAATGCCCGGCTATGCCGGAAGCAGTTGGTATTTTTTACGCTACATGAACCCGCATAACGATGAAACATTTTGCGATAAACCTGTAAGCAGTTATTGGAACCAGGTTGATTTATATGTAGGCGGAACGGAACATGCTGTTGGCCATTTATTGTATAGCCGCATGTGGACAAAAGCATTGTATGATTTGGGTTTGATAACGTTTGACGAGCCATTTAAGAAGTTGCTGAACCAAGGGATGATAACAGGTAACTCGTACTTCGTTATTGGATTTTATGCACTGAAATTAGAAGAAACTATTTCCGATTTGGAAATCGATCAATTATATCGTGAAAAGTTTGGTGAATTTTTAATATCAATTGAAAATTTTGAAAAAGGATTTTCTACAATTTTTGAATTAAATGGAAAAAAATATAGAGTAGAAGATATTTCAGAATTTCAAAAATCAAGAATAAGATATGCTCATTTCTTTGTTGATTCTAAAGATCGATTAACAAGGGATGGTTTAATAAAGGCATTTCAATTAGATAATCTTTCATCTGAAGAAATAAAAAAGCAATTAGAATTTATTTTTTGGAATGGAAAAACTGAAGATGGTGAAGACTTTATCCAATGCAAGCATGAGATGGAGAAGATGTCTAAATCGAAATTCAACGCAGTGAATCCTGATGAAGTAGTTACTAAATACGGCGCCGACACCTTCCGCATGTACGAAATGTTCCTTGGGCCAATAGACCAAAGCAAACCCTGGGATACAAAAGGCATAGAAGGTGTACACCGCTTCCTTAAAAAGTTATGGCGCTTATTCTTTGACGACTCTACTCCCCTCTCCGCGAGGAGAGAGCCTGTCCCGCCAAAGCGGGAGGCCGGGGGTGAGGCGGAACTGATAACAGAAGATAAACCAACACCCGAAGAATTAAAAGTCTTACACCGCACCATCAAAAAAATTGAAGAAGACACAGAACGTTTTTCTTACAACACTGCAGTCAGCGCCTTTATGGTTTGTGTAAATGAACTCACAGATTTAAAATGTCATAAGAAAGAAATACTGGAACCTCTGCTTATTTTATTAGCACCCTACGCACCTCACATAGCGGAAGAACTTTATCATCAGTTACGCAACCCCCTCTCCTTTGGAGAGGGCCGGGGTGAGGTCTCAATATTAAATGCTTCTTATCCAACCTTCAATCCCTCTTATTTAGTAGAAAGCACTAAAGAATATCCGGTTTCTATCAATGGTAAGCTACGTACAACTTTAGTGCTTGATGTAAATGTTACAGAAGAGCAGGTAAAGGCTATAGCGTTATCAAACCCTATTGTAAAAAAATGGATAGAAGACAAGCCCGTAAAAAAGTTCATTTTTGTAAAGAATAAAATGGTAAATGTCGTAGTTTAATAAAAATTTTAAAATGCGCTATCTTCTTTTATTGTTAGTGGTGCTAAGTTCCTGCGAAGTAAAGGTGAGCACCGGCCACGAAGAAACAAAAGAAAAAAAGGCCGGCAATAAGAATAAGATCAGGAATGGTATCGATATTAAATCAAGCGGCGGAGTAAACATTGAACAAGCCTTCCTGACGTATGTGGAGGACGGATCTTTTGTGAGTGAAGACAACAGCACAGGAATAAACAAACCTGTCAAACTCAATCTTATTGTTAAAGGCTGGAAAGAAAAAGAAGGCAAGGTGTATTTAGATGCAGAACAAAAAGTAACAACCAGCGAAGGCAACCTCATACTGGACAAAAAGAACATGCTGGCGGAGTTTACTGACATAAGCCCAAAAGATGCTGAATATCTAAGTTTCCAGGTTGTAATTACCAGGCTCAATAAAATCTTTGATTATTTTCTTGTAGAAGTGAAAGCCTGGAATAAAGAATTTGATCAAACCGTGGAAGCCTCATTTAAAATTCATATTGAATAAAGTATCTCATCTTTTCTTCAGCTTTATCACAGCACTGCTTTCTTCCGTACTGGCAAGGTTTGCTGTATATCTTTTGTCTCCAACATTTGCAACCATGTAAGAGGTGTTTGGCGGGATGGTGCCTAAATTTTCAGCCACCATAATTAATTCACTGACCTCACTTATATCAGTGGTAGAAATTTTTATGATGTATGGCTTATCGGATAATTTTATGTGTGTGAATAACATCCTGCCATCAAGAAAAAGCGATATAGAATCACCATCAACAATGGCATTATCATAAAAAGAAAGAGAGATAGAATCACCTTCAACCGGTATCGTGGTAAATACTTTTTTCGTTCGGGTAATAAGCTTTTGCTCAATTGTCTTTGGCGTTGTAACTGCTATTTTTTCCGGTTCGGGCTGTACTGCTTTTTTCTTTTCAGTTGGTGGAATCATCACGATGCTTTCTTTGGGCTTAACTGCAGGAAAGCTGATAATTATTTCTTTGATTGGTTGGTAGGCTATAATGGAAATACTGTCAATAATAGATGGGTCGTTGGTGCCGGTAGTGTAGTTATCAATCACATAATCCCATTCATCGGTAAATGTAGGTTCGTTATATATTTTTTGCAGGTGCACCGGGGTTTCGCCATCTTGACTTTCCTTTTCTGTTGAGGAACCATCAAGCTTCATCACATTACCACCCGGACAATTAAAATCTGCTCTTGATGCTAACGGCACTTTACCTGGGCCGCCAAATAAGCCACTACTTTGCTCTGCCACCAATTGATCATCCCACCAAACCACCTGGTTGTTGCCCTCATCAAAATAACCTTTGATGGCATAACGTCTATAACTTTTGTTTGATGAGTAATAGTACGAAGTGCCGGTGATGCTGTCGCCGTTTTTAATAATTTTTACTTCAATATTTTCTTTGGCAATTTTTCCATGCCATACACCGGTTACCATTTGGGCTTGCACAGATAATAATGTGAAACAGAAGATGAAGGACAAAAGGATTGGCCGATAAGATTGACAGCTGGTAGTTTTTATAGGATTCATGCTTTAGCTTAAACGAATGAATTGTCAAGTTAGTATTCGCACAACTTTTCGTTATCCTTAGAATATAAAATATCTATAACCATTCCTTAACTTAACTGCTCTAATAAAAACCAATCCTATGGCACATGCAAACTTGCCTCTCATCAATGCCCTTCGCAATGCAGCGCAAAATCTCCGCAATGGTTCGCATTATGCATGGGGTCATCACGGCTCCTGCAATTGTGGCCATGTACTGCAAGTGCTAACGCAATTAAGTAAAGAAGAAATTGTTCGCCATGCACAAACCGTTTATGGCGAGTGGACGGAAATTGCCGAAGAATATTGTGACACTACCCATGTGCCGGCTTACTTGCTTATTTCTGAACTTGAAAAGCTTGGCCTTACACCAACAGACATTCACAACCTTGAATATTTAGAAGACAGAACCGTTTTGCAAAACCTGCCCGGCGGCTTTCGCTGGCTGCAAAAAAATGTGCGGGCAGATGTAATCGTTTATTTTGAAACCTTTGCAACAGTATTAGAAGAGAAGTTGATTGCCAGCGTCAAATTACCCAAAATAGAAGCATGGCAAATGACTTCGATCTAAGAATTTTTATTAATGGTATTATCAACTCTCCATTCGGTTGTATTTTGTTGGCAAATGCAACTACATGAATAAATTTTTTTGCTACCTGCTTTCGATTGTTTTAGCAACAGCAGCTTCCGCACAAAAAGCCGAAACTTATTTTCTTTCGCAACCGTCTTTAACACCTAATGGCCAAACAGTAGTGTTTAGTTTTGAAGGCGACTTATGGAAAGCGGCATTGAGTGATGGACAAGCCTATCGCTTAACCGCTATGCAAGGCTATGAAACCGGAGCTAAAGTTTCGCCGGATGGAAAATGGATCGCCTTTACCGGAAGGCAATATGGCAACGCTGATATTTATGTAATGCCAATTACCGGTGGCGATATACGGCAGATTACTTTCCATAGCGGCACCGATGAAATGAATAGCTGGAGCTGGGATTCAAAAACTATTTATTTCAACAGCAACCGCGCCGGGCAAGTCTCTGGTTATAAAGTGGGCATGAATGGCGGTACGCCGCAACGGGTGTTTGGGGATTATTTTTTTCAGTACGATCATAACCTCGTTGAGCATCCATCCACCGGCGAAATATTTTTTAACGATACCTGGGAAAGCAGCAACCAGGCGCATCGCAAGCGATATAAAGGGCCGTTCAATCCTGATATACAATCTTACAACGCTAAAACAAAAAAATTTACAAAATATACCGACTGGATAGGAAAAGATTTTGGCGCAACAATAGACAAGAACGGCAACATTTATTTTATTTCTGATGAAGCCAATGGCGAATACAATTTATACACGCTTGATAAAGGAAAAAAAGAAGCCCTGACAAAATTTCCAACCTCTATCAAATCACCATCGGTAAATGCGGCTGGTGGCAAGATTGTTTTTGAAAAAGATTACCAGTTATGGATGTATGATGTGGCGGCAAAGAAGGCAGAGAAACTGGCATTGTCCATCTATCGCAACAATGTTCTTTCCAAAGAAAAAGACTTTGATGTAAAAGGCGCTATTACAAATTTTGATGTTTCTCCTGATGGGAAAAAATTAGCATTTACTTCAAGAGGCGAAATCTTTGTAAGTGATATTGAAGGAAAATTTATTCAACAAATAAATAAAGGTTCTGCTGAAAGAGGAAGAGAAATCAAATGGCTGAACGATAATCAAACATTGTTGTACAGTCAAACAAAAGATGGGTATTTGGCCTGGTACACCATCTCTGCAAATGGTAGCAGCACACCAAGGCAAATTACTACTGATAAAAAAAATAACCGCAGCATTGTGTTCAATAAAAAACATACGATGGCTGTTTATTTAAGCGGACGTGATGAAGTGAAATTGCTTGACCTGAAAACAATGGTTTCAAAATCGTTGGTGAAAGATGAGATCTGGGGCGTTCAAAATAGTGATCCCGGCTTCTCGCCAAAAGATGATTATGTAGTGTTCACCGCATACAGGAATTTTGAACAGGACATTTTTATTCATGATCTGAAAAAAGGCAAAACATTTAATCTCACCAACACCGCTATTACCGAAGCCGGCCCCATCTGGTCGCAGGATGGCAAGTATATTTATTTTACAACTTCCCGCCTGAAACCTGCTTATCCGTTGGGTTTGCAGAACCCAAAAATTTATCGCGTAGCGTTGGAAAAATTAGACGATCCGTACCGCATTGATAAATTCAATGAGTTATTCAAAGACGAGAAGAAAGACACGGCAGCAACTAAAAAAGATACAGCAGCAAAACTTTCTCCGCAGGTTCCTGACAACTCTCCTTTGGTGATTGATATGGACAATATTATGGAGCGTGTTGAATTGATCTCGCCTCCATTTGGCGATCAGTATTTGCAGCTATTGTACCAGAAAGGTGATAAGACAACGGTATTGTTTTTAAGCAATCATGGCGAAGGAAAGAATGCTTTATGGAAAACAGTTTTAGAGCCGTTTGAAACTATCAAAACTGAAAAGATTGCCGGCACCGAGAGTGCTAATCTGGGTGGCATTGTAGAAGTAAACGATAAACTGTATGCGCTTTTAAATGGCACCATTCACAAAATAAATTTAGAAGCAAATAAAGCTGATCCCATAGCAACCAGCTATGCCTTTAGAAGGGCCCTGCAGGAAGAGTTTGCACAGATCTTTGAAGAAATGTGGGCCGATGTGCAGGAGAACTTTTATGATGAGAATTTTCATGGTGTTGATTGGGTGAAGATGAAAGAAAAATTTCAACGTTTTGTGCCTTACCTAAATACCCGCGCCGACCTGCGCATTATGATGAATGATTTGTTGGGTGAATTGAATTCATCGCACCAGGGCTTTAATACATTTGGAACGGATGAAGCCATTAGCCTGCAAAACACAACGATGGAAACAGGAATTGTTTTTGAAAACGATGCGCCGTATAAAGTAAAGTATGTTGTGAAGCGAAGTGCTTCTGATAGAAAGGGTGCAGACATTAAACCCGGTGATATATTAATGAAAGTGGCCGACAGAACCGTTGATCAAGCAATAGACAGAAGCTATTATTTTACACGGCCTTCTTTGGATAAGGAGATCAAGCTGACCTTCTCCCGCAACGGACAGAATTATGATGTGAAGCTGCACCCGCAAGGCTCTTTATTCACCAACTTATACGATGAATGGATTGACAATAATCAAAAGCGTGTAGATGAAAAAAGCAACAAGCATATTGCCTACGCCTGCATGAAAAATATGGGAGGGGGAGAGTTGGAAAACTTTTTAGTTGATATGACCAAAGAGTTAAACAACCGTGATGGATTGATCCTTGATCTTCGCTACAATACGGGTGGAAATGTGCATGATGAAGTGTTGAAGTTCTTAAGCCAAAAGAGTTACCTGCAATGGAAATACCGCGAAGGGCAACTAACAAAACAAAGCAATTTTGCACCAAGCGACAAGCCGATTGTTTTATTAACCAACGAACAATCTTTGAGCGATGCGGAGATGACAGCGCAAGGTTTTAAAGCCCTGAAGCTGGGTAAGATCATCGGCAACGAAACCTACCATTGGATCATCTTCACAAGCGGAATGAGTTTGGTAGATGGCTCTCTTGTTCGCATGCCGTCGTGGGGTTGTTATACTTTGGAAGGAGCAGATATAGAAAAGAGCGGCGTGAAACCCGACATCCTAATTATTAATTCATTTGAAGATAAGATCAATGGCCGCGACCCACAGTTGGATAGGGCGGTTGAAGAAATTATGAAAAATGGAAGTAAGTAAAATAGACGTAATGAATTTGTTATGAAAAAAAGTCCTGGTGTAGGCCGGGACTTTTTATTGTGTGAAGTAAAGGTATTTAAAGAATGACGAAAAGCCGTTGGCGTGGACGCCAACAGCAGCGTTAGTGGCGTATTTTGAAACCTTTGCGGATATGCTGGTAAAAAGATTAATTAACAGCATACCGCTTCCAAAATTAGAAGCCTGGCAAAATGGCAACGGCTCAATAACGCCGCTTCTTTAGAATGATTTGGAAGCTTACACTTTTCAATTGAAGGAGCCATAAAAATTACTTCTCTTTTAACACGGCAGCAGAACAGCAGCAAGGTGAAGCGGGTTAGTTTTAGTGACCATGAATCAACTGAAACTTTTGCCTGTTCTTCTTTTCTTTTCCAGCATTACTTATTCCCAACAAACCGCCCTCGTTTTTAAAAAGGGAACCCACGCCGTCAGCACTTTTTGGAAGGGCGATTTTATTGCCTTTCAAACAAGCGATAAGCAGTGGCAGAAGGGCGAGCTTATGCGAATTCAAAACGATTCTTTTTACATACGGCCAATGGTGGTGTTATACGGAATGATGCACAACGATACGCTGCGGTATGACATACAACCTTATTCATTAGCCGACGTATATGCCATGCCTAAGCGAGGCGTTTTGATAGATTACAGATACGGAAGCTTTCAGATTTCACCCGCAGGCGGTCACCAGCATTTTTACTGGATAAAGAGCGGCTGGTTGTTTCGCACAGGTGGTGCTGGCCATGCAGGTTTTCATCTGCTTAACGCTGCTGTTGATCACAATCTTTCGGTTAGTGGCCGCACACTGGGCATTGATGCGGGTGCCTTTTTATTCGGCATTTTGTTAAAGCATCTTTACAAACTCACCATTCGAACAGGCAAAAAATATCACCTGCAAATACTGACGCTCTCTAACAAGCCTGCGTAAGCAAGTAACGTCTCTTCATTTTTACTTTCTTATTATTTCGATGGTTAAAATGCATTTAGTGCCTGGCTGCATTGCTAGAAAGTAAATCGTATACTTAATTATAAAAAGTTCCGGTGTGATCCGGGGTTTTTTATATGTTGTAAAGTATTTAAAGAATGAACCAAAAAGCCGTTGGCGGGGGAACGATACGACGATAACGCCTGGTAGTAAAAGGCTAAGGTTTTTGAGGGTGGAAGAAAAATTTTCCCCCAAGCGAAAACCATCTTCCAAACACCTGTGGCGGGGACGCCCTACAGCAGCGTTAGGTTCATTATTCCCACTCAAACTTTACGCAATCATCACTCACATACTCTTCTTTATTTTTTATCCAGTCAGGCAAGCCGGGGGCTTGTATTCTTTCTCCACATTTTTCTTTATCTGCTACTTCGTGGTTTAATGCCAATAAATTTTCCAGAATAAAATCAGTGTCAATTGTTTTTTCTTTGGTGTCGAAGCCATATGCTTCCAACACGGCTTTGTCCAACGCTGCATGTAAATCTTTAATCGGGTTTTTGCCGGGCTGCTCCAGCAAGCGGTATAGATCACGAAGGCTCATGTGGTGTTGTTGCATGATTTTGGTTCTTTCTTCCCTTAATGTTTTTGCAGCATCGGCAACTTTTTTTATTTGAGATTCGGTTGGCGTTTGCGGCCAGGGGAAAGTGGCGAAAACTGAATCTGTTGTGTAACGATAATCTCCTTTGAGTGTTGAACATCTTACTTTAAGCCATTCTATATGATATATGGAGTGTATTATTCCAAAAGAATAATTATCATCAAAAGCAAAACAAATTAGGGCGTCATTTGGATGTATATCAGATGAAATAAATTCATAAAAAATTCTTGTTGATACTCTCGAGCCAACTATGTACCGTTGCTGCAAGTTTAAAATATTTAATAAATCCTCTCGTCTCCGCCACATCTTCCACCAACTCAAAAGCTGCGCTCCTCTTCCATTATCTTTTTTCTTTCCTTCACCTTCATCTTTAGCTTTTTCTTCTACAAATGGCAAAACTGTTTTTTTTAAACGTTCATACAGTTTAGAAAATTTACTTGCACCAATTTGATCATAAAAAGTAAAATCAATTACAAATCTCTCTGGTTGAGAACTATAATTTCCTACCAATTCTTCACCAATTAAAAATGGCTTCAACACTTCTTTATATTCTGGATGCTGCTTCAGTAGTTTAATGCCTTCTACTTTGCTTAATAAAAAACCTTCGTGTCCGTGCGTTTGCCCTTGAAAAACTTTTTTGGGTTTTTTATTGGACTGTAATTCTTTTACAATACTTAAATCAACAGTTAAATTTAAACTTGAGTTTATTTCATTTACAACATAACGATGTAATTCTTTTCGTTCTTCTATGTACAATTCTTTTTCACTTCCGTAATTTCCTTTTTTCCAACAAGCGATTGACACAAATACAATTGCTTCGCCACTCCATCTCATGCTATGTATGGCCGAAAATATTTCACCTTTATTGGTTACAATAATATCCAAGCCACCTTCTCTGCTGTAATTCTGGGTGATTGTATTTGTTCCTACCAAGCCTGCATAAGAATTTTCTTTCATTTGCTTATGGGCTTTGTAAAACCAATACACGCAAAAGTCTGCACGTCCAGGCACTTCAGGATAGGCGATTCTTAATTTATTAACGTACTCCGCTCCAAATTCTTCCTGCATTTTATTCTTGCTTTGAAAAGGCGGATTACCAATGATGGCATTCACTTCGGGCCAGGGAGTAAATAAAGCATCATCAGAAATAATATTGCTGTCCAAATTATCCAAAGGCAACGTGTCTTCAAACTCAAACGCTTGTTTAATACTTAGCTCTTTGGCAATCATCATGGTCACCTTTGCCAGTTCAACAGCGGTTGGATTTTTGTCAATGCCATAAAACTGTTTGGTGGTTACCATTCCGTTTTGCAGCTTATGTTGTATCACTTTTTCTGTATCGCCATGTTGTGTGCACAGGCCATTTAAATGTTTGAAAATTTCTTTTTCAATTAGCTTCATTTCCTTGTAGGCGATGAACAAAAAATTACCGCTTCCGCAGGCCGGGTCAAGCACTTTGTAATTGGTAAGCTCTACATGCAGTTGCAACAATTCATCGTAGGTTTTGTATTTATCTTTTGTAGAAAACGCATTCATCACGGAATCAATCTTTCTTCGCCATGGTTGTACAATTACAGGGCCAACGATTTTTTTTATGTCCACTTCATGCGTATAGTGTGCGCCGGTTTTGTGCCGCTTGTCTGCATCCATCAGGCTTTCAAAAATGCTTCCGAAGATGGCTGGATTAATATGCCGCCAGTTTTTAAAACAAGCCACTTCTAAATATTCTACTTCTTTTTTTGTCAGTTCAATTGGAACAATTTTTTGAAAGAGACCGCCATTAAAATAATCTACGTCCTTGTATTTTCCTGCCGGAGTTTTACCAGGCAAATTCATTTGTTGAAATAAACCTCCAATGAGGTCATACGTCACCGGCACTTTGTCGTAACCCGTGCCGGGATGTTCAATACATTCTTCAATGAGGCGTGTAAAAATTTTGCCGGGTAATAGCTCAACGTCCTCAGCAAATAAAGAAAGAATGCACTGGAGACAATAACGCATCGCATCTTCCTCAGGAATTTGCGGGTTGCGGTTTTTATTTGTAAGACTTTGATACAGGGCAGCAATAAATCTGGCAATTTTTTCTGTTACATCTTCTTTATCGGTTTTAAAAAGTGGTTTTTTTTCAACTGGCAATAAAAAGGCAAAAGCTTCTTTGCGGGTATGTACATCTTCAAGATTAATTTTTTCCTGTGGCTCGTAAATGTCTTTGTCAAAATCGTATATCCAAAACTCATCAAAATTGCAAAGGATAACATAGCGAGGTCTGTTGGGAACTAATTGTTGCCAGTAACTAAAGGCTTGCTGGTAGTGGATGGAAAGGTCTTCATCACGTTTTTTCATTTCAATAAGCACACGAGGTTTCCAAACCAAATCTGCAAAAGAAGTGCTTCGTTTATTTCATTGCTTTTAATTCGAAACTCTAAAGAAGCACCCGCACCTTTTAATCCATCCGGATATCCAAGCGCAATAAAGAAGTGATCAAGAAAAATTTGTGCTTCTCCTTTTTCATCACCACGGATGTGGGTTGTGCACCATTGAATAAAATTTCAAAACTCATGAAAAAAATTTACTAAGTGCACAACATAGACAAAACCAAAATCAAAACATGAATAGCAAAATATCTCTTTAGAATTACATGCACGATGGGAGCGGTAACAGTTACAAGTTTTATACTTATGCAGGCACGTCCATCCTTCGGCTTCGCTAAAGATGACACCTATGCACTAAACACAACACAAAAAAAGCCTCAATCAAAAATAGGATTGAGGCTTTTCAGTATCGTCGCAAAGCCAGTGTCTGTACGGCTGATAGCCCGACCCAAAGGTTGTACCCAAATAACAAGCCTTGTTGACATTAAGAGGGAAGAAAAAATGATTCTATTTGCCAACGGATATAGTAGCGTTTGGCAGTTCTACATGCAGTTTTACTTTGGCCTGGAGCGCTGCAAATACTTTCATCAGGGTATCAATGGTAGCGTTGCTGGCATTGCTTTCGAGTCGGGAAATCTGCGCCTTTTGAACCCCGATCAATTTGCCCAATTCCTCCTGCGTTAGCTGCCTTTGCTGGCGGGTTTGCTTAATGGCTTTGCCAATCAGGTCCATTTGTAATTCATACTCAAACATGTCCCGTTCAGCTGTGCCCTTCTTGCCAATTAATTTGTCCTGCACTTCGTTTAACGTGTACTTTTTCATAGCTTCTTTCCTTTTTGTTTTTCCGCCTCCTCAAAATATTTTTCCCGCAGGGCTTTAGTTTTTTGAATTTCTCCATCGGGCACCTTGCTTTGCTTTTTTATAAAACCATGCGTAGCAATCACCAGCGTATTTTGCTTATTCGTTTTGTCCCAAAAGGCAAGCAGGCGATATTGTAATCCCTGGTAAAGCGTTCTGAACTCCCAGATTTCATCAATCAGTTTCTTCAACAGTTCGGGGTCGTGCTCAACCTATGCACGACGAATGTTGTAAAGAATTTTCTGATGATGCTTTTTGTCAAGAGCAGCCAGGAGTTCAAATGCTTCTTCTAAAAAAACAATGTCAAAAAGTTGTTGCACGTAGTTTTGACTTGGGCTATAAAAATAATCAAGTTTCGTTAAAACGAAACCTGTTTTTTGCCTATTGAAGTGTTCAAATCAAAAAAAGTCCCAATCACAAAATATGATTGGGGCTTTTTCAGTATCATCGCAAAGACAGTGTCTGTGCGTTGGCGCTCCCTCTCCAGCTTTGCGGGAGAGGGCTGGGGTGAGGTGCTATATCTTCTTCTTCTTAATCTCCTCCAACATCTCTTTCACCGCTCTTTCCAACTGGGGATCTTTTCCACTTAGTAAAGACTTATAATCATTCGGCACTTTAATATCAGGCTCTAATTGCAGGTTCTCTACCGGTCGGTTTTCTTTACCAATAAAGGCCACCATCGGAATACCAAATACCATTGTCGGATCAATTTGTGTTTCCCACCAAACCGCTGTTCCTGTACCCGCTACCGGCATGCCAATCAGTTTACCAATCTCTAAAGATTTATAGGCATAAGGAAATAAATGCGCATCGGAATAATTGCTTTCGCTCATTAGCACTACAGAAGGATTTGTCCATCTGCCGCGAGGTTCACCGGATGGTAACCGCACACTCTGCGGTGCAAAATCCATATAACGTTTGCCGCTCAAAAAAGTTACGAGGTCGTCGTGTAAATTGCCGCCGCCATTAAAACGGGTATCAACAATCAGTGCATCCTTTGTAACCGACTTACCTAACACGTCTTCAAAGACGGTACGATAGCTGGCATCGTTCATTCCCTGTACGTGTATATAGCCAAATTCTTACCACACATTAATAACAATTACGATTTCCAGGAACTGTTAAGCGAATTTTTAGGAGAGTTGAATGCCTCGCACACCGGTGGCCGCTATGCACCGCCACAGGTGAATACCGATGCAACAGCCAGTCTTGGAATGTTATACGATGAAGGCTTTGAAGGCCCGGGCTTGAAAGTAATGGAAGTGCTGGATGCAGGGCCGGTTAGCAATGCGGCCTCTAAAATTAAAAAGGGATTGATCATTGAAAAGATAGATGGCGAGATGTTAAGCACGGACATGGATTGGGCAAAACTGCTGAACCGTAAATCAGGAAAAAATATTTTATTGAGCTTGTCCGATCCCGAAACAAAAAAGGGCTGGGATGAAGTAATCAAGCCAATAACACAAGGCGAAGAACAAGGCTTGTTATATGATCGCTGGGTTAAGAATAACCGTAAAAAAGTAGAGGAACTTTCGGGTGGTAAAGTTGGCTATATACACGTACAGGGAATGAACGATGCCAGCTATCGTACTGTCTTTGAAGACGTGTTAGGTAAGTCGGTTACAAAGGATGCACTGATTGTTGATACCCGTTTTAATGGCGGCGGCAATTTGCACGACGACCTCGTAACTTTTTTGAGCGGAAAAAGATATATGGATTTTGCGCCGCAGAGTGTGCGGT
>MWWF01000019.1_pt1 | contig 24476 bp, 27 predicted proteins | sample 1047351 | NCBI WGS metagenome assembly MWWF01 (sample SAMN06349970, study PRJNA376086) | soil metagenome | isolation source: MGM-3 sample Antarctic (ecotone) soil | place: Antarctica
CCTGTAGCTTGGTTGCCTATATTGTTTAGTGAGCATGCGTTTGTAGTGTGTTTTTAATGCTTGATGACAGTGTTCAATTAATGGTAATGCGCGGTAATTGAGCTTTTATCAAAGCATTCCAGAAGTAGACTGTGAAAAATTGAGTAGTATCGCTTTGTTTCCGTTCGAAATTGAGCATACACTATAGAAAAAATACTTATTAGTATCATAGTAAATTTTCTAATAAATTTGTTTGTAATAATGGGAAGGCAAAACACGTTTGTTCTCTTACTTATCCCCGTCCACTAGACGGTTGTTAATTTCAATCTGCATGAGCATAGAAAATAAGGGAAAAATAAAGGTCTTGATCACCGATGATCATGCTTTGTTTAGGGCGGGGGTGAAATCCACATTGGCGCATTATAATGATATTGAATTTCTTGGGGAAGCTGAGAACGGGATGCAATTGCTAAACCTGGTAAAATTTTTACACCCTGATGTTATTCTACTTGATATACAGATGCCGATCATGGATGGGATTGCCACCTTGCCAGAAGTTAAGAAGATACTACCAGATGTGAAGATCATCATGCTTACAATGAATGATGATGTAAGCATGATAAGCAAATTGATGGAAATTGGCGCTAATAGTTACTTAACAAAGAATAGCGATAGTGAAACTATTTATGAAGCCATAAAAACGGTACACCAAAATGAATTTTACTTTAACGAATACACAAATAAGGCGATGCTTAACGGGTTGCGAGCACGCCGTAATCAAGAAAACAACGCTACAGATGAGGCCGAATTAAGTGATAAAGAGATACACGTGTTGCGACTAATGTGCGATGAAAAAAGCACCAAAGAAATTGCTGAAATAGTAGAAATTAGCCCCCGTACAGTTGAAGCTATACGTGACAGGTTAAAAATAAAGACGGGCGCCAAAACTACAGCAGGCCTTATTTTATATGCCGTAAAGCATAGAATTGTAGAAGACTAACGGGTAATATCTTTGAAAGAGTTGAAGTTAACTCGGCATATGTCGGGTTTTTATTTTCTATTTGGAGATGCAGGTATATGTTAATCTCAACGGAAAATTATTACATAGGGAAAAGGCCTTTCTCTCGCCCGACAACCGCTCGTTCAGGTATGGCGATGGTTGTTTTGAAACCATGAAGTTGGTAAACGGTAAAATTCTCCTGAAAGATTACCACTTTGAGCGGCTTTTTTCATCCCTCACCATTTTGTTTTTTAATGTGCCGGTACACTTTACCAGCAGCTATGTGGAGAAATGCATCCTGGAGCTTGCTCTTAAAAACGGGCACCAGCACCTTGGGCGCATTCGGTTAACCATTTTTAGGGGAGAAGGTGGATTGTATGATCCCACCACAAACACACCGGAGTTTTTGATACAAAGTTGGCCTTTAAACGAAACAACAAACCAATTAAACACAAATGGCCTTGATGTTGAAGTATATAGCGCAGCCACCAAGGTAGCAGATACATTCTCCGGGGTTAAAAGCAACAGCTTCTTGTGTTACGTTTTGGGTGCCCAATGGGCCAAACAAAACCGTTTAAATGATTGCATTTTATTGAACCCAGCCGGAAACATAGCCGATGCTACAATAGCGAACGTATTTGCCGTGAAAAACGACGTAGTAATTACGCCACCTTTAAGTGACGGCCCCATAAACGGGGTTATGCGGAGGCACCTGCTCTCCTGTTTACAACAGGCAGGCATACCTTTTATGGAGCAGAGTATACATCCAAATGAACTTAGGGACTGTTCAGAAGTTTTTTTGACCAATGCTATTTCGGGTATAAAATGGATAAAACAACTTGAGGGTAAACATTTCGGAAAACAAGTAGCTACGTCTTTACACCAGCAATTTGTTGCTCCGCTTTTTTCACGATAAACATAAACGACACGATTTTGTTACACATCTCTTTATATGAAACAAACGGAAGAAGTAAATATTTTTTGGTACAGAAGAGATCTGCGGTTGCAAGACAACGCTGCATTATACCATGCACTAAAATCCGGCACACCCGTAGTTCCAATCTTTATTTTCGATAGATATATATTGGATCAATTGGAAGACAAGGCAGACCGGCGGGTGGAATTTATTCATGCTGCCGTACAAGAAATGCAAGCGCAGCTTCTTTCGTATGGGAGTAGTATGGAGGTGTACTATGCTTTTCCGGTTAACGTTTTCAAAGACCTGCTTGAGAAGTACAGGGTAAAGGCCGTTTATGCGAACCATGATTATGAGCCTTATGCCAAACAAAGAGACGGCGAAATCCGTCTTTTGTTGGAACCATTTAATGTGCCGTTTAGTACAGCTAAAGACCATGTGATATTTGAGAAAGATGAAGTGGTAAAAGACGACGGTAAACCCTATACAGTTTTCACGCCCTACAGTCGCAAGTGGAAAGCCAAATTGAACGCATTTTATCTAAAAAGTTATCCCACTTCTACCTACTTCAAAAACTTTTACCAGCAAAAAGCTTTTTCTATTCCAAGCCTCAAACAGATGGGTTTTGTACAAGCTGATCCACCCTTTCCCTCGAGGCAATTGAAAGATGAATTGATTGCCCGCTACTCGGACACCAGGAATTTTCCCGGTTTAGAAAGCGGCACCTCACGCATAGGGGTGCACCTGAGGTTTGGCACCATTAGTATCCGTATGCTTGCCTCTCTTGCCAAAGGGCTTAACGAAACGTATTTAAATGAACTCATTTGGAGAGACTTTTACCAGATGATCTTGTGGCATTTTCCGCGGGTGGGAGAGGGCAAGGCATTCAGACCCGAATTTGAACACATAGCATGGCGCAACAATGAAGAGGAATTTGCGCTTTGGTGCAGCGGCAATACAGGTTACCCAATTGTAGATGCAGGCATGCGCGAACTAAATGCTACCGGTTTCATGCACAATCGTGTACGTATGGTGGTGGCTTCGTTTTTAACCAAGCATTTGTTAATAGACTGGCGGTGGGGTGAAGCTTACTTTGCCCAAAAGCTGCTTGACTTTGACCTTGCCTCAAATAATGGTGGATGGCAATGGGCTGCGGGAAGTGGAGTAGATGCTGCTCCTTATTTTAGAATTTTCAATCCACACCTGCAAACACAGAAGTTCGACAAGGAGCTTAAGTATATAAAAAAATGGGTTCCCGAATTTGAAGAGTTTACTTACGCCAGGCCCATTGTTGAGCATGTTTTTGCCCGCAAGAGAGCGCTTGAAGTGTTTGGAAAGGCAATCAAAGGACTGTAGTTGATTACCACTAATTCAATTTTGTGTCTTTGTTGAAACGCATATTTTTAGAACATAAATTGTCCATTCCATTGTTTTCCGGAGTACTGAAAGGCTTATTATTGGTACCTTTTTTTGGTAGCGAGCAGACGAGTTCTATGGAACATTGTTGTGTCACTCCCTTGTACTGCATCTTTTCATAGCAGCCATTTCCGCCTAGGAATACTGATCATCGTATGACGAGTTTTCTAAAATTGCTAATTCGGCTCAATACATCAAAGAGGAAAACGCCCATGTACAGCTAAAAGTACACAAGTGCTACCTCTATGGTCATAGAGGCAGGCAGCAGGCAAAGCTTCATATTAGCATCATGCCTGGCTCAAAAAAAGAACCAATACAAATAAGTCTGTTTAATCATCTAATGAACCTGGCGCTTGGACCGACAATTTGTATTGGGTTTACCTTATTGTACACTTCCATTATTTTTCCAACGGCGAGTTCACCCTTTACGCCAAGATCAATTGAATAATCATTTACATAGAGATCAATGTGCTTACGCATCACGTCCTCGTTCATTTCCTGCGCGTGTTGTTTTACAAAGCCCGACAATGTGGGATAGTTGGCAAAAGCATAGGTAACGCTCTCCTTAATCAACCGGTTTACAGTTGTTTTAAGTTTATCGTCAAAGCTGTTTTTAATAATGATCCCGCCCAGCGGTATGGGAGCGTGGGTTTTTTCTTCCCAATAATTACCCAGGTCAATAAGCTTCACTAAACCTTTTTGCTGGTAGGTAAACCTGTTTTCATGAATAATGACCCCCGCATCAACCTTGCCCGATAATACAAGCTCTTCCACCTGGTTGAAGACTACAAATTGTTTTTTGTGCGCCTGCGGAAAGGCCATGGAAAACAGGAGATGTGCCGTAGTATTTACGCCGGGTATTGCAACCGTGAAGTTCGGTATAGCTTCGGCAAGGTTGGAGATTGGCTCCCGGGAGATTAATAACGGGCCTAGTCCCTTACCCAATGCTCCGCCGGTGGCAAGCACATCGTATTGAGGTAATACAAGCGGTAAAACGCCATAGCTTATTTTAGAAATATCCATCTTGCCAGCAATGGCCCACTGGTTCAAGGTTTGCACGTCTTCCAGGTGCACATCACAGGTTATCCCTTGCGTGTCAATCAAATTGTTTACAAACGCGTCAAAAATAAACGTGTCGTTAGGGCATGGACTAAACGCAAGCTGTAATCTCAAACTATATGATTTTTAAAGTACCTAATTGCTGTACCTGCCAGCCGATGTAAGGCAGTTGTGTGTTGATGATAATGAAATGCTATGCCTGATTTTCCAGTTGTTTGCTTAATGTAACCAGCCAATTAGCCGCAGTAGTTGCAAGCTGTTCAAGAGACAATTTAAGCTGCCACTTGCTTTTGTCTCGCTCACCTGCAAAATTGCTAATCGCCCTTAATTGTACAAATGGTATTCCCGTGTGCAAAGCGGCAAAATGAAGTGCTGCGCCTTCCATCGTTTCTACCTTAGCGCCATACCCTTCAATAAGTTGTTTTATTCTGGCTGGCTTTGTGGTTATCTCATTCACGGTTACCCCTGCAACAAGTGGAAGCCCTAATAGGTTGTATTTGTGGGCCCATGGATTAATCAGCGCCTTTTTACTAAAGGGAAAACTATCCTGCGCTGCCAGGTGTAAGTCGAAAATATCGTTAAATTTACCGGCTTCTTCTACTCCTGTATCACCGAGGTATTCGTCACTAATTAGCAAAACTGTTCCTAAATCAATCCCCGGATCAAGCGAACCGGCAATACCTACCTGCATAATGAGGTCAGTCTTTGTTGTAATCATTTCCTGGTATATTGATAACGTACTCAGCATTATGCCTACCCCACTGGTATGCCAACTTAGGTGAATGCTATTGGCAAGGTTATGAGCACCAGCAGAAAGTAGGTGCTGTAACGGTTTCCACTCATTTTCTGTTGCTGCGGTTACCAGTATGTTCATCGCGCAAATGTAAGTACAAGCGGCTTGCCTGTTCCTATGCTTTGCCTTTCAAATATTACCTTTGCCAAAATGTTTTTTGAATGGTGTATCTCACAAGGGTTGAGCATTTCAATGCGGCTCATAAATTATTTAACCCTAACTGGTCAGTAGAAAAAAATGAACAAGTGTTTGGGTTATGCGCCAACGAAAACTGGCATGGCCACAACTTTGAATTGTATGTTACGATAAAGGGCGAAACAGATCCGGATACCGGTTTTCTTTTTGATGTAAAAAAATTCAGCAAGATTATACAGGAGCATGCGGTAAAAAAACTCGATCATAAAAACCTTAATATGGATGTGCCCTTTCTTAAGGGTATGATGTGCAGCACCGAGGTGCTTGCCAGGGCAATTTGGGAACAAATTGCACCGCACCTACCTGAAAGGGTTCAATTGCATTGTGTAAAATTGTATGAAACTCCACGGATTTACGTGGAGTACTTTGGTGGCTGAGCTTGAAATAATTTGTGTGTTTTCAACTTTTTAGCAGGAACAACGTTTATTAAGCCTGACAATATGAGTAAGAAAGTTGCTGTATATAGAAAGGAGCATTTTAATGCCGCACATCGCTTAAATAATCCCGATTGGGATGCCGCTACAAACGCTAAGGTTTTTGGAAAATGCAACAATGCAAACTATCATGGACACAATTACGAACTGGTGGTAAAAGTAGTGGGTACCCCAGATGAAAAAACAGGTTATGTGATCGATTTGAAACTGCTAAGTGACCTGATCGAAGAATATGTGTTAAGCCGGTTTGATCATAAAAACCTAAACCTTGATACAGGAGAGTTTGCAACGTTAAATCCTTCCGCCGAAAACATAGCAATTGTCATTTATGATATTTTAAGATCTCGTCTGCACAACGACCTTGATCTACAGGTTCGCCTATATGAAACAGAGCGAAATTTTGTTGAATATCCTGTTACTGTATAAACTGTCCATTGGACCACAATAGGGCAACCAAAATTATTAAAACGTAATCCTGACTACAATGGCATACAAAAGAACAGAGGAATATGATGAAGATGTAACCAAAGGGTTGATAGATAATTATAGATCGTCTATTGCATTAATGGGTGAAGACCCGGAAAGAGAAGGACTTAAAAAAACACCCGAACGTATTGCCAAAGCCATGCAATATGTAACCCAGGGGTATGGGCAGGATGCACGTGCAATACTAGACTCTGCCAAGTTTCACGAGGATGTAAGCGAAATGGTAATTGTAAAAAACATTGAACTCTATAGCATGTGTGAGCATCATATGCTACCCTTTTATGGTAAAGCCCACGTGGCTTACATCCCGAATGGGTATATTACCGGCCTAAGTAAAATTGCCCGTGTGGTTGATGTATACTCCAAACGCTTACAGGTGCAGGAAAGGCTTACAACTCAAATTTTAGATGCTATAAACGAAAGCCTAAATCCATTGGGAGTAGCTGTTGTAGTTGAGGCTGCTCATTTATGCATGATGATGCGCGGTGTTCAAAAGCAAAACTCTTTCACTACTACATCTGCTTTTTCGGGGGAATTCGAGAAAAATACGACCCGCAGTGAATTTCTAAAGCTTATCTCCTCCAAACTAAGCTAGCGTTGTTGTTCGTTTTCCCCATCCACATGTTTTAGAATTTGCTATCAATACCTGGCATTCCAGGTTAATAAAGGTTTTGAGTTAAATAGCTATTTAATCTGCTGCCCACTACAGTTGCTTTCCAAATGTCTGTTGCACTCCATCGTTTAATTCAGGAACGTTTATTTCGAAGCTTTACTTAAGGACGGTTAATTATGACTTAAAACTTATTTTTGGCCAAACTAGTTCAATGAAGCAGGCTTACATTTTCCCCGGGCAAGGCAGTCAGTTTACCGGTATGGGCAAACAACTGTATGATGAAAATACCACAGCAAAAGATCTATTTGAAAAGGCAAATGACCTGGCGGGTTTTCGGCTTTCTGACATAATGTTTTCGGGAAGCGATGAAGCGCTTAAACAAACAAACGTTACCCAGCCAGCCATATTTCTCCATAGCGTAATTGCATTTTCCACACTTGATAATCCACAACCTGCCATGGTTGCCGGCCATTCGCTTGGCGAGTTTTCGGCATTGGTTGCTAACCAAGTGCTCAGTTTTGAAGACGGTCTTAAACTTGTTATTCTACGCGCTGATGCCATGCATAAAGCATGCACTAAAAGTCCATCTACTATGGCTGCTGTGCTGGCGCTTGGCGATGAAAAGGCTGAGGAAATTTGTAGGCAAATAGTTGAAGAAACAGGAGAGATAGTGGTACCTGCCAACTATAATTGCCCGGGGCAGTTGGTTATAAGCGGGTCGATTAAAGGGATAGAACTTGCCTGTATACGTATGAAAGAAGCCGGAGCAAAAAGAGCGTTGATATTACCTGTCGGAGGTGCTTTTCATAGCCCGTTTATGGCACCTGCCCGTGAAGAGCTTGCAACAGCAATTGAAACAACCCATTTCAAACAACCTATTTGCCCTATTTACCAAAACGTGGCAGCCAAAGCAGTCATAGATCCTGTGATAATCCGAAAAAATCTCGTAGAACAATTAACAAGCGTAGTAAAATGGACGCACTGTGTGCAGGCAATGATTGAAGATGGGGCTACAGAATTTATTGAGGTTGGACCGGGAAAGGTTTTGGAAGGACTTGTAAACAAAATAAAAAAAAAGTAAGCGTTCGCGGAAAAGAGCTGATGTTAGGCCAGTATGCTTTCACGAGGTACTAAGTCAATTCAGTGCCTGTCAATACTCGCCATCTGTTGGATAAACCCCTCTCACCTTTCATTTTAAATTTTATTATATACGTGCTTTTAATAGTAGATGTGTAGATTTTTAATCAGATCCATTAAAAAATAAAAAAATAAAGTGAACATTTTCTTTTTTTTTCAAAAACAGTCCTATATTGAGTGGAACGAGTTGTTTGTCGCAAGTCATCAATATTTCTTAAATCAAAAAATTGTTATTGTATGAAAAGCGTGCCTTTTTTACTCTATTCAGTTGTCCTCGTGCTGACATTTATTCCGGTGTTGATCATCGGGTTTTTTGCAGAAATTTCTAAATACATTAGAAATAGTAAGTTAAGCACCAGAGAAAAACACGAAAGGCATTTTGCAGAATACACAATCCAGTAAGGGTGGTTAGGTTTGGAAGTTGATACTACAGTTTAGCCATTCACTCTCTATATTGGCGTTGTATTGTTTATAAAATGCTATCGCAGGCTCATTCCAATCAAGCACTTGCCATACCATTCCATTATAACCTTTTTCCTTCCCTTCTTCAATAAGGCGGTCAAACAACATTTTGCCCAGCCCTTTACCCCGCATTTCTGCTGTAACCAGCAGGTCTTCAAGATACATGCGCTGGCCTTTCCAAGTACTAAACCGGGTATAATAAAGTGCGAAGCCTTGAACGAAACCATTTACTTCGGCCACAAAAGACCACCATACCGGGTTCGACCCGAATCCACTTTCGGTAAAGTGCTGCAGCGAAACGGTTACCTCTTCCGGGGCCTTCTCAAAAAGCGCCAGTTCATGAACCAACTCTAGTAGACGGGGGCAGTCTTCTTTCACTGCTCTTCTTATGGTGGTTTCATCCATTTTCAATACGGGTTGAGGAAGTTTTAAGTCAATGATTGGTCAAGGTCACAAATGATATCGGCAATGTTTTCTATTCCCACACTCATGCGAATTAAACCATCTGTAATTCCGTAACGTAGTCGTTCTTCCTTTGGTACACCATAATGGGTCATAGAGGCGGGGTGCGATAAAAGAGTATCTACAGTACCAAGCGAAACCGCCCGTACACACATCTGTAACTTGTTTATGAAAGCTTTACCTGCATCTATGCCTCCGGCAAGCTCAAAACTCATCATGGCACCGGGCCGCCGCATTTGCTTTTGTGCCACCAAAAAGTCAGGATGTGAAGAGAGACCGTTGAAATTTACTTTTTCTACTGCCCGGTGTTGTTGTAAAAATTTAGCAACCTCAAGTGCGTTGTCACAATGCTTTTCCATACGTATCTCTAACGTCTTCATGCCCTGCAACAATAGAAAGGCATCAAAAGGATTGCTGCTACCACCCAACAAACGATGCCATTTTGTAGCTTTTGTTTTCATGAAGGCAATATCTCGCCCAAGCAAAACACCACCGATTGCGGTACCATGCCCATTCAAAAATTTTGTAGTAGAGTGAAAAACATAATCAACACCAAAAGAAAATGGTTGCTGCAGGTAAGGTGTAGCAAAAGTGTTATCCACCGATACCAATAAACCATGTTGCTTAGCAATGCCAGCCACCATCCCAATGTCAACGCATTGTATGGTTGGGTTGGCTGGTGTTTCTATATGCACCATTTTTATAGCAGGGTTTGCTGTTATGGTTTCTCTCACAATTTCAGGATCACGCAAGTCAGCAATTATCGCTTCGATTTCACATTGTGCAAGCACTTTCATCAGCATTTCATGTGTGCCGCCGTACAGCGAAAAGTGCGAAAGCACTTTGTCTCCAGGTTTTAAATTAGCTAGAAACATGGTGGCCATAGCGGCCTGGCCGCTCGAGTGTAAAATGGCTTTTACTTTCAGCGGCTTGCCGTTTTCATCGTTAATACCAAAGGTTTCCAGCGCGGCGATTACATTTTCTGCATCGGCGAAGGTTGGATTTCCCCACCTGCTGTATATATAACCTTCTTGTTGGCCACTAAATCTTTCCATCCCCTGTTCCGCAGTGTCGAACGTAAAGGTAGAAGTGGCATATATGGGGGTGATGTGCGCTGAATTGGGATGAAGGTTTTCATTCCCATGTATTGCGATAGAACTAAACCCGGAGTAGTCAAAATGCTTAGAGGACATTCGTAAATTTTGATGAGATGATTTCAAAGGATCACACCTATTTTTGAAGGTGTGGTGCAACCGTTCAAAGATAAAAGAAGTGAATCCAAGTGAAAGAAATTCTTAGCCAATACGCCGCTTATAATGTCTGGGCAAATCAATTGATAATGCAATTGGTTTTAGCCTTATCATACGAACAGCAACAACAAGTTGTCCCATCAAGTTTTCCTGGAGTTTATAAAACCATGCTGCACATGTTGGACGCTGAAAGTATATGGTGGCAACGGATAAAGCTGGCCGAAAAAATCGACAGGCCAAGTGTGGGTAAAGGTCTTACAGCTAAGGAAGGGGTCGAAGGCCTTTTAGCACAGAGTGCAACATGGCAGCAGTGGTTAGATAATGCAAGCGTTGCGGCTGTCGAACACGTAATGGCTTACCGCAACTCCAAAAAAGAGGAATTTAAACAGCCTGTTTACCAGGTGCTGTTACACTTGTTTAATCATCAAACCTATCATCGTGGGCAATTGGTAACCATGCTTAGGCAGTTGGGTGTAGACAAGATTCCTTCTACCGATTTCATTGAATGGAGCAGAAAAAAAGCTTAGGATGCCTTATGGAAAGAACTTTCTTTTTTCCACAGCCAAACAGAGTTTTAATGCAGGCATAAAAAAATGAAGGCCTTAAAACAAGACCTGCATGTTAAAAAGTTCGTAGCTATTTTTTATTCTGTATCGTACGCCCATTTAACCAATGTAGCGCCCCATGTAAAGCCCCCACCAAAGGCAGCAAATACCAGATTGTCTCCTTTTTTCAATTTTTGTTGCCAGTCCCACAAACACAGCGGAATGGTAGCAGAGGTAGTGTTTCCATACCGGTGAATATTCAACATCACTTTTTCGGGGGGGATCTCCATCCGTTTTGCCGTAGCATCAATTATTCTTTTATTGGCCTGGTGTGGCACAAGCCAGGCAATGTCATCGCCCGTTAGGTTGTTGCGTTGCAGCAATTGGTAAGCAACGTCTGCCATACCTACCACAGCAAACTTAAATACCGATTGCCCTTCCTGGTATATATAGTGCTCTTTGGCGGCAACCGTTTCTATAGTGGAGGGTTTTGCTGATCCACCAGCTTTCATATGCAAATATTTGCCTCCACTGCCATCACTTTTTAGTAAGCTATCCTGCACACCCAATCCTTCTTCATTAGGCTCAAGCAGTACCGCTCCTGCGCCGTCACCAAACAAAATACAGGTGGTTCTATCGCTGTAGTCTACAATAGCACTCATCTTATCTGCACCTACTACTACTACTTTCTTATAGCGGCCGCTTTCAATAAATGCTGCCCCTGTAGTAAGTCCGAACAAAAACCCAGAACACGCCGCGCCAAGGTCAAAACCAAATGCATTGGTTGCACCAACTTTATGGCATATAATATTTGCAGTGGCCGGAAAAAACATATCCGGTGTCACTGTACAGCATATTAACAGATCAATTTCTTTTGGATCAATCCCCCGCTTTTTACACAGGTCTAGCACCGCTGGCGCACCCAAATCAGAAGTGCCTTTCCCTTCACCTTTCAATATCCTTCTTTCCTCTACGCCAGTGCGGGTTTTTATCCATTCATCAGTCGTGTCAACCATCGTTTCCAGTATCCTGTTGGTAAGCCTAAATTCTGGTACAAAAGCCCCTACGGCAGTTATAGCGGCTGTTAGTTTTTGTGGCATCGTAGAAATTATAATGTTTATTTTGGGCCGTAAAAGTAGATGTTTATTACCAAACGATTTGAGTGCACAACGTGTAGAAGAAATGGAATTAGAAGGAGAATCTGGGATAGTAATGGGTAGTAAAAGCAGGGAATTTGTACGTTAAATATCAATAGTAAGGCGATAAATTAATGTTATACGGTTAAGGAGTTTTTGGGTCCGAATATCTGAGTCGAAATTTGGCATTCTTGCGTCGCACTCTTGTACTTGTAGTAATTCTATTGAGCATGTCAACACAATAATATCTTAACTAAAGACATTGATGTGTCATCTATGCAATGTTCTTTGGGTTTGAAAAATTACTGGCCGGGCAGCATATAAAAAGTACACGAGTGCGACCCCACAATTGTGACGGGGCAGGCAGCAATGAAAGTTCTATCGAAGATTACCAGCCTGGTCCCAAAAAATTTTTAAGTCAGTAATATTGATATGTAACTAAAAAAATACCGGGCATTTAAAGCTGTTTCTTTGAACAAGTGAAAGCATCGTAATTAATTTGAAATAAAATAGACCATATGTATAGAATTGGTTCGGGAGTAGATTTTCACCAATTGGTGCAAGGACGGGATTTGTGGATTGGTGGCGTACAAATACCACACACCAAAGGGGCATTAGGCCATAGCGATGCCGACGTGTTGCTACACGCTATTTGCGATGCCATGTTGGGTGCATTATGTCTTGGCGATATAGGCTTTCATTTCCCGGATACGGAAGCCGAATACAAGAATATTGACAGTAAAATTCTATTGCAAAAATCGATTGACCTGGTAAAGAAAGAAGGGTATAAAGTGGTGAACGTTGACAGTACTTTGTGCCTGGAAGCGCCTAAGATTAAACCCTATACTGCGCAAATGCAAACAGTAATTGCCGGTATTCTTGACATAACAAATAAGGATGTGTCAGTAAAAGCTACTACAGCCGAAAAAATGGGGTTTGTGGGCAGGGAAGAAGGATTGATGGCCTATGCAATGGTGTTACTGATAAAAGCATGATTTTAACATTCTGAAATTTCTTTTCATTCCCCTTCTACCCTCAAACTTATATTTTTGCCGCAGTGGAAAAACTAACGCTTAAAATAATAAACCAGTCTAAAAATCCGCTACCGGCCTATAGTACGGCAGGCGCTTCGGGTATGGACCTGCGGGCAAATATTGAAGAAGATATTACGCTTGCTCCCCTGCAAAGAGCACTTGTGGCTACCGGTTTGTTTGTGGAAATACCACTGGGATACGAAATACAGGTGAGGCCAAGAAGCGGGCTGGCCATTAAGCAGGGCATAACTTGCTTAAACAGTCCCGGCACAGTAGATGCCGATTACCGCGGCGAGCTGAAGGTGATCCTCATAAATCTTTCCAGCCAGCAGCAGGTCATAAAAACAGGCGACAGAATAGCGCAGATGGTACTACAACAGGTAGTGCATGCAAACCTGCAACAGGTAGATGAATTGTCGGAAACCAGCCGTGGCGATGGAGGATTTGGTCACACAGGTAAACACTAAAAGTTATGAAGACAGTACTTGCTTTTCTTTCAATAACAATAATGGCGGTTGCCTGCAGGCCCGCTAAAAAGGTGCAACGTATACAGGAAGCTATATCTAAAACTGATACCTCGGAAATTATATTGGTTACCAGGAACAAAGTGGTGGACTCAGCTAAGCTTATAAAAGAAGTATACAACAAAGTGCTGACAAATAAAATTGATTTCAATACATTTTCCGCCAAGGTAAAAGTGGTATACGAGGGCAAAGAGTCGAATGATGAGGCAAATGCTTTTATAAGACTGCAAAAAGATAGCCTGATGTGGATCTCGCTACGCGGCCCTTTAGGTATAGAAGGCATTCGCGCCATAATTACCCCGGATAGTGTTACTGTACTAAACCTCTTAAAAAAGCAGGTGACCTACCGCAGCATTAGTTATTTGCAAGAGGTAACTAAACTGCCTTTTAATTTTAATACCCTGCAAGACCTTATTATTGGTAACCCCATTTTTGTGGACAGTAACATCGTTTCGTACCGTACCAATAACAACAACGAACTGCTGGTATCTATGAGTGGCAGCCTGTTTAAACACCTGGTAACTTTAGACAATACCGATTTTAAAATATTACACAGTAAGCTGGATGATGTAGACCCCATTAGAAACCGCACCTGCGATATAACGTTTAGCGAGTACACTACATCCGCCGGTATTCCGTTCTCTACCAAACGCAGAATTACGGTTGCTGAAAAGTCAAAGCTTGACATTACCCTCGAATACAAGCAATATTCATTTAATCAACCCTTAACGTTTCCTTTCAGTGTACCAAAAAATTATAAACGGTTATAGTTTTAATTTGTGGTAAGCATTTGAGTGTACGGCTATTTGTTAAATGTTGTGTTTCAAGTGAGTGGTGAACAGTCAGTTAGGAGAGGTTGCTCTACTTTGAGAGGGCTTACTCACCATTCACCACTGACAATTCACACTTAGTTAAACACTAGGCCTATTAAAATCTTTGTAAGATGTTCAAAAAAATCTTTCTCCTTGTGTTTTTCTCTTGCACCCTCTCGGTTGTATTTGCGCAGCAAAGCAAAGAAGACCTACAGAGAAAAACGCAAGACTTGAAGCGGGAGATTGACGGTTTAAACCAGAGCTTGAAAAGTATTCAAAAAAACAAAAAAGGTGCGCTGGCAGCTTATAATCTTATAAGAAATAAAATACAAGCCCGCGAACAACTGGTACAAAATATTAGCAGGGAAGTACGGGTGCTGGATAATAACATTTACTTATCATCGTTAGAAATAAATAAGCTGCGGAAAGAACTGGATACTTTAAAGCAGGAGTATGCTAAAAGCCTTGTTTTTGCCTATAAGAACCGTAGCAATTACGACTACCTCAATTTCATCTTTTCAGCCTCCACGTTCAACGACGCCGTTAAGCGCATTACTTACCTGAAAAGCTATCGCCAATACCGTGAACAACAGGTAGACAACATCAATAAGACACAAGAGATAATTGAGCAAAAAATTGCAAGTCTGAACAGCAATAAGGTGCAAAAAAGCCAGAGCCTGCAAGAGCAAACCCGGCAGATAACAGACCTGGAGAAAGACCGTAAAGAACAAGACCAGGAAGTAAGTAAACTTAAAGGCCAGGAAAGTGAGCTGGCTACGCAGATAAAAAAGCGAGAAAAAGAACGGCAACAAATGCAAAATGCCATTGCCACAGCTATAAAACGTGAACAGGCTGAAGCCAGGAAAAAAGCTATTGCATTAGCTAAACAAAAGGCCGAGGAAGAGCAGCGGCGCAGGCAAAAGGAAGCTGCCAATACTCCAAAGAACAATACCCCGCCCCGCACCGATGCAGAGCAACCCTCTACGGTAGCTGTAACCAAACCTGCACCACGCGAAAGGATATATAGTCCACTAGAGTCTACCGAAGAAGGCAAGGCTGCGTCTATCAACTTTGAGAGCGGCCGCGGGCGATTGCCCTGGCCTGTAGATGCCGGCGCTGTATCTATACATTTTGGACGGTACAATGTGCCCGGTACAGGCTTATCTGGACAATCGGATGGTATCATTATTTCACTACCCGTGGGTGCTGCTGTAAAAGCAATCGCCGATGGGGAAGTGTCGAGTGTATTTGACTTAGGTGGCGAGCAGGCGGTGCTGGTAAAACATGGAAAATACTTTACCACGTATAGTCATCTTGGTTCAGCCAGTGTAGCTCGTTTTCAAAAGGTGCAGGCAGGTACAGTACTTGGTAAGGCAGCAGCAAACGACGAAGGCGAGGGCGAATTACTGTTTATGGTAACAAACGAAAAAGGACAACCACTAAACCCGGAAACCTGGCTAAGAAGAAGATAAGTTTTATAAAAGCTATGCAATCCTTGCACGTGCATTATTTCATTAATTATTTTTTTTGGTTTTGGCAGAAGAATAAGTATTTGGCATTCTTGTGTCACTCCCTTGTACTTTTTGTTTTCTATGCAACAACCACAACTATCGAAAATTTTATGAACGGTTCACCTAAAATGCAAGCTAATTTGAGATAGTATTTTTTGATTAGCGTTGATAGCTGGGGTGCGCTGAATAAAGAATCTACAACTACAAGTGAGTGACCCGCAAAAATGACGGGGCAGGCAACTGCGATGTTGATGGAAGGACGTAAGCTGGTCAACAAAAAGGACTTAACAGAACAGCTGTGATGCATTGATATTTTCAGTGTAACGATACCAAAGCAATTCTTGCAAGACTTTATTTATTCTTTTTTTCTAAGGACACTCCATTCTGCAAAAGCGGCTATACAGCTTTTCATACACGGGAATGATGTTGTGAATGTCGAAACGGCTTGCCTGTTCGAATGCCTGTTTTTTAAACTGCGTTAATTTTACCTCATCAGAAAGGAGGTCTATTGCAAAGGCACTCATCGCTGCCACATCACCTACATTAGCCAGGTAGCCTGTTTGCCCGTGAATGTTTATCTCGGGTAAGCCACCAGCGTTACTGCTTATCACCGGCATGCCGGCGGCCATTGCTTCCAGGCCTGCCAATCCAAAACTTTCATAGTCCGAAGGCAACAAAAAGAGATCGCTTACTACCAGTATATCTTCCATCTGCTCTTGCTTGCCTAAAAAACGGATATCCTCAAAAATGCCCAGCTTCTTGGCCAGGTCTTCCATAACCGGGCGCTCAGGGCCGTCGCCTACCATAAGCAGTTTGGCAGGCATTTGCTTACATATCTCTGCAAAAATTTGCACCACATCCTGCACCCTTTTTACCTTTCTAAAGTTGGAAGCATGCACTACAATCTTTTCGCCATTGGGTGCAATTACCTGCCTGAAAGCATCAATCGCTTTTTTATTGAAACGGGTAACATCTACAAAGTTGTAGATCACTTCTATCTCTTTGGTGATGGCAAAACTGTTGTACGTTTCTGCACGCAGGTTCTCACTTACCGCAGTAATGGCATCACTCTCATTTATGCTAAAGGTAACCACCGGGGCATATGTCTTGTCTTTGCCAACAAGGGTAATATCGGTACCATGCAAGGTGGTAATTACAGGCACAGTGCGGCCTTGCTTCTCTACTATTTTTTTGGCCAGGTAAGCTGCCGACGCATGTGGAATGGCATAGTGTACATGCAGCAAATCAAGGTCATGTTTTAAGATTACATCAACCATTGTGCTGGCCAGGGCAACCTCGTAAGGTGGGTAATCGAACAAAGGATAGGTGGGTACACGTACTTCGTGGTAGTGGATGTTAGCATTGAGCACATTCAGGCGAACAGGCTGCTGGTAAGTGATAAAATGCACCGAATGCCCTTTGTCGGCAAGGGCCTTGCCCAGTTCAGTTGCTAAAACACCACTACCTCCAAAGGTGGGATAGCAAACAATACCTATTCGCATAAAAGCAGTTTATTTAAGTTGTAATCGAAATGATCCCATTTTTTCTAACCGACTCCCCAGGCAGCTTATTTGTTGTTCAAAAGCTGTTCCAACAAACTCCAGGTGTATTTTTCGCCTTGGTAGTTTTCATAATCAGGTATGCTTCTTTAAGGTGTTGTGACACATTGACTGCCTTGGCAGCCAATGCAAGTTGATGTGCCTGTATATGCACGTGGCAATTGGCCGCAAAGTTATAGAGAAGCAACAACACCGTTCTTCCTAAACTTGTGCTATACCAAACCAAACCGGCGGCCAATTAAGTGTTTAGTATTGTGCCTTACACCTGCCCGGGCACCACCGCCGGTGATTGCCCCGGCAACAACTACAACATTTACTTAATTTGCCGCCATAACTAAATTGAATGAACAAACTTTTGCTGGTATTGGTTGCAATACCTTTTTTTGGATCGGCCCAGGTGAACGACTCCATTTTTATAAAGAAGACGTCCGATGATATAATGGGCAATGGCAAAGCGTATGAAAACCTTCGTGTGCTTACCAAACAAATAGGTGGCCGACTAGCCGGCTCACCGCAAATGAGCAAAGCCGAAAGTTGGGGAGCAGCGGCCTTAGAGGCAGCAGGCGCTGACACGGTTTTTATGCAACCTTGTACCGTACCTAATTGGAACCGTGGTGGCCAGGACAAGGCATCTATTGTAAAAATGGGTGACAAAAAAGAAAAACGCACATTGGACATATTGGCCCTGGGCAACTCTATGGGTACCGGTAAAAAGGGAATTACGGCAGAGGTGTTGGCCCTGGCTTCATACGCAGAACTGGAGCAGCGGTTTGAAGAAGTAAAAGGCAGGATTGTATTCTTCAACTATGGCTTCAATCCAACCAGCATACAGCCGTCAAGGTCGTATGGGGATGCAGGTATTTACCGTCGCTCCGGTGCAAGCAGGGCTGCCAAATATGGCGCTGTTGGGGTACTAACCCGATCGCTAACAGAGGCTACAGACAACAACCCGCATACGGGGGCGATGGTGTATAACGACTCGTTTCCTAAAATCCCGGCAGCAGCGCTAGGGCTAAAAGATGCCGATTTTCTATGGTCTGCCTGTAAGCGCAATCCTTCAGTTACTGTGTCTTTTACTACCAACGGTAGCTTTTTACCTGATGCTATTGGCAACAACGTAATTGCTGAACTAAAAGGAACAATGTATCCAAATGAGTTTATTACAATTGGCGGCCACCTGGATAGCTGGGATGTGAACGAAGGTGCCCATGACGACGGGGCAGGTATTGTGCAAACAATTGAAGTATTGCGGGCATTAAAAGCCATTAACTATAAACCACAACGCACCTTAAGGTTTGTACTTTTTGCAAACGAAGAGAACGGCGGCAGGGGTGGTCAAAAGTATGCAGAGGAAGCTGAGGCAAAAAAGGAGAAACATGTGTTTGCGCTTGAAAGCGATGCAGGAGGTTTTACTCCGCGCGGCTTTGGTTTTACTATGAGCAACGAGAAACTGCAGAAGGTAAAAGGATGGGGCGGTTTGTTTTTGCCTTATGGTGTGTACGACCTGCGGCAGGGTGGAGGTGGAGCGGACATTGGACCTTTGAACCAAAAGTTAGGAACGCCGCTTGCAGGATTATCTCCCGATGGCCAACGGTACTTCGACGTACACCATGCCCGCAACGATGTATTTGAAAATGTAAACAAACGGGAACTGCACCTGGGTGCGGTAAACATGGCTGCATTGGTTTACCTTGTTGACAAGTATGGCCTGTAAATTGATTATCCATATTAATCCCATTCAATAAAACAAAACCACAACTCCACAACGTGAATACAGCAGACAGGTACAGGACAGCCAATCCTCCAAGAAAAAGAAACGGATTTAAAAAGATTTTTTTAATCGTCATAGTACTTCTGGTGCTTGCATTAGCTGGCTACATGTACTGGCGTTTCTCCTACGTTTACGCCGAGGGCACCAAAGCCGGAGTGTTGAATACCATCCAGAAAAAGGGGTTCATCTTTAAGACATACGAAGGCAAGATCATTCAATCAGGCTTTGGCGGAAACCAAAGTTCATCTACTATTCAAAGCAATTATTTTGATTTTAGTGTAGCGGATGAAAGGATAGGGCAGAAGCTAATGGAGAATAGTGGAAAAAACATGGAGTTGCATTACAAAAGATACCTGGGCGCACTGCCATGGCGGGGTACCCAATCCTATGTGGTAGATAGCATTTACCGCATCGAAGGTGTTGATATGAACAATGAATTACCTTTTAAATAGTATGGCTGAACAATAAACCTTTCTACATATTAAATTCTCTTCCCTTCTATCCCGCATACAACAGGAATATAGCCAGCCGTTTATGGATATCTGGCAAATCTTTTCTCCATTCACCTATGGTTTTTGTCTTTATAGTTTCAGTGGAGTGAGTAAGATCTACTGCTATACAGAAGCGGGTTTCAAGTTTGCAAACCTGCGCCAATTCTTTTACCAAAGCATTGTTTCTAAAAGGGGTTTCTATAAAAATTTGCGTACACTTTTTTTGTGCCGATTCTGTCTCCAGTTCTTTAATTCTTGCCTTACGTTCGCTGTTGTCTATTGGCAGGTAACCATTAAATTTAAATTGCTGTCCATTCATGCCGCTTGCCATTAGGGCCAGTAATATTGAACTGGGACCCACAAGTGGTTTTACCGTTGCATCAATTTTTTGCGCTGCTTCCACCAACACCTGGCCGGGGTCGGCAATGCCGGGGCAACCTGCTTCGCTGATAATACCAATATTTTTACCCTGCTGTAGTAAGGCAATAAATTGTTGCTGTACCTGTTCTTCCGCTTTGTGAATTGCAAACCACGTGTAATCATTAATCACCATTTCGCGCCAAATGCTTTTTAGAAACCGCCTCGCAGTACGCTCATTTTCCACAAAGAACACCTCACATTTTTTTATGCAGTCAAGTACATAGGTAGGCAAAGTATCACGCGCTTCTTCGTGCAAAAAGGTGGGGATGAGGTAAACACTTCCATTCATTGGTTGCCTGGTTGTTGAATGCAGCGAAGGTAATGCGTGGACGGTATAAGAATTAAGAGAGAGCCTGTAGGGGTAGAGGGAGTAAGGTAAAGGTGCTAAACCTGAACTTCTACAATGTATTTCTTTTGATGATTAATGGTGTAAACGTACAAGTGTGCGACGCAACGATGATGATTGAAATTACGAATGTCGGGACCAAAAAAAAGTCCATATTTTTTTTAAAAAAAAGATGAAACACTAATTGGAAGCTATCCTGCCACAGCAAGCTTCTTCAATGGGTGGAGGCTTAGCGTAGCTGCTATTACAGCATAGGCCGGTGCAAGTATCCAACCTATAATGGGTACAAGGTGCATCATATAAAATAATAGCCCGTTGCCTATTGCCAATCCTTTTCGTGCGCCTATAAAGTTTATGCTCTCTGCTACTGAAAGTTTATGCCGTTCGCAACTATAATCTACCATCGAAAACCCATAATAATAACACTCAATCAATACCGCAAAAACGGGCGTTACCCAACCCACCAGCGGAATGATAGAAAGGAGCAAAATAGAGACAGTATACACAGTTTGCCACAACGAGTTTCTTATGGCAATGCTTATTCCCCTTACAATATCTTTCATGAGTTGTGGCAAGTTAAACGGGTAGTCTCTACCTTCTATAATTGCTTCTGTTTTTTCGCTGAGGTAGGCAAAAATGGGGGAACCAATTATGAGCCATAAGTATTTGAATAAGGAGAAATAAAACAGCATAAGAATAAGCCACAGCATCATACCGGCCAGGGTAACAAAAAAGCCAAGTATCCGACTTTTCATGGAAGTTACCCATTCATTGAGGTGGGTTTTTATCAAAAGAAAGTCTATAACGTTTGTAGCGCTTTTGCCAAAAAAATACATGCTCACCACAAACAGCAGCATGTAAATAAGCCCTGGTATAATGATCCATTTCCATAGATTATGTTTACGAATAAACCGATGCGCCTGTCCATATGCCTGTATGGCTATAACGATATCTTTCAGCAAGGGCGTTTACTTTTGTTTATGAAGATAGAGTATTCAATATAATAAGCTTAACAGATGCCAGGCAGGGAAAAGTACATGTATAAGAAGAATAAACTGACCACTGCGTTTTACGCACAGGAAGATGTAGTACAGATCGCCACAGCGTTAATCGGCAAGGTATTGGTCACCAATTTTGATGGAGATATAACTGCAGCACGTATTGTAGAAACAGAGGCATATAATGGCATCGTTGACAAAGCATCTCACGCTTACAACAACCGGCGCACCCGGCGTACTGAAGTTATGTTTGGCCACGGTGGTGTGGCCTATGTTTACCTCTGTTATGGCATTCACTACCTGTTTAATGTGGTTACCAATACGGCACTTACTCCGCATGCTGTTTTAATTCGTGCAGTTGAGCCATTGTATGGCGTGGAAACGATGTTACAAAGAACAGGAAAAGTAAAAGCGGGATACGACCTTACCCGCGGACCGGGCAACGTAAGTAAGGCCCTGGGCATAGCTGCTCACCATACAGGCATGAGCCTTTTGAGCGATGAACTGTTTATAGCAGATGATGGCTTCATGTATCCTGCTTCGGATATAATTAGCAGGGCTAGAATAGGGGTAGATTATGCTGCTGAAGATGCCTTGCTGCCATATCGTTTTTTGGTAAGAAACAACCCTTTTGTTAGTGGCAAACGTGCTTTAAACAACGTTCAATAAAACACGCTTTATTTAGCAGAAGCCAACTTGAAAATAACGCGTGCCGCATTTGCAGATGCATGTCCCCCTGCGGAAAGCAAAGCACTTAAGTCGCTGTAGTCTTTTAGCAATTGCGCCTGCCGCGAGGTGTTAAACAAGAGGTCATTTAATTCAGTGATGCAGTTATCTACGGTTAGTTCATCTTGTATTAATTCTCTTACTACCTGCCTGTCCATTATAAGGTTTACCAGCGAGATGTACTTGATCTTAATAATCCTTTTAGCGATAGCATAAGAGATAGCGCTGCCTTTGTAACATACAACCTCAGGTACACCAAAAAGGGCCGTTTCCAGGGTGGCAGTGCCACTGGTTACCAGGGCTGCTGTAGCTACGTTTAACAGGTGGTATGTTTTGTTGCTTACCACAGACACATTGTTATAGGGTGCCAGCAGGGGAGCATAAAATGCATCATTAAGGCCGGGTGCCTTTGCTACAACAAACTGGTAAGCCGGAAAAGACCTGGCCACCGCCAGCATAATAGGTAGTTTTTTATTGATTTCCTGTTTGCGGCTGCCGGGTAGTAAAGCAATAGTTTTTTCTTTTATTAAGGGTGCTGGTGCATTTGCTTTAAACCGCTCAATTACTTCTACCAGCGGATGACCAACGTAGGTAACCTCGTAATCGTACTGGCTGTAGAAATCCTTTTCAAATGGCAGAATGACCAGCATTTTGTCCACGTATTTTTTAATCGTGTGTACCCTTGCCGCTTTCCATGCCCACACCTGCGGCGATATGTAATAGACTACCTTGTATCCTTGCTGTTTTGCCCAGGTGGCCATCTTAATATTAAAGCCGGGATAATCGATAAGCACCACCACATCAGGAGAAAATGCGCTGATATCTTTTTTGCAAAAACGTAAATTTCTTAAAATGGCAGGCAGGTTTTTTACCACCTCGGCAAAGCCCATAAAGGCCAGGTCCCGGTAATGTTTCACCACGGTAGCACCTTCTGCCTGCATCAGGTCGCCGCCCCAGCTACGAATTTTGGCGGTGCTATCTAATAAGCGAAGCTGTTTTACAAGGTTGCTTCCATGTAAGTCGCCGCTTGCCTCACCGGCTATAATGTAATACTTCATAATTTTAAAAAGTAAAAAGTAAAAAGTAAAAAGTAAAAATTAAAAAGCAAAAATGGGTAACCTTCCACGCTCACCCTGCACTCCTTAAAAGTTGCAAAAAAACTGCAGTATGTACATGATGTAGGTTGACCGGCCAGGTTAAACGGTTGGAACTATACAATCTTAAAAATACTAACGGGTTAGTTCATCTATGTAAGGTGTACGCACCAGAGTAAAAAGCAGTTTGTTATTGATGAATTTCCCACTAATTGTAGGTTACCTATGGTGTACACACGGTAGCTACAGGAGTACGATACGGCAAGAATGTTGGGACAAGTTGCAAGGACGTTTAGAAGCAGAAAAACTGCAGGGCTCAAATAAATCAACTGCTGCACCCGGCAAGGTTCGTTAGGCACCTATGCTACAAACTTGTAAATAACCGATACAATAGCGTAGATACAAGTTGCTGCGAAAATGCCCCGGGCAGTGCGGTCTTTGCGGGTGTTGATGTAATACGTAAAAACAACGGCGTTGGCTATTAAAGCAATGCTTACAATGCCGGTTAGCAATGCTTTTTGGCTAAACAGCACCTGGAAAAATTCACGAAGCGTAAACATGCGAAACTGTAGCAGGTAATAAATAAACATACCCACTACTGGGGCCAAAAAACCAAGCACGATACCTAACCGAAGGCTATCTCTCTTTAACATCACCGCTACAGTTTTAGTGTTTTCTCCAGCTTCTCTTTCAGCTTGTAATGGGTAAGATCGAACTGTACCGGAACAACACTTACGTAGTTGTGGTTGAGTGCCCACACGTCGGTATCGCGACCTTTATCAAAATTTACGAACTCGCCGGTAAGCCAATAATATTTGCGGCCATGGGGATCAAGGCGCTCATCAAAGTCTTCAATATATTTTGCATAAGCCTGGCGACAAAGTTTCATACCGCGTAACAATTCTACACTCACTGCCGGAAAATTTACATTGAGGCAAAGGTGTTTGTCGATGGTCTTTTTACCTAGCAATTGCTCAACCAGGATTGCTGCATATTTTTTTGCTCCTGTAAAATCTGCTTCCACACTATAGTCGAGTAACGAAAAGCCAATACTGGGTATACTTTCAATCGATGCTTCTACAGCGGCCGACATAGTGCCCGAATAGATTACATTGATAGAGTGGTTTGCGCCGTGGTTCACGCCGCTCAAACAAATATCCGGTTTACGGTGAAGTATCTTGTCTACTGCAAGCTTTACGCAATCAACCGGGGTACCGCTACATTGCCACGCTTCTATACCTTCAAAAGCATTGGAAGGCACAAGACGTAAAGGGTTCCCGATTGTAATAGCATGTCCCATTCCGCTT
>MWWF01000020.1_pt1 | contig 23783 bp, 24 predicted proteins | sample 1047351 | NCBI WGS metagenome assembly MWWF01 (sample SAMN06349970, study PRJNA376086) | soil metagenome | isolation source: MGM-3 sample Antarctic (ecotone) soil | place: Antarctica
GCTGTAATCATTCAGCATATTAAAAATTTGCTGGTCAACAACTTTTATATCACTATTCTTCAACACCACCGGAACCGGAACCACCATGGCAAAATCTTTAAAGTTCCCCTGGAAATCATTGTACATCGTAATCACATTGCGGTAACCATCCCGAACCATGATGACCTGCGAAGTTTTGTTCTTTAATGTGCCGTCTGCCTTGCTTACATAAAAGCCGCAGAATGCAGTTGCTTCATAACTTATCACTGCCAGCAGTATTACTGATGCAGCCAGTTTTTTAATGAATGGTTTCATAATTATCTTTTTAAATTTTGAAAAAAAATTGATGTTGATGCTTGTTGAAGCCCATTGAAAAGTTTTTGATTTGAAAACGATGTCCAATAAAAGAACCAATGGCGCCGCCATTACCAATATCCAGATAGCTGTATTGTATTTCCATTTAAATGCAGCGAGGTAAAATGAAACAGCAGCGATCAACACAGCCCAAAGAATTCTTGCAAAAGGATGATCGGGTGCAGTCCGTGGATCAGAGATCATAAAAAAACTGAAGAGCAGCAAACTTCCTGTGCTTACTGAATGAATGAAATAATCCATTGACCAACCAAGAACATAAACTTGCCTCCAATACAAAAGACCAATAAAAGTTAGCAGGAATGCAAGACTTACATCCAGCTTCTGCACTCTTGTAACTACAATAGTTCCGAGGGTTACAACAAAGAAAAAGATGACTGCGTTTGAACCCCATTGTCCCGGCGAAAGCCATGCATCATTGGTAAAAAAAAGTGTAGCCACTATACCAAAAGCCGAAGGATTAAAAATGTGTTTGCGATGAAAACGAAAAATATATTTTGATGCAACAGTTAAGAAGGCAGCAAATAAACTGATATACCAGAAATTGGTTTTAAGTAATAGGCATAAACTTATAGCACTTATTAAAACACTGAAGCCCCAAATGTTTATTCCCCTTTTTCCGGTTATTGGAAGCAGGCTTTTTTGTTTTATACTTTCGAAGCTGTAATTAAAAAGCAGGCAGCCTCCAATGCTGATTATATAATGAAGCCAGTCGGCATTCCATTGCAGGTAAAGAATACCATAACCCAAAAAAATTGCCTGGAAAATAATTTGAAAATAGCGGGGATCAAGAGCAAATATTTTCTGTTGCATAGCAGTTCATTTTCACTATGATGTGGAAGCTTTGACAATTACATAAATGAGTACAAAAAAATTCAGAAGAAAATTTTTCTATTAGTAATTATTGCAACTCTGCTTACCGCAGACGCAACATTCAAGAGTGTTGGGAAGATAGTTTTGACTAATTAATTAAAAACAAAACTATTTTTATTAAAAGGATTAACAGCACTCTAAAATGGACACTTCTTATTTTTGCTTCTTCACTCATTGGATTTACTTCCTGCAAAAAAGATGAGGATAAATCTGCAGTAACAAAAGAAAACATTGCAGGCAATTACAAGTTCATCAAGGTACCCTGAAGGTTGGAAACGGCGATGCACAGGATATTACCAACTCCATTTTTGATCCTTGCGAGCTGGATGACATTACCACTTTAAAAACCGATTTCACTTATTTTATTGCCGATGCCGGCACACATTGCAACCCAAGTTCGGCAGATACAGGCACATGGAATTTACCCAACACCACAACTTTTGTTCTTGATGGCGAAACTTATACCATCAAAAGCTTTGACGGTAATATTTTTGAAGTCTATATAACTGATACCTCTGGCGGACAAACAGAAACTTACACTTTCACTCTTGATAAGCAATAAGTACTTAAGCCGTACTCTATGACTATTTTTTGAATTCTTATCAAACCGAAAAAACATTGCAGCCGTATATAAAACATAATCCAAAATGGAAGCAACGAACGTGGTACGTTTGTTGTCTTAAACAATACTCCACTACCCTTTGAAAAACTTCATTCCAATTTCCCCACACTGAGAAGCCGCTCAATATTAATCAATGAATCAATTTCTGGATTTCTCAGGCGCCGTTATCTATTTAGGATTGAGACTTATTTTATTTCCATTGTTTATGGCCTTCCGTTTTTTTATATGGACATGGGTTGCTATTAAGCAAATGAAAACTTACCAAAAGCAATTGATTAAATGGAGAAGTGGCAATAAGGAAACTGCTTACCAACTGCCACAGTTGATTGATGGTGCAGTAGCAAGATTGAAAAGTTTATACTAAGAAAGAGTTTTATTTAGAAACGCCTGCGATCTCTGTCATTATTGTATCCACCACCACCGCCTCTGTTTCCACCTCCACCACCGCCACGATAAGCGCCACCGCCGCCGGAGCCACCACCTGAACCGCCTCTTTCATCTGCTTCTTTAATTACCAATGGTTTTTTTCCAAGTGAGATATCATTTAAATTTTCCATTGCATCTCTTGCTTCTTCATCGTTTGGCATATCAACAAATCCAAAACCCCTGCTTTTTCCAGTTTCTTTGTCAACAGCAACTTTAGCAGAAGCTATAGTGCCAAATTTTTCAAATATTTCCACCAACTCATCGTCATAAAGATCGTACGGAAGGCCAGCCACAAAAAGTTTCATATTACTGTGTTATTGGGTAAATGTACAGAACTTATTATTTGCTTTGCCGGGTAAGGCTAAAGAATTACCCTTACCGGACAATATTATTGAGTCTGATCTATAAAAGCATCCATCAGAAATTGCTTTTGCAGATTCATCCTTAAAAATATTATACCATCATTCAATAATTACTTTAATTCATTCAAGATTGAATTATATAGCTGGCATAAATTTTTATCTTTTTTCAAAACATGAAAGACAAATTATACGATCCTTAAAAATCAAATAAAAAAGCGCCGGCTGAAGGAATGGCTTCAGTTAACACTTATACACCTGAAGAAGAACTTATTAATGACTTGACACGGCAACAACAAAAAGCTGAAAATAAAAAAGAAAATAAGCAAAATGATAAAGAGAATAGCCCAACCTGATTGCCACCCGCTAAGGTTAAATTCATTCCTCTATCTTCGCCAACTTTATAATAACTAATGGCACTACTCGAAAAGCATCTGGTGGTAAAAACTTCAACCATCCCAAACGCAGGCAACGGTCTTTTTACAAAAATTTTTATTGCAAAAGGAACCCGCATTGTTGAATACAAAGGAAGGATCACTACATGGAAAGAAGTGAAGAACGATGATAACAATGTATATATCTACACAGTGAACCGCAACCATGTAATTGATGCCAATAAAACTTTAAAAGCATTAGCCCGCTATGCCAACGATGCAAAAGGGCTTACAAGAATTAAAGGACTCAACAACAATTGCATTTATGTAAATGATGGACTAAGGGCCTTTATTGAATCAACAAAAGACATTGCCGCCGGCAGCGAAATTTTTGTTGATTACACCAAAGAATATTGGGATGTGATGCGTGTCAACATCAGGGAAAGGGAAAAAGAAAAAAAGGCTGAAGAAAAAAAAGCACAATCCAAAAAAGCTGTAGAAAAAAGGAAATAACATCGTTTTGCTTATGTCCTTCAATTAATATTTTCGTCTTCTATAATCTTCCTCGCATCATAATTTAATTATTCTGCATTTTCATTTTTTTACAGCAACAGCCGGGTATAAAAATCTTTAAAAAAATAAGTGCAGCTCAAATTTGGGTTGTAGCTTAGTTCATTACTCTTTACAAAATATTTTTATCATGAAGTTTATTGCCGTTTTGCTTTTCAGCATTTGTACAACTGTTGCACTAGCACAAAATCAGGATTCAATTTACATGCGACAGCATTACGAAAAATTTGAGTACCAGATACCAATGCGTGATGGCATCAAACTTTTTACAATTGTTTACATGCCCAAAGACAATTCAAAAGCCTGGCCGGTATTAATGAACAGAACCTGTTACAACGCTTCTAATTACGCTAATTATAAAACCTTCGGCCATCCTTCTAATTTTTTGGTTCATGATGGTTACATCATCGTGTTTCAGGATGTAAGAGGCCGTTACATGAGTGAAGGATCTTTCAATAATATGACACCGAATATTCAGGGCAACAATCCAAAAAATAAAAAAGATATTGATGAAAGTTCAGACACCTGGGATACCATTGACTGGTTGATGAAAAACCTGAAAGGAAATAATGGACGTGTTGGTATTTATGGCATTTCTTATCCCGGATTTTATTCTGCCGCTTCCTTACCCGATGCACACCCTTCATTAAAAGCTGTTTCTCCGCAGGCGCCTATTTCAGATTTTTTCTTTGATGATTTTCATCACAACGGCGCTTATTTAGAAAGTTATACGGCAGCCTTTCCAGTATTTGGCTATCAAAAAAAAGATACTACCAAAGAAGATTGGTTTGACAGTGAGATCATGCGTTTTTATGAAAAGCCTTCAAAGGATGCTTATGATTTTTTTCTAAAAATGGGACCGCTAAAAAACATCACGGAGAAATATCATAAAGACAATTTCTTTTGGAACCAGATTGTTGATCATCCTAACTACGATACTTTCTGGCAAAAAAGAAGCCTGCTTCCCCATTTAAAAAATATTAAACCTGCAGTGCTTACAGTTGGCGGTTGGTTTGATGCAGAAGATTTGTATGGACCGCTTCATATTTATAAAACAATTGAAAAAACAACACCGGCAGCCAACAACACCATCGTTATGGGCCCGTGGGGACATGGCGACTGGGCCAGGGAAAATGGAAAGAGTATTCACAACCATATTTATTTTGGCGACAGTATTTCCACTTTCTTTCAAAGAGAAATTGAAAGTAAGTTTTTTGCTTATTATTTAAAAGAAGAAGGAAAAAATGCGTTACCCGAAGCTTATATGTTCAACACCGGCACAAAGGTTTGGCAGAAATTTGATCATTGGCCTCCAAAAAATATCAAGCCTTTACAATTATATTTTGGTCAGGATGGAAAACTTTCAATTGACAAACCAATAAATGATAAAATGTCCTTCGATTATGTAAGCGACCCGGCAAAGCCCGTTCCTTACACTTCTCAAACTGAAGGCCTCACGTTTACGCCGCGAAATTATATGAGCGACGATCAGCGAAACGCATCACGCAGGCCAGATGTTTTGACTTTTCAAACAGATACACTGACAGATGATGTAACAATTGCAGGAGAAATTTTAGCCAAATTAAAAGTTGCTATTAGTGGAACCGATGCAGATTTTGTTGTGAAGCTGATTGATGTTTACCCGGATAACGAACCTCAGTTTGCACACAATCCAAAAAACATTATCATGGCTGGTTACCAGCAATTGGTTCGCAGCGAAGTATTTCGTGGAAGATTCAGAAATAGCTTTGAAAAACCTGAACCATTTGTGCCAAACCAAATAACTGATGTCAATGTTCCTTTGCAGGATGTGTTGCATACTTTTAAAAAAGGTCACCGCATCATGATTCAAATTCACAGCACCTGGTTTCCTTTTATTGACCGCAACCCACAGAATTACGTTGACAATATTTATAAAGCGGCTGCCGGAGATTTTATCAAATCAACCATTAAAGTTTATGGAAGTTCTACCATTGGAGTTGGCGGCGAACAACAACCTAAAAAAATATTTTAGAGAGTTGTTTAAAGAATTAAAAACTTCTTGCAAGGGCAATTCCCATATTCATTCCATTGTTTACACCTGGTGAACTATAAATATTAACCGCTGTTTTTTTGTTTTTGATCCTGTTATTCAAAAACAAATTAAAGGCACTTGTGAGTAAGGTTGTAGTACCTGTTGCAATGTTGATGTAGGAAAGAATGTTTTGTGCTTTGTAGGAATAGACATAGTTAGTGTTGAAGCCGTATTGCAATTCTTCTTTTTTAATATTGGCAAGGCCCAGAATAATTTGTGAAGCACCAGACACGAGACCAATGTAAGAAACTGTTTTTGTGTTGCTGAAACTGCGTTTAGATAGATTTAAAATGTTCACTCCAATATTTAAACCGCCAACAAAACCCGATGAAACGCCGTAAGCCGTTTGTATAGGCATTTGTTTGGTTTCTTCGCCTCCAATTGGACCATAAGACGGTTGAATCATGGCACATTCTTCCAAAGTAAATCCATTTTTTTTTGCCCACGCCGTTACTGTTTCATCATTCATTTCAAGCAGGTAATCGTATTGATGCGCCGCATTAATTTTTTGTGCCATTTCAATGCCTGTAGTTTTTGCAACCAAATATCCTATTGCGCAAATATTTCCATCTTTATCAATAAAGCATGGCCTTCTTTCAGCATAATCGTAGTTAATTGGAAATTCAGCTACCGTCCAATATTGATGCAAGAGTTGCAGTGCCATCTTTCTTTTTTTCTGTTGCTCATCGCTTAAATAACTAACTTCTTTATTGTTTAATAATTCTTCCACGTAAGCAAGGTGCAATTGAATTCTGAATGTTTCATTTGTTTGATTTGGCGGCGCATAACCAAAACTTTTAATAAAACTTTCATCGCCAATTACAGCATTTACTGTAGAAGGTTGTGCAAATGCATTTGTAATGCATAAGAGCAGCAATAGGGTTTGAGCTATTTTTTTCATAAAACAGTTTTTTTGTTTTGACAAACAAAGAAGAAAAAGCGTTGCTCACTATTTTATTAAAAACAAAATAAAAAAAGCGGCCCGAAGACCGCTTTTTTTAAGAATTCATTGAATTCGACATTTCTCTTTCAACGCCATCAAATTTGCCTTTCACTTTTCCCAATGCATCATCTGCTTTGTCTTTCAGATCGTCAACAATGTCATTGAATTTTTCGGGGTTTGTTAAATAAAAAACCACACCCGCTGCTGCTGCGCAAACTAAGGCGCCTAATAATATTTTGTTCATTTTATAGTTTTTAGACCAATATACAGGCAATCCTTATGCCAACTCAACTTTAGTTTTATTAAAAGGCGCAATGAGGAAATTTTTGCTGGCCCAAATTTGGATGAACCTCAGAAATGATGATTGAAACTTACCCCATAAAATTTAACCTGAAAGATGGAACTCATGTTTCCATTTACAAAGAAAAAGATGACTGCTATGAATTTTTTCTTACAAAGCTGAATAGTGAAAAGCACAATTTTATGCTTGTAAATGGAAAGATTGAAGAGAGTTATGAAACAAGATTTGATGCCCTTCAGCTGGAAGCAGTTGATGTTTTTGACCGCATGAGAAGTAAACTATAGTAAAGAAGTACAAGGTTGACAAGTTAACAAGGAACAAGGCGCAAGAAACAAGAAGCAAGTCAATCAACTTCCTCAAAAGCTTTCATTTCGGCCACACATTTTTTTACAATGATTTCTGTAAGGGAAGTTGTTTTGTGCCTGTTTGAGATCTGCTAATTCCAATACAATGGCAGATGCTTCTCCAGCATGCAATCTTAAAATAGGTTGATGTTGCAACACTTTCACCATCAACGGTAACACGGCTCGGTAAAAAGCATCAGAGGTTAATTCTTCACGCCTTAGCATGGTAAGGTCTTTTTCCGCTTCTCTTTGTATAAGCAAATCACCGGCATACAAATTATTTTCTGCCTTTGTTTTTCTTTTGTCAAATGCTTTTTTAAGAATTTCCCTGTAGATGTAATCATCCATTTCGCCGCTGTGGTCAATGGCGTTTAAAAGATTCCTGTTTTGACAAATGATCTCTATTGCGCAGGTCATGATTTCAGCATAAATACCAAGTTCATTTGCCTTTTGCTGAAGGTGGATTGATGTGGTCATGCTCTTTGGATTTTTGGAGTTGTAAGGATTGACTTGAAAACTTTCAATCGCAGCTCATAGCATGAAAAATGCCAGAGATAAAAAATGTTGATAAATAATGGAAGAATCAACAGGGATCAAGGAATGGATGAAAGATTTCTCTTTGACATTTTTAAGAATCTTCTTATCAAAAAGAAGGAAGCAAAAGTTAGTCCCAGGATCAAACCTGTCCACATACCTGAAGCACCCATTCCAAAACGAAAAGCCAATAACCAGCCTACAGGCAAACCAATTACCCAATAAGCGATGGCAATTAAAACCGTAGGTGTTTTTACATCTTTTATTCCACGCAACAAACCTGCGCCAATAGCTTGTGTGCTGTCAGAAATTTGAAAGAGAGCAGCAAATAAAAGTAGCAAAGAAGCCATCTTAATTACATCTTCATTCTTATTAAAAACAGAAGGCAATGAATTTTTGAAAAGGACAAAAGCAATGGCGCAAAACATTCCATAGAGCAAGGCTATAAATAAAGTGCTTCTTCCAATGGATGAAATATGCGGCCAGTCCTTTCTTCCATAAGCATTGCTTACTCTTATTGACCCGGCCTGTGCCAAGCCCATTGAAACCATGAAGGTGAATGAGGCGCAACTTAAAGCTATCTGATGTGCCGCCTGGGCAACAGCACTGATGGTGCCTATGATAATTCCTGATATAGCAAATGCACCGGCTTCCATGCCTATTTGTAAACTGCTTGGCACGCCAATGTTCAGCAATTCTTTTATAGTGCTCCATTTCATTTGCCAGTAAGATTTGTTAATATATTTTTGAAACCTTCGGTGATTGAGTATAATAAAAAACAGAGCAATGAAGGTGACGCTTCTTGTAATTAATGTTGCCCAGCCTGCGCCAATTAACTCTAATCTTGCGAAACCCCAATTACCATAGATCAGCAACCAATTTAAAAAAACATTTAGTGGTAAAGAAAGCAACGAAAGCAGCATAGCTGTTTTTGTCAACTGCAATCCATCAGCAAATTGTTTTAAAGTCATGAACAATAACATGGGAATAATAGAATAACCCATTAGCTGCATAAAAGGAATAGCCAGTTCAACCACTTCTGCATCCTGGCCTAAATGATATAAGATGCTCTTTCCAAAAACCAGTGTAAGCGAAATAATAATAGCTGTAACAGCGCAAAGAAAAAACCCATTGAAAAAATAGTGTGATACTGCGCCTTTATCATTTCGGCCATGCGCCATTGAAACCATTTGAGAAACAGAAATGGTCATTCCAATGCCCAATACAAAAGGAATGTTCATGGCATTGATGACGAGGGCAGCCGCTGCCAGTTGTTTGTAACTGATGGCGCCAACCATGGCCGCATCAATAATGTGCAAGGACATTTGCGCCAGTTCGCCGATGATGATAGGCAGTGCGAGCCTTATTGTCTTTGATGCTTCTATCCTCATTGTCTATTCTTGAAAAGGGTTGCGAAGTTATAGAGATGAAAGATGCGTAAAATAAAACCATATAAGCCGACCCTTCTTTTGCAGTATGGTATCCTAATTGCATCTTATAGCTGGGCTACAAAAAGTTCCAAACATAAAAAAATCATCTTATGGCTAAGTTCATTTTATTTTTAAGCATTATATTTTTTGCATCCTGCAACAGTGATGGCACTAATTCTTCAGTTAAAAAAGATAGTATAAAAACACAAAAAAAAATTGCTGCTTCCTGGAGCAATAATGATGAAATGGAGTTTATGGATAACTGCGTTGAAGGAGCCAAAGAAAGGTTGGGTGAGGAGAAAGCATTCAACCAATGCAAATGTATTTTAAGGCAGCTCCAGGAAAAAAATCCTACTAACGATAGCACAGCTTCAATATCTATTATGAGCGATACTGCTCAATTAGTACAGTTTGCCAAAAAATGCCAGTAAATTTCTGATATTATAAAAAAAACAACACCGTTTGATGTTGCCCCTGGAAATTTCATAGTACATTAAAGGTAAATGCCATTCTTTAAACGGGTGTGCTTATTGCCCTGGCAATCTTTTTTCATGCTGGTGCAGGAAGAAATAGAAATCATTAATACCGCCAATGCTACCCAAAGGAAAAAAATTTGTTTCATAGTGTTTGAGGTTTAGTTGTTTAAAAGGGATTCGGGTAATAATGTTTCATGCCGTTTAAACGAAAACTAGGCTTTCCTTATTGCTGATGTACAATTCAATTCACAATTATTTGTTTTCCGGTTTATAAAAAACTAACTTAATAGGGTTGACGGTTTCTTATATAAAAAACAAAAACAATAAGCACATGAAAAGAATTGTATCCATTTGCCTGATGCTCCTGGTCATTCTTGTTTCCTGCAACAATGATAAAAAAGTTACAGAAGAAACAACTGCAAACCCACAAGTAAAAACGACAGCACAAGTTGATCCTAAAACGCAAAAATTAGAATCACTAAAAACTGCAACAGCTACAGATCTGGACCAAATGCAAAAAATGGTGCCGGCAGAAATGGCTGGCATTAAAAGAACAAGACTGAATATGAATAGCAATATTGGTTATTCGATCGTGCAGGCCGATTATGTAAAGAACAGTAAGTCAGACATCCGGCTCATTGCTTATGATTGTGCCGGTGAGCAAGGGTCTCAATTGTATAACAGCAGCTTCCTTTCTTATTTAGATAAGAATGAAGAAAATGCCGGTGGTTATACAAAAACGATTAACCTGAATGGAAAAAAAACGATAGAAAAATATGAAGCCGCCACTAAATCAACATCAATTAGTTTTTTAGCAAATGAAACTGTGTTGATGGTTTTGCATGGTAAGAATATTAGTGCAGAAACGTTGAAAGAAGCAGCGTTAAAATTATAAACATCTTAATAGTAAAATAATTGCCTGTCAACCTCAATTTAAGATTGACCGGCAATTTTTATTTGATCACACCGAGTTCTTTACCCACTTTAGAAAAGGCATTGATAGCTGTATCCAGGTGTTCTCTTTCATGTGCAGCACTTATCTGCGTTCTTATTCTTGCCGCACCTTTTGGAACTACAGGAAAAAAGAAACCAATTACATAAATGCCTTCTTGCAGGAGGCTGTCTGCAAACTTTGCTGCCAGAACAGAATCGTATAACATGATGGGAACAATGGGATGTTCGCCTTCTTTTATATCAAAACCTGCTTCTGTCATTTTGGTGCGGAAGTATTTTGTATTGCTTTCTAATTTATCTCTTAGCTCCGTTGTCTCGCTTAATAAATCTAAAATAGCAATGCTTGCACCGGTAATGGATGGCGCCAAAGTATTGGAGAATAAATAAGGACGGCTGCGCTGGCGAAGTATATCAATAATTTCTTTTCTGCCACTGGTAAAACCGCCGCTTGCGCCGCCAAGAGCTTTACCCAATGTGCCGGTAATGATATCAATTCTTCCCATTACGCCACGGTATTCATGTGTGCCGCGGCCAGTCTTACCCATGAAGCCGGAAGCATGGCTTTCATCTACCATTACTATTGCATCGTATTTATCGGCAAGGTCGCAGATCACATCAAGTTTTGCAATGGTTCCATCCATGCTGAACACACCATCAGTAACAATAATTCTGCTGCGCAAATTGGTTGTTTCCTTCAGCTTTGCTTCCAAGTCTTCCATGTTGTTGTTCTCATAACGAAAGCGTTGCGCCTTGCATAAACGAACACCATCAATAATAGAAGCATGGTTCAATGCATCGGAAATAATGACATCATGCTCATTAAAAAGTGGTTCAAACACACCACCGTTTGCATCAAAAGCAGCAGCATATAAAATCGTGTTTTCAGTGCCAAGGAATTGTGCCAGCTTTTTTTCCAACTCTTTATGAATATCCTGTGTACCGCAAATAAAACGAACGGAACTCATTCCGTAACCATGCGAATCAATGTATTGATGTGCAGCTTCAATTATTTTTGGATGAGAAGAAAGACCAAGGTAATTATTAGCGCAGAAGTTCAATACTTTTTTTCCGTTCACTGTTATTTCTGCTCCTTGCTGAGAAGATATCACTCTTTCATTTTTGTATAATCCCGAAGATTTAATTTCTTCTATTTCTGTATTGATACGTTGGATAAAGCTTTCATTCATGTGGAAGAATTTTGAGGGTCAAAGATAAAAGGAGAAAGATTGATGGCATGAGGAAGTTGAAAAGGATGGTTAACAAACCTATTTTTTCATGGACTGTTATGGACTCAGTAAGTATGGAATTGCTATGACGTTTGATTAATATATCTGCTTCACCTATTAGGAAAATTAAAATAGGGCTTATTCAAAATAATTTTTTACAAGTCCTGTAACATCTCCTCTTTTACCTTCGTCTCACCATTCTAAACCAACAATCATGAGAAAGGTATTTATCAACAAGTGGTTCATACTCGCTTCACTCTTAACCATCACCCTTTCCCTTTTTTCTTTTATGGCTTATAAAAAAGCCCAGCCTGTTTGCACAGCTAGTGCTGAATGTTGCAAAAAAACCTTGAAAGATGTTGAAAAAGGTGGGATGTTCTGGGATCTTATCTCCGGTCAATTGTCAACTGTTTCCTTTCAATAAAAATTTTCTTCCTTTGCTGTAACATTTGATTTGTTACAGCGTATCACTGTAGAATCAAGCTGTTGTTACTGTTTATGACCGAGAAAGAATATAACGAATGTGTGAACCTGTACGCTGATGGTGTGTACCGGTTCATTGTAAAAAACCTTCGTCACGAGGAAGATGCCCGTGACGTGGTGCAAAGCGCTTTTGAAAAACTGTGGCTTCACCGCGAAAATGTTGATGGAGCTAAAAGCAAATCCTATCTTTTTACAGTGGCTTATAACCAAATGATAGATCATCTACGCAAAGCAAAAAGGGTTTACCTGAAAGAAGAATTTAAAGAAGAAACAAAAGTGTATGACAGGCAAATTAATAACGCAAAGGCTGTTTTACACGAAGCATTGGCAAGGTTAAGCGAAACACAAAGATCGCTGGTGATGTTGAAAGATTATGAAGGTTACAGCTACGCCGAAATTGGAGAGATCATGAACCTGAGCGAAAGCCAGGTGAAGGTTTACCTGCACAGGGCAAGGGTGCAATTGAAAGAATACCTTGTAAAAGTTGAAAATGTCATTTAAGCAAAACGATAATAACAATATGATCCACCTGGGCAATTACGAAGAGTTTTTCATCCTGTATATGGATGGTGAACTGAGTGCTGAACAAATGCAAATGGTGGATGATTTTCTTTCGCTTCATCCTGACCTGCAGGGTGAATTTCAAATGCTGTTAAGCACCAAACTACCCGAAGAAACATTTACCATTGACAAATCTGAATTGATAGCGTCATTTATGAATGCGTCTTCAATAGATGAAAACCTGCTTCTTTATATTGACAACGAAATTTCTTCTGATAAAAGGAAAATTGTTGAAGCCAAACTGGCTTCTAATAAAAATTACCAATTGCAACACCAGGTTTTATTGCAAACAAAACTGGATGCTAATGAAACCATTCCACATCCAAACAAAAAAGAATTGTACAGAAGAGAAGAAAGAAAAGTTATTGCATTTGCACCATGGATGCGGATTGCTGCCGCTGCTGTTGCAATTGCAGCAATGGGTGTTTTTTATTTTACCAATTCTTCTTCTACCAATTCTGAAACAACTCATTCAATAGCAAATGGCACAAAAAAGAATTCTTCAATAAAACAAAATCCTTCTGTTAAACAAAATATTGATCAGCAAAAAGAAAATCTTGCATCTGTAAAAAATATTGATGGAATAAGCACTGAAAAAAAATCTGCTTCCATCAATAAAGAACAAAAAATCAAACTTGAATTTTCAAAAGAAATCGAGGAAAATATTGCAGTTGTAAAACAAGAGAATGAAGAGGTGATCGCAATTGTTGAACCTCCATTAAAAATTCAAAAATCAAGTATTGTTGAAGGCAGTTTGCTTAACAATGCCACCGCATCTGCAAATAACTCCTCTTCCCAAATCATTAACATTAACTCTGTAACATCTGTAGTTTCTAATCGTAAAATAGATGAACCTGTCGCTACAATAGCAAATGAAAAAGTTGATATTGCAAAGGGCGGATCAGTCAAAGGGTTTTTGCGCAAAGCCACAAGACTGATTGAAAAAAGAACCGGCTTTGACCCTACCAACGATGGAGAATTATTGATTGGTGTGGTGGCCATAAACGTAAAATAAATTATTTCCCAAAAAAAATTATCAGCATGAAAAAATTATTACTTGCAACAATTGCAATCAGCGGAGCCATGATTTGCTTTGGCCAGGCAGATACCACGAGCAAAGAAAAAGTGGATACCATAAGAGTTGGCGGCATGATCATCATCAAGAAAAAAAGTGAGGACGGAAAGAAAAACAGGAACGTCATTATTTCTGACACTACCGCCAGGAAAAAGAAGAACCCGAATGTAAAAACCAACTGGGGTATAGTTGACCTTGGCTTTGCCAACTATAATGACAAAACAAATTATGCAACCAGCGCTTCCAGCGGTTTTACAGGAAGTGGTGTAGGAAAAGATCAATTGGAATTAAGAACAGGTAAATCTGTCAATGTAAATGTGTGGTTTTTTATGCAGCGCTTAAATATTGTAAAGCATGTTGTGAACCTGAAGTATGGATTGGGATTGGAATTGAATAATTATCGGTTTGATGATGAAAGAGTGAGACTGACTAAAAACCCAACCACTATTACTTTAGATGCAACTTTAAAAGATGTAAAGAAAAACAAGCTGGCTGCTGATTATGTTACGGTTCCAATGATGCTGAACTTCAACTTTACACCTAACCGTAAAAAAGGATTTGGATTCAGCGCAGGCGGAAGCGTTGGTTATTTATACAGTGCCCGCCAAAAGATCAAAGACAATAATGATAAAAAGAAATTGAATGATAATTTTGACCTGCGTAAATGGAAGGTTTCTTACATAGGCGAATTGAGTCTTGGACCGGTAAGGCTTTATGGTTCTTATGCCGTAAAAAGCATGTGGGAAAAAGGTTTGGACCAGACACCTTACTCCGTAGGTCTCCGGTTTGATCACCTGTAATTGTACTAAAAAAATTTACCTGAAATCCCGTTGTTCGTCACTTCGGGATTTTTTATTTTTACAAAGCCTCGTTAAAGATATCAACACAGAAAAATAAAATCATTTTCTTTGCCGTTAACCCGTTGAATAACAGCTAAACCTTGCATCATGAAAACCCCCATTATCCTGTCAAGCCTGCTAATTGGTGGCAGCTTTTTATTGCAAAATAATTTTGCTGAATCTAAAAACACAGATTGCAACAAGCCAAACGTTTTTAAAACCAGCGCTGCAAAAAAAACTTCCACTTCATTACCAAAAAATCCTGTCAGGATCGTTGTCGACAAATCGAGCTACGAGCTGTATGTATATGATGCCGAAGGCTGGTACGCTACTTATCCAGTGGTGTTTGGCAACCCATCGCTTGAAGATAAAAAGATGGAAGGCGACCGCAACACGCCGGAAGGAACTTTTAAAGTTGTAAACAAAAGAGTGCATGATAAATGGGATCGCTACATGGGACTTGATTATCCTACCAAAGAATCTCTTGAAAAATTTAATGCAAGAAAAAAGCGTGGAGAAATTCCTTCTTCAGCATCGCCTGGCGGAGGCATCGGCATTCATGGCACCTGGCCTCACGATGATTACATTATAGACCGCTATAAAAACTGGACTAATGGCTGCATTTCTCTAAAGAATGAAGATGTGGAAGATTTGTACAGTTATATTCCGGTGGGCACGCCAATTACCATAAGAAAATAGTTTCCAGTTTTCAGTTGGCAATTTGCCAGGTTAAGCTTGCTCTTATTTTTATTTATGGAGATATAGGAACACTTCGATGTTTTTTGCAAACTGTGAACTGTAAACTGCAAATTGCCTACTTAATCTTAATGCGTCAAAGAATTTAAAAACGCCTTCATTTCATTTTCCCATTTTACGGGATCGTTACCCAGAAAAGATTCATGATCTGCATTGGGATAGACAATTAATTTTTTATTTTTTGACGAGAGGCTTTCGTAAACTTTATCCGTTTCTGTGCTGCTTACAAACCTGTCCTTTTCTCCCCATTCCATTAACACAGGACAGTCCACATTTTTTGCGTATGATGCAACATTATGATTGAAGCCGTTGTATCCTCTTTCGATACCCATCCACGCTGTAACCAAAGTACCAAAAGGTTCGGAGGGGAACCCAACATCTTTTGCTCTCTTTTTTAAATGGTTGTGCAAGGTTCCAAAAGGCATATCGGCGATGATGGCTGTAGGTTTAATGCTGTTTTCAGCAACTGCTTTTAAACAAACGCCGGCGCCGAGAGACACACCATATAAAATAATTTTTTTCTCTCCTTTTGCCTTGACAAACTCAAAAGCTTTTTCTACTTCATCGGTTTCTTTTACACCAAATGTGCTTGTATTGCCGCTGCTTTTTCCATGAGCCCTGAAGTCAACAAGCAAAACATTGTAACCCCAACTTCTAAACATTTCAGCTTCTGCATTTAAAAAACTTTTGTTTACAGTGATGCCATGAAAAAAGATAACGGTTCCTTTTGCAGAATCCACAGTGCTGTACCATGCATCTATTAATATGTCATCGGTTGTTTTTAGCGTAATGTTTTGAACAGCAAAAGGGGGCAATGGTTCTTCCTCCATTTTATAAAAGCTTGGGCCGGTAAAAAGCTTCCAGGTTTTATTAAAAATATTTTGAGAAGTAGGAATTGAAGGTTTGCCAGAATAAAAATGAGTAAATTTATAAGCATAGATGGCTGCGCTTGTGTTAGCCAAAATAAACTGGATGACGAATAGCCATAAGACCCATTTAAGATAATAGCGTAATCGTTTTGGTTTGGTTTTGTACATGTGTGCAAGCAAGCGGACAAAACTAAGGTCATTAAACCATAGTTAATAATTCGATATGGACTTGAGAAAAAATTAAAGGAAATTGTTTATTAACGATGATTAAATCTTACCCTTTGTAATTTCTTCCACCACGTTAGGGTCAAGCAAGGTAGAAGTATCGCCAAGATTTGTTGTTTCGCCTTCTGCAATTTTTCTTAATATCCTTCGCATAATTTTCCCGCTTCTTGTTTTAGGTAGTCCTTTTACAAATTGAATTTTATCTGGTTTGGCAATGGCGCCAATAATCCTTGAAACTGTTTGAATAATATTTTTTCTTGTCTCTTCCTTATCGCCATGAATATGCCCGCAAATAACATAAGCATAAATACCCTGACCTTTTATTTGGTGCGGATAACCTACCACTGCACTTTCAATAACATCGCTGTGCATGTTGATGGCATTTTCCACTTCGGCAGTGCCTATGCGATGACCGCTTACATTCAACACATCATCCACCCTTCCGGTAATTCTGTAGTTACCTTCTTCATCTCTTAAGGCTCCATCTCCGGTAAAATATAAATTTGGATAGGTTGAAAAATAAGTTTGCCTGCACCGTTCATGATCGCCATAAGTTGTTCTTAACATAGAAGGCCATGGTGCTTTGATGCAAAGATTTCCTGATGCAGGATTTCCTTTAATCTCCACTCCGTTTTCATCAACCAAAACAGGTTGCACTCCGGGCATTGGCAGTGTAGCGAAAGTTGGTTTTGCAGGCGTAATGCCAGCCATGTTAGAAATTAAAATGCCACCGGTTTCTGTTTGCCACCAGGTATCTACAATGGGACATTTTTCCTTTCCAATGTTTTCATCATACCAATGCCATGCTTCTTCGTTAATGGGTTCACCAACAGTGCCTAAAATTTTTAATGATGTTAGATCTTTGCCTTCCAAGGGCTTCAATCCAAATCCCATTAAGGAACGAATTGCAGTTGGCGCCGTGTAAAGAATATTCACTTTATGCTTGTCCACTATATCCCATAATCTTCCTGCATCTGGAAAAGTTGGAATGCCTTCAAACATTAATGAAGTGGCGCCTGCACTTAATGGTCCATACACTATGTAACTGTGTCCTGTTATCCATCCAATATCTGCTGTGCAAAAAAATACATCACCTTGTTCGTATTGAAATGTATTGACAAAAGTATAAGCAGTCCAAACCATATATCCGGCAGAACTATGCACTACACCTTTTGGTTTACCGGTGCTGCCTGAAGTATATAAAATGAATAAAGCGTCTTCCGCATCAACAACTTCCGCGGCAAATGAAACAACACCATCTTTTTCAATATGAAATTCTGCAAACTCCATTTCATCTTCCCACCAAACATCTCTTCCTTTGATCATTGAAACAGGTGTTCTTGTGCGGGTATATACAATTACTTTTTTCACTGTTTTATTCCCGATCAATGCATCATCAATCACACTCTTTAAAGGAATTATTTTTTCACCACGGTAAGCACCATCACAGGTTACAATAAATTCTGCTCCCGCATCTTCCAACCGGTCTGCAATACTTTGTGCAGAGAAGCCACCAAAAATGACACTGTGAATGGCGCCAATTCTTGCGCAGCCTAAAATAGCATAAGCCAGTTCAGGCACCATACCCATATAAATACAAACACGGTCGCCCTTTTTTACACCATTATTTTTTAATACCTGTGCAAACTGGCAAACCCTTTTATGCAAGCGATTATAGGTTACTATCCTTACTCTTTCCTCGGGATTGTTTGGTTCCCAAATGAAGGCAGGCTTATCTCCTAAAGTTTTTAAATGCCTGTCAATACAGTTTTCAGTGATGTTGAGTTTTGCTCCTTTGAACCATTCTATTTTTGGTTCGGTAAAATTCCAATCAAGCACTTTATCCCAGCTTTTTTTCCATTGAAAATGTTGTGCAACATCAGCCCAAAATTCTTCCGGTTGCTCAATGCTTTTTTGATAAGCTTGTTTGTATTCTTCTAAAGATTTTATTTGAAAAGGATATGACATTGCAGTTGTTGTTGTAAAAATAATGGAATGATAAACTTACTTAGTTTATAGAAAATAGAGGCTTAATTAATTTTTTACGCCATTGCTATATGTTAATTCACCGTCATTTTTTAAAATGCATCGTTATTAAAAACACTAAGACATTATTTTCGCCAACTTAATGAAAAGGAGTAAAAAAATATTTTCGTTGCAGGTTGCCTCAAGCCTGTTCATGATATTGGCCTTGCTTTGGCTTACCATAAGCACTCCTTTTGTGTATGCAGCAGATGATGTTTTAAAAAAAGAAATTAATAAGCAATCAAATCAATGTGAAGAAGAAACAAATCCTTTTTCCAACACAACAGAAGAAAAAAATGAAAGCAGCGTTAGTACGCTTTCCGAATATTTACATGATGCTCATTCAATAGAAAACGGTTTTAATTTCATTACTAAATATTACAACAGCCATCCTTTTCCTTTTTATTTAGATCATCATCCTAAACTTCTTTCTCCTCCTCCTAAATCATAATTGGTTTCTTTCTTTTTTAATCATGCATTGTTGTTGACCAGCATTGCAGGTAATTCTTATTGTTCATTTTAAACCAATTATTATGAGGCGTACAAGCTCTTATTTAAAAACGATCGGGTCAGATTTTCCTGCATCTGTCGTTGTATTTTTAGTAGCATTACCACTATGCTTAGGTGTTGCACTGGCATCTAATGCTCCTTTGTTCAGTGGTCTTATAGCCGGCATTATTGGTGGCGTTGTTATCGGTTTTTTAAGCGGCTCTCAATTAAGTGTAAGTGGTCCTGCAGCAGGACTTACAGCGATTGTAGGAGCTGCCATTTTACAGCTACCAACCTTCGAAACATTTCTGCTGTCAGTTGTTATTTGCGGATTCCTTCAGGTTGTATTAGGATTTATAAAAGCAGGTGTCGTTGGCGATTATATTCCTAACTGTGTTATCAAGGGAATGCTTGCTGCCATTGGGTTGATATTGATCTTAAAACAATTTCCTCACCTTATTGGCTACGATGCCAATTTTGAAGGTGATGAAACTTTCAGGCAAAATAATAATGAAAACACTTTTTCGGGTATTGCCAATGCCTTCAATTATATAACACCTGTTGCTGTGTTGATTGGTATTAGTGGATTGCTTTTTCAAATTGCATGGGGAAAGTTTACTGCCAATAAAAAAGGATTTATAAAGCTGGTGCCTGCTCCTTTAATTGTTGTTTTAATTGGTATTGGCGTCAATGAATTTTTTAAATCCAATGGTGCAGCGTATGCAGTAGATCCGCAACACATGGTTGCCATACCAGTAGCGCAAACTGCAAATGATTTTTTTTCTTTTTTTACTTTCCCAGATTTTAATGGGTTTTTAAATAAAGAAGTCTGGATAACAGGATTAACACTTGCATTAGTAGCCAGCCTTGAAACTTTATTGAGTATTGAAGCTGTTGATGACCTGGATCCTTACCAAAGAGTAACTAATAAGGAAAGAGAGTTAAAAGCACAGGGCATTGGCAACATGCTTTCCGGTTTACTTGGCGGCTTGCCTATTACTTCTGTAATTGTTCGTTCTTCGGCCAATGTAAATGCAGGCGCAAAAACAAAAATGGCATCAGTATATCACGGTTTGCTGCTTTTGGTTTGCGTTGCTTTCATTCCGGTTATTTTAAATTTAATTCCTAAATCTGCATTGGCTGCTGTATTAATTTATACCGGTTATAAACTGGCAAAGCCAGCGTTGTTTAAAGCCTATTATAAGAAAGGCTGGGACCAGTTCGTGCCATTTGTAATAACTATTATAGCCATATTGCTTACAGATTTATTGATAGGAGTAATTATTGGTGTGGGTGTTGGTTTGTTCTTTGTCATCAGAAGCAATTTCAGAACTTCAGTCTTTATTGTGAATGACGAGAACAAATATTTATTCAGGTTAAGAAAGGATATTTCGTTTTTAAACAAGCCAATTATAAAAAACAAATTGGAGCAGGTTCCTGAAGATTCATACGTGTTGATAGATGCAAGTCGTGCCGATTTTATTGATAAAGATATTGTTGAAGTGATAGAAGATTTTATGTTGCATGCGCCACTGAAGAATATTAAAGTGGAATTAAAAACAGCACAACAAAAAAATCACGGTTTCACTCAAGTTATTTTGGATGATGATAACAGGGAGGCTGATATTATACGCATTCACGAAAAAAGCTTGCATAAAACGTAAGCACAATAAATTTGTAAACAATTAAATCAACGACAAATGTTTTCATACGAAAAATTATTATTAGAAAATAAAGCCTGGGCAGCGGAAAAATTATCCGATGATCCTGAATATTTTGAAAGGCTTTCTCTTTTGCAATCGCCAGAATTTTTCTGGATTGGTTGCAGCGACAGCCGTGTGCCGGCCAATGAAATAACAGGAACGCAGCCGGGAGAAATTTTTGTTCACCGCAATGTTGCCAATCTTGTTGTAAATACCGATGTAAACCTGTTGGCTGCACTGGATTATGCTGTTACTTATTTGAAAGTGAAGCATGTTATTGTCTGCGGGCATTACGGTTGTGGTGGCGTGAAAGCAGCGGCAACAAAATCAGATTTCAAACCCGTTTTAAATATGTGGCTTCGCAATATTAAAGATGTGATACGCCATCATAAAACAGAATTAGCAAGTATTGAAGATGACGAACAACGCCTTGATAGGTTAACCGAATTAAATGTGCAGGAGCAGGTTTATAATCTAGCCAAAACAACCATTATACAACGCTGCTGGAAAAAAGAACAACGACCCGATTTGCATGGATGGGTGTATGGATTAAAAGACGGTATCATTAAACCTGTATATGAAATGAAAGCAGGAACGCATATTGATGCTCTCTATGAGTACGATGACTTGTGAGCATTTGATTGTTTATCATTGATTATTCAAAATAAGTTCAAAGTTGTTTGCAATAAATTGATGCAGCAACTTTGAACTTTCGAATTTGTAATAGTAGCTTTCCTTCAACATTTTTATTTTTCCAAACTATTTGAATTTTAAAAGTGTAATTGGAAATCCAACTGTAAGGTTTAGGGTAGTGCCTTTTGAACCTAACAATACTCTATAGTTTGTGCCATTAATATTGTATTGCAGTTCAACGTCTGTAAGATTTATTAGACCTTTATTATACTCTAATAGCAAGTCAAATAATTCTTTCTTATTTCTAAAAATGCTAAACCCGATTTTACCAAAAACGTGTAACCCAATTTTCTTATCTGGTGTAGCTGTATAAAGTCTTGAATAGTTAATCCCTGATAAAGTATTTTCAGATTGGTATTGCTGATATAAATAAGTTCGGTAGTATCCGGCATTTTTATTTGGAGTAACACCAAAGCCTGCACCAAATTTGGGTTTAAACAAAATTTCATTAGCGGTAAATTTCTTAAACCAAGTTTTCTCTCTTTTAAAAAAACGATTGTAACCGAGGTTAAATTGAGTTAATTCTACTGCTGCTAATTGCTTATAAGCAAAAGTATTTTTTAGTCCGAAGCCAAAAGAAAAATTTGCTTCACTTCCTTTTACAGTTAAATCAATAAAAGAACGGCTATTAAAATAATATTCTGCACGGCCATTCAATGTAAGTGTAAAATTTGGCGTTGGTGATTCAAAAGAATTTTCAGCCGTAAGGCGATTTTGAATTTGATTAAAGCCAGAATTGATAGACAAGCCAGGCTTAATAACAATTTTTTTTTGACAATTGCCAGCCTTTATACCACATAAAAATGCAGCTATTGTTAGGATGATAATTTTAAAGTGCATTGTAATAATATTTTTTGTAAATATTAATTAAGCTATTTATCAAAGAGGTTAAACCGTAATAATGTAAGTGGAATGCCGACCGTAAGATTGATGTTGGTACCTCTTGAACCTAACAATACTTTATAGTTTGTGCCATTAATATTGTATTGCAAATCCACATTAGTGAGATTCATGAGACCTTTATTATACTCTAATAAAAGATCAAACAATTCTTTCTTGTTTCTAAAAACACTGAACCCGACTTTACCAAATGCCTGTAGACTAATTTTATGATAGGGTGTGGCTGTATAAAGACGCCAGTATGATACAAGAGAATTCGTTTCACCAAAATATTGGTTATAAAAATAAGTGCGATAATATTTTGCACTTTTATTTATGGCTAATCCAACTCCTACTCCCAATTTTGGTTTGAAGAAAATCTGATTCCTTGTAATTTTTTTAAAAATGAACTTTTGTTTTTTTAAAAAAAGATTGTAAGCCAAATTAAATTGAGTTGTTTCAGCACTTGTTTGGTGAACATAAGAAAAAACATTTTTTATCCCGAACCGAAATGAAAATGCTGCTTCGCTTCCTTTTATTGTAAAATCAAAAAAAGATTTTTCATTTATATAATATTCCACACGAGCATTTAAAGAAAGCCAAACTCCGGGTTTAGGAGAAACAAAAGACTTTTCAGAAGTGAGCCGGTTTTGAATTCGGTTAAAGCCTGAACTGAAAGACAGCCCAGGCTTTATCACTAGTTTTTTTTGGCAATCTGCCTCCAAAATAATCAACAAAATGTTGCAAGTTACTATTAAGAGCATTTTAGTACCCATGCATTATATGTAAAACTCCGCTTGTAAAATATTGGTTAATTGTCCATCCTATCCTTTGCACCTGAACCTGACCATACATTTCATATTTTTTCAAACTTTTTGCATTTTCGTAAGCGATCTTTTGAGCTTTCGGTCCTGAAAGTCCCTGAGTTGAATTTATTTGGTTATCGCTTGACCGCTCACATCTTTGCACCCATTTATAATCCCATGCAAGAGCAATAGAAGTATTGCCATCAGCAAACCATACTCCAACCCGCTTTTTTTGTGCTTTGGCTTCTAATAACATTCTAAAATAAATAATAGCCTTTTGGTATGTCAATTCACATTTGATTCTGTAATTACTTCCATCATAATTATAGTATCTTTTATCTTCCCCATTATTTGCCCCGGTATCGAAACAAAATATGGGTACTTGAATGTTAAGTTTCTGATCCATATAGTCAGAATAGGATCCTTCTCCATTTGAAATCCATTCTAAAACATCTAACACTTCTTCATCTTGACCAAAGATCATAATATCTTGATCACTAGTAAGTGAAGTAGTGTTTTTTAT
>MWWF01000021.1_pt1 | contig 23402 bp, 17 predicted proteins | sample 1047351 | NCBI WGS metagenome assembly MWWF01 (sample SAMN06349970, study PRJNA376086) | soil metagenome | isolation source: MGM-3 sample Antarctic (ecotone) soil | place: Antarctica
CGTCTTTTTCAATTTCATACAACCTTTTGTGTACGGCGCCCCAAAGCCCCAGCGTTTCTGTATCGTTGGAGGTTGCAGGTGTAAGCGCTTCCAGTACAACTTTGGCTTCTTTAAGGGCTTCTTCTTCAGTAGGCAGCTTGCTTTTGTATGTTATTAAAGCCAGTCGCTGCACCAGGTACGGGTCTTCAGGTTGCTTACTTTCCTCCTGCATTTTACGTGCTTTGCGCAGCAGGCTTTTTGCCATTGGCCAGTCCTTTTCTTTTACCGCATCATCTACCAATGCCATCAATGCACTATGGCTTATGCCGCCTTTTTCGGGTGCATTGGCCGGGGCTGCATCGTCGTTGCCTGCTGTTTCTACAATAGCTTTCTCTACCGCTTCCTGCACTGCCGCCAGCGAAGGCGGAATAATATTTAAAAAAGTATATACAGGGCTATCCTTGTCGCGGGGGTTTTTATTGTAGATCTGCTTAATGGCATTGGTAAGTATTTCCCTGAAGGCCATCACATCATCAAACCCTATGTCTTCGCCCATATGGTGGTACTGCCTTACGGCAACGTGGTTCACATCAAAGGGAAAAGATTTTACTCCATCCTCGCATATTACCACAGTGGTATACGGCTTAAGGGCATGCCGCACACCAAGCTCATAAAACGCATTTTTATTAGAGGTTGATAAGTCGGCCACAACTACATCGGCATTCATCAACTGTTCATACATCGGCACATCAATCATGCCCGAATGCACAATCTCATCCGCTCTAATACACTTTAGTCCCGCGGCTTCTACCGCAGGCTTAATCATGTTTTTATAACTCTTGTCCATGTTAAGGGTTCGGCCGCTTTCGAAGTCGGTCTTTTTACCAAAGCCCATTACTACAAAGCAGGTTCCATTAGTTTCAGCAGGTTGTTGCATAATTGTATTGTTTTTTTAAAGGCATTAAGTATATACTGTTCGGCGTGTTTCAATTGAAATGTTTTCCTGTCCACTGCATCTGCATTAGATACCTGGAACACAAAGTGCCTGAAGTCTTGATTCCTGATTTTGCACTGAACAAAAAAGAGTAGAAAGAAAATAGTTAGGCATAATGCACCCATTTAATGTGCTGAAGTTTTTTTTCATTGAGCAAATTTTTGGTTGGTGAATAGAAATTGGACTTAGAAAAATAGAAAACCTTTTGATCAAATCAAAAGGTTTTCGTCTAATACAATACTTCCCAATATTGCCCCTGTATCAGCGGCCAACTATACCACTTTAGTTTTTAGTAGTGGTGTGCTTACTTTCCAATTAAACGTTGATGCCAATTTTCGTAACGATCCGAGGATTAATCTACCTGATAGAAATAACTTCTTTTATAAAATCGCCATTTCTCCCTTTAAAATAAAATATGGATATAAAATATAAATTCAACGTTGTTAACTAAGTAAAGAATTCAAAAATAAGTTCCGTAGATAGGCTTTAAAAACCATGCTGTAAAAAAGGTTTGAAAAGTTGAATAGCGGTTTGCCGTACAAATGAGCTCCGCCGCGGCGCATAGGCGTCAACTTAAGGTTTTTTTTATTAGACGAACTGGAGGAATTCTAATGGACGTCGTTGTGTCACACCCTTGTACTGCATGTTTTCATGGCGCCTTTTTCCACATGATTTCTTCATCATAATTTTCTAGTTTTTACAGTTTATTTTTCGCTTTAAACCATTGCCTGATAAGGGTTACAGCATGATTGAAGTTTTTCTAAGGTTGTCGCCTATGCGCCGCGGCGGAGACGATGTTTAGTACTTATTCTACAGCCGGTTCCAAAAAAAGAAAAAACAGCGGACAAAAAAATGCCGAAGTTATTTTTGAAAGGTCACTAAACCGAATTTTTAAAAGGGTAAAACGCTAATTACAGTAAAAGATTAAGTATACTCAATTAATTCTCCATGGCGTGTACTCCCCAAGAATGCCATTTAGGCAACCTACTTTATTTTATTCATATTTCTATACCGCATAATTGCCTCCAAATAATAATAATCCGCATAGCTCAGCGGTACATCTATTTCACTCTTTCCGGGCAGGTGCCCCACAGAATGTTTTAGTAAAAAGTTACGGTTTTCTCCTAAAGTTGCGCGGTAGGGCGGCAGGCTAAGGTTGGTAATGATTGCAACAGCACTGTTCACATAATCTTTCTTTTGCGTAGCATTTGCATACTGTGAAAGTTCAAGCAAAGCCGAAGCCGTTATAGACGCCGCAGAAGCATCGCGGAGGGCAGTAGAAAGGTTTGGTGCGTCAAAATCCCAATAGGGTACTTTATCTGCCGGCAGGTTGGGATGATTCAATAAAAAGCGGGCAATGCTATTGGCTTTGGCAAGGTAGCGGGCATCTTTTGTTTCCCGATAGCACACCACAAAGCCGTACAAACCCCACGCCTGTCCACGTGCCCATGCACTTTCATCCGCATAGCCCTGGTGGGTTCTTTTTTTAGTAACCTTACCCGTATTGGGATTATACTCTACTACATGATAGCTGCTTCCATCGGCGCGGTAGTGGTTGGCCATTGTGGTTTCTGCATGGGCAACTGCAGTTTTGTAATAAGAAGAATCTTTGGTAAAACGTGCAGCGGCAAAAAGCAATTCCAGGTTCATCATGTTGTCAATAATTACCTGGAAGTTCTTCATATCATTATTGGCGCCCCATGAGCGTATAGAACCCACCGTCGGGTTAAAACGTTTGGTAAGCGACTGGGCCGCTGTAACTATAACCCGCTTAGCACTGGTGTCATTCAAAATGCGCAATTGGTTTCCATAGCTGCACATTATTTTAAAGCCAATATCATGATCACGGGTATTGAACTTTTCCTGCTCCAATAAAAGAGTGCGGGCAATTGCTGCATTCTTTACCGTGTCATTTTTTGTGTATTCGTAGATATACCACAGGCTGCCCGGAAAAAAACCACTCGTCCACCAATCGGTCGTATTGGTCATTAAAGTACCGTTGGGGTTTATACTGCGGGGTAACAAATTATCGGGGGTCGCTTTATCCAGCAACAGGTATTGCCGCGCCGCTAACTGCATGGAGGCATCAAGGGTTTTGTTCAATTGTTTGTTTTGCCGCGATGCAGCGCACGATGCTACCATCAGTGAAATTATGCATACGGCATAGGCTATCGTTCGGTTGTTTCTTATCATCTTACAAAGGGTTTAATTTTCATCAAAGAAATAGTTTTTTCCTTTTCCACTTACACAAAAGAGTTTTGGTTCAACAGCACATAAAATTTAAGCAGAAGAAAGAGAAGGAGTGCAGAAATTCTTTTTTTTGGTAGCCGGCAAAAGGTGTTTGGGCATCATCGTTGCCACAGTCTACCCCGCCTTTTTGCGGGGCTCGTTTCATTGGCAAACCATTGGGCAACTTTAGTTTTGCCCGCAAGAAACTGCCAGTTATTCAGGATGGCTTCTCTGCAAAGCCTAGTTCCTGTTCCAGTATATTTTCAAGTTTTTAGTTGCGCGGCCTGCAGCTACAATATCCGGCTTTCCATCGCCGTTCATATCCAGCACCTGCAAGTCTTCTGTAGCCATTCCGTTCTCATCTATCCAGTGGCTTGTCCAGGTATTGTTGGTACCGGGTACGTAAATTTTTATCCCGGTTTTGTTTTCATTATTGGGCACACGCCAGCCCGCTATTACCTGGTCGCTGCCCATACTCATAATATCTGCTACCGCAAGTGCATGGCCTTCCTTTAATTGTTCGTCCAGCACCTGTCGGCCAGTGTTGGTGCCCATGCGGTAAACGGCCAGCGTGGTGCCGTGCATTGGTTCTATAGTGGCAAATATGGGTTGCCCATTTACTTTGCCGGTTCGTAATTCGCCTACTGCGCGGTCTACACCGGGCACAGCCACCGTATGCGGATGGCTCCCAATATCAACAATCTTCTTCACCCCTTCTTTGCCACCAATATATACCTCCTGAGCACTGTTTCTATTGTTTGCCAAAAGCGTAAGGTTATGGGTAAGGTGCATAGTGCTATCCAGCACCTCGGTGCTCCATTCTCTTTTTGGGTTCAACGGAAATTTATAGCCAATGATCTTTACCCCCCTACCTTCTCCATTGGCATTGCCCCTGCCATGCAATGGCACTACCACCAGGTAAAAACCATCGGCTGTTTTCACCCACTGCATCCGGTGGATAGTAGGTTCATGATGTAGTTCTAGGGCGGTCCACATTTGTGTGGCGTCAGCGGGGCGCACCAGGTAATGTACTGATCCTGATTTTGCACTATCACTCGTTTCGCCCGGGTTCCATTGTGCCCCAACAGCAACCTCTGCTTTGCCATCGCCATCCAGGTCGCGGGCTGCAATACATACATTGTCCCGCTCCGTCAAATTTTCAATCATAACAAAGCGCTTCCAGTCGCCATTTCGATACCACACAAATTGCTTCTTATCTGCCAGCAAAATGTCCGGTTTTCCATCGCCATCTACGTCAGTAAGCGCAAGCCCATAGCCGATAGAAATGTTATCATCTATCGTTTGTGTTTCAAATTTGGGCGTTGTAGCAGCAGACAGAAAAGGAGCTGTATAGAAATAGAAAAACAAGAGGGCAAGCATAGCAATGGATTTAAGTATGAATATAAGTTTTTACGCTGAAAATTATTGATCGCTTACACGCTATCCCCTGTGGTTGGTATGCTGTGAAATTCAAACAAATAGCACACGGATAACACGGACCAGACGGATAGGGTGCATCCCAAATTGTCGCTGCAATTGATTAATGGTTAAAAACCGTTTGAGAAAAGATGCTATGAAATATATCAGTACAAGAGAGTGACACAACGAAGATGCCATGAAAAACTTGCGCCCGTCCCAAAAACAGAACAGCGACAATTTGGGATGCACCCGACGGATATAAATGGATTTTTCTCTGTGTTTCTCTGTGCCACCGTGGTTCAAAAAAAACCTTAGCGTTCCTTTCCGTCTTCGCGCCTTAGCGGCTATCTTCTTCCGTCGTGTCTTCGTGGTGCCGTTGTGCCGTTAGTGGTTCAAATGTTTTTACTTTTTACATTTTACTTTGTGCTACTTATCTTTCTTCGTGCCTTCGTAGTTCAAGTTTTTTACTTTTTACTTTTTACTTTTTACTTTTTTACATTTGCCCCCACCAAAAAACCTCGCTTTTACCTACCGTACTGGCGTACCTATATTATATGGAACTGAGCAAAAATTACCTGCCGCAGGCAACCGAAGATAAATGGAACCTGCACTGGCGCAGCAAAGGCTATTTTACCAGCCTACCCGATCACCGGCCGTCGTATACGGTTGTTATTCCCCCACCCAACGTAACTGGTGTGCTACACATGGGCCATACCCTAAACGAAACTGTTCAGGACATCCTTGTACGTAAAGCACGTATGAGCGGCTTCAATGCTTGCTGGGTACCGGGTAGCGACCATGCCAGCATTGCCACCGAAAGCAAGGTGGTGCAAATGCTAAAAGAAAAAGGGATAGATAAAAACACACTTACCCGCGAAGAATTTTTGCATTATGCCTTTGAATGGAAAGAGAAGTATGGTGGCATTATCTACAGCCAGATAGATAAGCTGGGCTGTAGCGTAGACTGGAACCGGGTCACCTTTACTATGGATGATCATTATTACAAAGCAGTTATAAAAGTATTCATCGACCTGTATAATAAAGGACTGATCTATCGTGGAGCAAGAATGATAAACTGGGACCCTGCAGCACGTACGGCCCTTAGCGATGAGGAAGTAGAATTTAAAGATGTTCAGGGCACGCTGTACTACCTAAAATACAAGTTGGATGAACCCGGGGCAGAACAGCCGGGAGAAGACCAATACATCACCATCGCAACACAACGCCCCGAAACAATTATGGGCGATACCGGTGTTTGCGTAAATCCAAATGATGAACGGTATGCTCACCTGGCCGGCAAGTTTGCCATCGTGCCTTTAATCAACCGGCGCATCCCCATCATCTTCGATGAATATGTAGACCCTGCCTTTGGTACCGGTGCATTAAAAGTTACCCCGGCACACGACATCAACGATTATAACCTTGGCTTAAAACATAAGCTTGCCGTAATAGATACCCTGAACGAAGATGGCACCCTGAGTGAAGCGGCTGAGATTTATGTAGGTGAAGACAGGTTTGCTGCCCGCAAAAAAATAATAGTTGAACTACAGGAGAAAGGCTTTTTACTTAAGCAGGAAGAGTACCAGACAAGGCTGGGCTATAGCCAACGCAGCAATGCAGTGGTGGAGCCAAGAATATCTACCCAGTGGTTTTTGAAGATGAAAGAAATGGGGCAGCCCGCATTAAAAGCGGTATTAGATGGCGATATTAAAATTCATCCCGGAGAGAAGTTTTTAGCCACCTATAAATACTGGCTGGAGAATGTGAAAGACTGGTGTATTAGTCGCCAGTTGTGGTGGGGCCAGCAGATACCCGCATGGTATGCACCCGATGGCGCCTTTGCAGTTGCTGAAAACCGCGAAGCCGCAGCAGCGCAACTCACCCAACAGGCGGAAGCATTACATGCAACCGATAGAAAATATTATACTGTCGAAGACCTGCAGCAGGATGCTGATGTACTCGATACCTGGTTCTCTTCGTGGTTGTGGCCCATGGAAGTGTTCAATGGCATCTCCGATCCGGGCAATAAAGAACTGGCTTATTATTATCCCACTTCGGTACTGGTGACCGGGCAAGACATCATTTTTTTCTGGGTAGCCCGAATGATTATGGCAGGGATGCATTACCAACAAGAGAAGCCTTTTAGCGATGTGTACTTCACCGGTATGGTACGGGATAAGCAGGGCCGTAAAATGAGCAAGCAGTTAGGCAATAGCCCAGACCTGCTGGAGTTGATAGACAAGTACGGTGCAGATGCAGTGCGTTTTGGCATTATGATCTCCTCTCCTGCCGGCAACGATTTGTTGTTTGACGAAGCAAGCCTGGAGCAGGGACGCAACTTTAATAACAAGCTGTGGAATGCCCTTAAACTATTGCAAATGTGGGAAGGCAGACAGGGAACTACTACAGCGGATATTGCTGAAACCCAGGTACCCACCCGCGAGTTAAATGCTGAGCTGGATGTACTGGCTGCAACGGCATCTGAAGCGCCACGCAACTTTGCAGTTGAGTGGTTTGAAAGTAGGCTGGAAACGGTGCGTGGGGAAATGGAAAATCTTTACAGCCAGTTTAGGCTAAGTGAGGGCTTAAAAACTTTGTACTCGCTTATTTGGGACGACTATTGCAGTTGGTACCTGGAGTGGGTGAAGCCCGGTTTTGACATTCCCATTGACCCAACGGTTTATGCAAAGTCGATAGCCTTTTTTGAAGAATTGTTGCAGATGTTACATCCCTACATGCCGTTTATAAGTGAAGAACTTTATCATTTGGTGGCCGAACGGCACCAAGACGATGACATTGCAATAAAGCAATTTACACCACTGCGTACTGGTGATGCACCTATAGAAGCAGAAGGTGAATTGCTAAAACAAGTAATCTCTGCCCTGCGGGATGCCCGCAATAAAAACCAGTTCAAACCAAAAGATACCATACGGCTGCATATAGAAAGTGCAGACCGGCAGGCCTATGCCCATATTGAAACTATATTGGCTAAACAGGTAAATGCAGAAGCAATTTCCTACACGAATACTGCACCGGCCAACACCATAGTAGTAGCAGTAGAAAAGGACAAGTTCTATATTGAAAGTGAGCAGAAGATAGATGCCGAAGCCTTACGCCAGGAGTTGCAAAAGGACCTTGAGCACCAACAGCAATTTTTGGACAGTGTAAGCCGCAAACTGCAAAACGAACGATTTATTGCAAATGCAAGACCGGAGGTGGTAGACCTTGAGCGCAAAAAACAGGCAGATGCCCAGGCACGTATAAAAGTGTTGCAGGAAAGTCTTGGCAGCCTGTAATTGATGCTTGCTGCAATCCGGTAGTTTGAATGCTTTACTAAAGAGTCTGGACGAACATGTTCAAATGCTTTTTATATTAGCAACTTTATAACTCATCATTCGAAGCCGTTTATTAAGGGGTAAAAGGATGACAGTTCAAAAAGAAAATTAGACTGTACAATGACACATGCATCGCGGCTGCATACAGGCAAATGAAGGTTCTGGCTGTTTTTAAAAAATGCTCAATAGAATTGCCTTCAGTACAAGAGTGCGACGCAACAATGTTATATTGAAAGTAGCCTGCCCGGTACACAAAAAATCTTTCAGGTTGACGACATCAACTCATCATTGCTCTAAAGTTGCCAGGGTTGGTTTTGGGTCACTTCAACGCTAATAATTTATCACATGAACAATCATCTGCCAGGTGGTGAACTGCTGGTACGACCGGCTTCATTTAACGACATTTCGTTTATACAGGACATTGCTGCCAAAACATGGCCTGTGGCTTACAGCGACATACTTAGCCATGCACAAATGCATTACATGCTTGGACTGTTTTATAGTACCACCGCGCTGCAGCAACAATTGAGTGAACACCATTATTTCTACCTGGCATTGTTGAATTTTAAGCCTGTCGGTTTTGCCTCGTTTTCAGCAACAGCGCCTGGTACTTTTAAATTGCAAAAGTTATATTTACTTCCCGGGCAGCAAAAAACCGGAACCGGCAGGTTGTTGCTACACACCGTAGAAGAAGTGGTAAAAAGTATGGGTGGTGAAAAGTTGCAGTTGAACGTGAACAGGGCTAATGCTTCTATATCATTTTATAAAAGGCAGGGGTTCGCCATTGTGAAAGAAGAAGACATTAACATTGGACAAGGCTATTTCATGAACGATTACGTAATGGAGAAAGCGTTGTTGTAGTTCCATTTGCACCCGGGCTGTAATTGACAGGTTGGTTACTTTTATTAACGCTAATATTTTTGCACAGAAACTCATAATAAGACCGAGTACAAATTCAAAAGGTGGAATTTTTTTAGGCCTTCGTTTTGTGAAACTTGTTTTCTCTGCCGCCTTTTTTATGGTCGTCTTATCAAAGAACTTTTGGAAGCTTTGTTTTACATTGCGGGAGGAATAGCTGCTTGTTTTCATCTTGTCGGATGTTTTTATTACAAGTAGCTATTTCTTTTTTATTTAAACATCAAATCTGGATAACATTTTTCCCCTGAAACCCTTATCCACACTGCTTTCTAGCCATTTTACTCGTTTTTTAAGTTGACGCCAATGCGGTTTTCCGGGGAGCCTGTCGAAGGCAATCTAATACTTTATACACCTTATGCAGCTTTTACAATTGTTGCAGCGGAGGTAAAAGAGTAAGGAATTGTGCATTACAAATTGAGGGTGTAATTACCCCTGTACTGCCGCTGTACAAATTGATTGGCAGGATCGAAGTTTGTGATACGCTGTTTGTCACCATCCCAAAGCAACTGTTTGCGGCCCGGGTAAGTAATTTGTCCTTTATCATTTTTCTCCTGGTAATTATAGCTTTTAACAGCCAGGTTGCCCATTAATACTGTCTCAGTAAGCGGTCCACTTTTATCGAACGATGAACTGGTATATGCACCATATCCTTTTTTGCAGGCATTAACCCACTGTGTTTGATGGCCATCAATTCCTCTTTCCACAAAGGGATATTTTGAAGGCGGCAAAGTTGTTTCAATCATCCGCTTTGTAGGTAGCAATGTAGGTTTCCGTCCAAACAAGCCTGCCATCAACTTGCCCTTGGTTCCTTCAAATATTATCCCACCATCCCACTCTCCCATGGGTTCATCAGGCAGCAGTTCATCTGGCCTTCTGGGTTTTATTCCTCCATCATACCATACCAGTTCAACGGGAGGCAATCCCTTGCGTGCCGGGAACTTAATGTAGGTAACAGAAGAAGGAGGATAGCTATCGGTATAAACGTCCTCTTTAAAGAATCCACTGAATACCGAACCTACACTACAGGTAACCGCCACAGGGTAGCCCAACCGTAAAGCGCGGTAAGGCACATCAATAAAATGGCAACCCATATCGCCCAGCGATCCTGTGCCAAAGTCGCTCCAGCCGCGCCACGTGGCCGGCAGGTAGGTAGGGTTAAAATCGCGGTATGGAGCTGTGCCCAGCCAAAGCTCCCAATCCAGTTCTTTTGGCACGTCAAACTTGCCGGTAGGCGTGGGTATACCTTGCGGCCAGGTCGGCCTGTTAGTCCATGCATGTACCGTATGCACATCTCCAATAACACCGGCCTGTATCCACGTTTCAATCAACCGGGTCTCGTCTCCACTACTTCCCTGGTTACCCATTTGCGTAACCACCCGGTACTTTTCTGCTGCTTTGGTAAGTAATCTCGCCTCGTAAATATCATGTGTCAGTGGCTTTTCACAGTACACGTGTTTGCCCCGCTGCATGGCTTCCAGCGCCATGGGTGCATGCATGTGGTCGGGGGAGGTAATAATTACGGCATCGATGTTTTTTTGTTCTTTATCGAGCAGTGTTCTGTAATCTTTATAGTAGGGTGCGTTAGGCCACATTTTTCTACCCTTTACGGCCATGCGGTCGTCCACATCGCATAAGGCAACTATGTTCTCCGATTCCTTGTTCCAGGCATTGGGCAAATTTACTTCCGCCTTACCTCCCACCCCTATGCCTGCAATGTTTAATTTATCGCTGGGGGCAATAAAACCACGGCCCAACACATGGCGGGGAACGATAGAAATACCGGCAGCTACAAGACTGCCATTTTTTAAAAAGCGACGGCGACTATTGTTCATGTTATTGCTATTTTGAGGTAAAAGATGTTGTTATAAATGTAAGGGAAGGGAAGTACATATAAATTTGTGCGTAACAAAATATGCCTTTTAAAAAAGGAAAAAATCGTGTAAGTTTATTAAAGGTTGACGTACTGAAGAACACCATAACCAATATTCCCGCTGTCCGGTTTTGTCTTTACTTCAACCATCATTCATGTCCAATACGCTTCTGCACTTTACAACCATCGTTTATCAATAAGTATGGAACATCAAAAAAGTTTCGCCTATACCTTAACAGCCTTAATGATTCTATTAATTGTGTCGTAGGCAAAATAAAAGGGTAAAAAAAGATGCCATGAAAAGATGAGGTAGAAGAGTGCGACGCAAGAATGTTTAATAGAAGTTCTATTGTTCGTCCCCGCAAAAAAGAAAATAGCAGGTTGGTGCCAATGCGAAAAACCAGGAAAATAAAGCTGAAGGATTTTTTGCAGGGTGAAGGGCTGATGAAATTTTTTTGCTTACCTACTTACATACATACCACTAAACTGCTGACCAATGTTGTTGCATACACACACGGTAATGTCGTACATACTTGGGCTTACTGCCGCTGGAATGTATATGCATTTGGCGCGGTTAAAAGAGCCTGTGAATTCGAAGAGATGGTTGATGGCTTTTTACATGGGCGTAATTATTTGGCAAATAGAAAACCTGGTGCGGTATAGTATGCCGATAGGATATTTTTCCACTCTGCCCTATAAATTACAAACGGTGTTTGTTTTAATTCCTATGCTTGGGGTGGCCCACATCTCTCATAGCCAATATGCCTACCGTTTCCTTATACCCACGTTTAAAAAAGAGCGGCATATTGCACTGGTCGTTTCGATTATCATTTTTATAAGTGAGCTTGCTTTTGTAGCATGGAACGAGTTTATTTATGAAGGCGGAATAGACATGACCCTGAAATCTGCATTCTTCTATAGCTCTCTGTATACTTTTTGGATAATACTGCTGAGTTTTAGAAAGGCAAGGTTTCTACACCTAAGCCATCCTTCTGCTGCCAGGGCTCACTACATATATGCCGCCATCAATGGCTGTTATGTAGCTGCAGCGGTCTTTTCCATCATATTCGGGTTTTTTAGTTTACCGGGATTTTGGTCATACTTCTCGTTTGTTTGGTTTGGTAATCTTGCGGCTATTGTACTGTACATAGTTACTGCCGCCGTACCGGCAAATTTTCAAACCAAGATTACAGGCTTCGGGTTTGTATTGGCTGCGTCGTTCCTAACTATTATCACCCTTACATTCAATCCACCGATATTGTTAGAAAACACTGCAGGGCGCTTAGCTCAGCAGGAAAGCCTAAGTAGGCTGATGATTATTACTACTGTGGTAGTATTAATGATTGTGTTATTGATGCCCTTTATGCTAAAGGTTAGCATAACAAAACCGCTGTTACGTTTACTTGATGGCGTAAAGCAGGTAAATGCAGGTAACCTTGACACCGTGGTTGCGGTAGGTTTGCAGGATGAAGTTGGTTTGCTGACAGCGCATTTTAACCAAATGACCTTAAACCTGAAAAAAGCCCGGCAGGAACTTACAGATTATGCCCAAACATTGGAGAAGAAAGTGCTGCGGAGAACGGCACAACTGCAAACATCGCTTACAGAGCTAAAGGCATTGCAGGCACAATTGATACAAGCTGAAAAAATTGCTTCGTTGGGTGAACTTACTGCCGGCATTGCCCATGAAATAAAAAACCCCCTCAATTTCATTAATAATTTTTCAACGATATCTGTTGAATTATGTAATGAGCTGGAGGAAGAATTGGAGGGATCTCCTTCTGATTTGGAGAACATAAAAGCTATTGTAGAAGATATATCTCTGAACCTTGAACGCATAAACCACCATGGTATGCGTGCCAATGCTATTGTAGATGGCATGCTCGAACATAGCCGTACCTCAAAAGGCGAAAGCCAGGTTACGGACATCAATAGCCTTACCGAAGAAAACTTGCACGAATGTTATAATCATTTGTTAGGCAAAAAGAAAATTACAGCCGTCAAATTGCAAACCTTTTTAGATGGAACCCTTTCTGAAAACGGTAGTGGCAAACTGAATGTTGTAAAACAAGATGTTGGCCGTGCACTATCCAACATATTTAGTAATGCTTTTTATTCGGTGACCGATAAAAAAAACAAAGCAGATGAAAGGTATGAACCTGTTGTAACAGTAAGCACAAAGCACTTGCCTGGCAAAATAGAAATTAAGATTAGGGATAATGGCGTGGGAATAAAACGTGCAATTATTGATAAAATCTTTCAACCATTTTTTACCACAAAACCTACAGGAGAGGGTACTGGCCTCGGCTTGTCATTATCTTACGATATAATTAAAGCCCATGGGGGCGATTTGAGGGTGGAAACGCGGGAAGGAGAATTTGCTGAATTTACGGTGGAGCTTCCGGTATAATACAACTAAACCCCCGAAGTACCTCTTGATATGGTAGGCAAAGAAAAAAGATGCCTTTCATTCTTTAAATTGCTTGCCGAAGGTTACAATCAGCGGCTAAGTGTCACAAGAACTTCGAAAACTTCATTTGGAGATGAGTCACACCAGCGTTTAAAGAATCAGGTTTGTTTAAATGAAAACCAGCGTGCCCAAGGTGGTGTCACTTCATTGATCTTAGAAGAACCACAAAAAACCAATTAAAGCCCAAAGCTATTTTTGGGGCAATCTTTTTGGTAAAAAAGGAATTACATTTAATCATGAAGCTGTTTAAACTTCTGCTGCTTATTTTATCCGTTTCTTATTCAACCGTTTATTCGCAACAAAGTATAAGCGATTCTGTACAACTTACTGTTTTAACAGCCGACGGTATTCTTTTGGATAAGGGTTGGAAGTTCAAGGCAGGCGACAATATGGAATGGGCTGATCCAAAATTGAAGGATACCGCCTGGCAAACAATTAACCCCGTACAACAGCTACACCATTTACCTGAAGTTAAAAATGCCGGTATTGGCTGGTTTCGGTTAAAAATTCGGGTACATCCATCGCTGTATAATAAAACAATTGCCGTTGATATAAGGAGCATTGGTGCCAGTGAATTTTTTATAAATGGCACAAAGGTTCATCATTTTGGGGTGGTAAGTAACGACTTTAAAAAAGAGGTAACCCACCTGGTTACTAACCGGCAATTCAGCCTTCAGCTAAACGACCAGCCCGAACAATTGCTGGCAGTCCGCTACTCCTTTCATCCTAAAAACCTATACCTCAATTTTGGCAATATTCCTTTTTGCCTTCGGCTTATTGTAAAAGAAATAAACAAGAGCTACGGCGACTATTTTAAAGTTGCCGGTTATTACTCCATTTTGCGAAGCATACAGGTATCATTTTACCTGCCCCTGGGTTTACTTATTTTCTTTTTATACATCTCCTTCAAACGACGAAAAGAATACCTGTATTTTGGTGCCTTTTGCTTTTTTATGTTTACCGGTATGATCTTTCAAATCATTGCACTAATTAATTCTGCCACGGTAGGTGAGGCAAATACTTACCTTCTTTTTGCAAATGTATTTTGGATAATCGGCCAACTGTATTGGCTAAACGGAACTTACCTTTTGTTTGGCGAAAAGAAAAATTGGATATACAGGATCCTCCTTATCTATAGCTGGCTTATCATACCGGTATACTTTCTCTCGAAAGACTTCAGCGACATCTTTTCGGCTAGTTTTTCTCCTTTGGCCACCTTCGAATTTGCCAGGCTAAACGTAATTGCTATTCGCAAAAAAAAACCGGGTGGCTGGATATTTATGATCACCAGTATGGTACTATTTGCATTACTGATTACGTGGATAAGTTTCCTGTTTACTGACCATTACCCGGTAAGTGCTTTGTTGCTTACCACTTGCTTTGTTATTCCTGCCGGGGGTTTGTCGTTTTTTATTGCTGCTGACTTTGCCAACACAGGTTCCCTTTTGCAAGCCCGGTTGGCTGAAGTGGAGGAGTTGAGCAATAGGATGATTGCCAATGAAAAAGAAAAACGAGAATTGCTTGCGGAACAAAACATTACGCTTGAAAAAGAAGTGGCAAGTCGTACATCTGAACTTAAAGAGTCGCTCGAGGAGTTGAAAGCAACACAGGCACAATTGATACAGCGGGAGAAAATGGCCTCGTTGGGAGAACTGACAGCAGGTATTGCTCATGAGATACAGAACCCACTAAATTTTGTAAAGAACTTTTCTGAGGTGGGTGTCGAGTTGCTGCAGGAAATGGAAGATGAACTTAATTTATTGCCAACTGATAATGCAAGTACACTGGCGAAAGACATTAAGGAAATGTTGCAGAAAATCACGTTTCACAGTAAAAGGGCCGATGCTATTGTAAAAGGGATGCTGCAACACTCCCGTGGCTCTTCAGGTCAAAAAGAACTTACCGATATTAACACGTTGGTAGAAGAATACTTCATGCTTAGTTATCATGGCCTTAAGGCAAAGAATAAAAATTTCAGTGCCATTACCCAGTCCGCCTACGACTCATTAATTGAACCTATCGAAATTATTCCGCAGGATATCGCTAGGGTTCTTTTAAACCTTTTCACAAATGCTTTCTACTCGGTGAGCGAAAAACACAAAACGGCACCTGCTGGCTTTGTTCCTACTGTGTGTGTAAAAACAAAAAGAGTAGATGATTTGGTTGAGATACGAATAACTGATAACGGATTGGGTGTCTCCCAAAAAATTCTTGACAAGATCTTCCAACCTTTCTTTACCACTAAGCCGGCAGGACAAGGTACGGGGCTGGGCTTATCGTTAAGCTATGATATAATAAAGGCGCATGGTGGCACCCTGGATGTACAAACCAAAGAAGGTGAATTTGCTGAATTTAAAATTGTATTACCCATTTAACCGGCATCATATACCGCTATTGAAACTACATGTATTAGCGCAACACTCCTTTACCATGTTAATAGTAAAGTCACAAAAAATATCTAAGAAGTTAGCTTTAGCGTAGCGATACTTTTAAGAAATACAGATACAGAGCGCGCTTTGCAGCCGGAATTTTATTTTTTTGAAAGCTATACCAATACCCAAATTCTGAATACCTACCTTTATTATATTAGTTGCTTATGTTGACCCTGGCACCGTTACTCGTTTTATTTCTTCTTCGCACATTGCGAAGAAACGTTAGAAAATTTTCGCCGGACCTGGTTTGGGACAAGTTACTGTTGCGGGCTATGATTGCTACTAGTGTTCTAATGGTAGTACAGATTGTTTTTCAAGTTGGCGAATATGCAAATTGGTTCTGGTTCGTTGTCCTTTTTGTTTTACTTGCAGTCTCTTTTCAATATCCTCAATTCACACCTGTCCGACGTTTGTTGCAAGGCATTATAACACTAGCAGTAATACTTTTTGTAAGCGATGTAATTGAAACTTTCTTCCCTATCCTATACAATAAAATATATAATGTCTTGTCTATCCTCATTACAGTTGCTCTCACCTGGCTGGTGGCTATGTTAATCATCTCCAACAAACAAAACAAAGCACTTGAAAACGAACGACGCACCCGTTTGGAAGAGGAAGAACGTCATCGGTTTGTTGAGGCGCAAAAGATTCAATTGGAACAGTTGGTTGCGGAACGTACTATGGAATTGACCCGTCAAAAAGAAGAACTGGAAAATGCACTTGTTGAGTTAAAGACAACGCAAAAGCAATTGATACAGTCAGAAAAAATGGCGTCGCTGGGGGAACTTACCGCGGGCATTGCACATGAAATTCAAAACCCCTTAAATTTTGTAAATAACTTCTCGGAGGTGAGTGTAGAATTGATAGACGAAATGCGGGATGAACTTAAGGCTGGAAATGAATCTTTGGTGCTTGAACTGGCTAAAGACCTGGAGAATAACCTTTCAAAAATATCACACCACGGTAAACGAGCTGAAGCCATTGTTAAGGGTATGCTTCAACACTCCCGCAGTAGTTCAGGTATAAGAGAACCCACAAATATTAATTCCCTTGCCGACGAATACCTTCGGTTAAGCTATCACGGCCTAAGGGCGAAAGACAAAAGTTTTAATGCTTCTATGAAAACAAGTTTTGATGAGCAAATTGGAATGGTGCCTGTAATTCCACAGGATATTGGAAGAGTGTTTTTAAATCTTTTCACAAATGCATTTTATTCTGTCGCAAACAAGAAGAAGGTAATGGGTATCGGCGCACCTTACGAACCAACGGTATTGGTAGAAACCAAATTGCTGCAAGGTGCAGGAAGCAACGGCGAGAATATAGTTTCGGTAAGGGTAAAAGACAACGGTTTAGGCATTTCACAACAGGTGATTGACAAGATTTATCAGCCTTTTTTCACTACTAAACCTTCGGGGGAGGGTACTGGTCTTGGACTATCATTAAGCTACGACATCATTAATAAAGGGCATCATGGAAAGATAACAGTGAGCAGTAAAGAAGGAGAATATGCTGAATTTTTGGTGGAGATACCCGTTGTGTATGATGGTAAGTTTGAAGATGCTGTTGAAAACTCCGGAGTCAATTAAAAAGTACTTCAACTACTAATATAATTTTCTATTCACGCAAACCAGTTTTCTACTATGAATATTTTAGTTGTAGACGATGAAAAAGACATGCAGACCCTATTTGAACAACGTTTCAGAAAAGAGATCAGGGAAAACAAGGTGAAATTTGCGTTCGCAAATTCAGGAGAGGAAGCATTGAGTTATCTAAAAGATCATGATCACGAAGCTGTTCTTATTTTGTCGGACATTAATATGCCTGGTATGAGTGGGCTCGAATTGTTGGAGTTTATAAAACACCAATACAACACGCCTCCCCCCATAGTTATGATGATAACCGCATATGGCGACCTGGACAACTATAACCACGCTATGAAATTAGGTGCAGATGATTTCTTAACTAAACCGATCGATTTCGTTCAACTTAAAGAGAAACTGAAAATATAAAACGATGGCAAAAATTCTGGTAGCGGACGACGAAGTAGATCTGGAGATGTTGATCAAACAAAAATTTCGTCGTCAAATAAGAGAGAACAAGTACGAGTTTGTATTTGCGTTGAATGGCAATGAGGCGCTTGAGAAGTTGAAAGCCCACCCTGACGTTGCCGTAGTGCTAAGCGACATTAACATGCCCGAACTGGATGGCTTAAACCTATTGGCTAAGTTAACGGCAAATAACCCTCTTATAAAAACGGTAATGGTGTCGGCTTATGGCGATATGGACAACATACGCACTGCCATGAACCGTGGAGCTTTCGACTTTGTGGTGAAACCGGTGAATTTTGAAGACCTTGAATTAACTATTGAAAAGACCTTGAAGCATGTAAACCAGCTAAAGGATACCCTAAGGGCTATAAAAGAGAATAATATCCTTAAAATGTATGTGGATGAAACGGTGTTGAATTTTATGGGGGGACAAGAGTTTGAGACCAGTTTGCTCAAGAATGAAACAATTGAGGCCACGATAGCTTTCATCGACATTTGTAGTTTTACTGCCCTAACAGAAAACCAGCCAGCAGACCAGGTGGTGAAGCTGTTGAATCGTTATTTTGATGTGATGGTAAAAGGCATTATTGCTCATGGAGGGTATATTGATAAGTTTATTGGCGATGCAATTATGGCAGTATTCAAAGGCGACTTTCATCTTGACCGGGCGATAGATGCTAGCCTGGCCGTACGCAAGCACATAAATGAATTACCGCATCAGCCCGATGAGTTTAATTTCTTGCCGAAAGTTTCAACTGGGATAAATACAGGTGAAGTAATTTCTGGTAATATTGGTTCAGCAAATTTGCGCCGACTGGATTACACTGTAATAGGCGACGTAGTGAATACAGCACAACGTCTGCAAACGGCAGCCCGTGCAGGTCAGATCATAATAAGTGAAACGTCGTACGAAAAGGTAAAGGAGTCCTTTAATTGCGCCAAAATGGGTGATGTTGTATTAAAGAACAAAAATCACACAATGGTGGTTTATGAAGTGTTGAATTAGGCCAGTTTTTAGTTTACTAAAGCAGAATGAGTTATAGATATCTTGTTTATTGCAAAGAAATTTAATTAATTTCTAATTAAAAAACCACTATACAGTATTAAGATCAGGTAAAATTTACCGCGGTAAGAACAGTACCTAAAACTGTTTTATAATAAGATATAGATTCTCCGGATTGCGTACAACGTATTCGTTCAGCTAGTTTTGAAAGTGCCATATCCCTACCCACATTATTCATCCAAGCGAACAAGCTAATCTTAAGACAATTTTCTTTGGGGAATTTACTCCAAACTTCTAAAAATGTACTTTCCAACACTTCACAGGCCATCTTTTCATCTTGAACCAATTTTAATATTGAACCATACAGGGGCGCGGCGTATTGGTCATACAGTATACCAATCGCATTAATATCTTTATTGCCTAAAAGTTTAACCAATTCAGCCTCAGCTATCGCTTTTTTTACCTCCATCATTCTAGTTATACTTAGGATATTACCGTTCCAATCTCTACCATATACAAGCATCAAGCCGACCTATTTTGTTTAACCATTCTTATTATAAAACATCAATTCGATACACACTTTCGTTAAAAAAAATGCTTTAAAAGTAACATGATTTTTCTTTAAGGGATTTACTTACAATGTGTGGACCGGAATACACATTTAAATACTACGGCATTTTGAGGAAGAACTCTAAAATGTGCTAATGGTAAAATATTCGATTGAGGGGGTAGATATTGTTCTTGTCCATTCTAGAGTACATATTTTTTTCACCATGCTAACTATCTCCTCAAAGGAGTTAGGCTTTACTACATAGAGGTTTGCGCCACCCTTGTAACAGGCATCTATATTGATTTTATAATTGGTAGTAGAATACATCACTATAGGCAATTCAGCAAACTCTTCTTTCGACCTAATTTCATATAAGCACTCTATCCCATTTTTGTATGGCATATTGATATCAAGAAAAATCAGGTCGGGTCTGGCACCCGTCTCTAATAAACTTAACAACTTGTCTCCATCCTCGGCCCACGAAAAATCTAGTTGTAATCCCGAATGTTCAAACGCTTCATTAAGCAATTGGTAATCATCTAGATCGTCGTCAGCAAGCAAAATATGAAGTAATGTTTTTGCCTGTAGTTCCATCTTCAATCCCTCTTTGATTAACTAATAAAAGACCCAGTGTCATTAACCCCATTAGCACAACATCTTTTTAAACGCTGTTGAAAACGAGTTTGGACAATTGAGTGAAAAGGTAAGTAAGCATTTTCATCATTCTTCAAAAAAAAATAGCTTAAAAAAGATAATAGTAGCACCACTAAGATAAATGCCTCAATATCGCGGTCACTTTTTGACTTAGAGTAATGAATTACTGGTAAATGATCGAATTTTCTGTCTCTCCTTATTTCTTGCAAACACTCTAAATCATTTATGAGGCAGGTTCAGGTAGAAAAATTAGATCGAGTGCTTGTAAATGACAGATAAGATTCAAAATTTTGCCCATCCCAGCTAACGAAAAATATCTACCTTCTTCAATCCTGGAATGCATTAAATATTATACCGGGCACGATCCTATAAATTATCTTCAGATTTACCCCTACCTGCCCTCCGCAGATGAACTTTAACCTTATTTTCAAATTAATTTTGTAGCCAATTAAAAGATCAACTTTTATCGTACCCGGCCAAGCCTGCAACTTATGATTTCGCAAAATACTATACAACAGATTACCAGCCGGATAGACATTATTGAGATAGTTGGTGAGTTTGTAAAACTGAAAAAACGCGGAGCAAATTACCTCGGCAATTGTCCATTTCACAACGAGAAATCACCCTCGTTTACCGTTTCCCCCAGCAAAGAAATATACAAATGCTTTGGTTGTGGCAAAAGTGGAAATGCCATCGGCTTCTTAATGGAGCATGAAAAATACAGTTATGCTGAGGCGCTTAAATGGTTGGCTGTACGATACAATGTTGAAGTGGAGGAATCAGTTGTAAGTCCTGAGGTAAAGCAACAGCAACAGGTAGCAGATAGTCTGTTTATCATAAACAGCTTCGCTCAAAAACACTTCTCGGCCAACCTTTTTAAAACGGATGAGGGTAAAGATGTTGCCCTGAGTTATTTAAAACAGCGGGGTTTTCGGGAGGAGGTGATCGGGAAATTTCAATTAGGTTATAACCTGGAACAAAGAGACGATTTAGCAAAAGCAGCGCTCAGCAATCAATTCAATCTCGAATACCTTCAAAAAGCTGGTTTAGTGGTAGTACGTAATGATGCGCCCGCTGATAATTATCGTGGCCGCATCATCTTTCCTATTCATAATACTACTGGCAAAATACTTGGGTTTGGGGCACGGGTCATAAAAACCACTGAAAAGGCACCCAAGTACATCAATACACCTGAGAATGAGATTTATGTAAAAAGCAAAGTGCTTTATGGCGCCTACTTTGCCAGGCAGTCTATTGATAAGTTAGATGAGTGTCTTTTGGTGGAAGGATACACAGACGTAGTAAGCTTGCACCAGGCTGGAATTGAGAATGTGGTGGCAAGTGGCGGTACCTCACTTACCATCGATCAACTGCGATTAATTAGGAAGTTCACCAACAACCTCATCATTATTTATGATGGTGACAGTGCAGGAATTAAAGCAGCCCTGCGCGGTTTAGACATGGCCCTTGAGGAAGGATTGAATGTACAGCTTGTACTTATACCCGACAAAGAGGATCCGGATAGTTATGTAAACAAAATTGGTGCAGCTGCATTTCGCGAATTTATTAGTACCAATAAGAAAGACTTCGTGGTTTTTCAAATGGAGGTTATGCTTAATGAGGCCGGCACCGACACCAATAAAAAAGCAACAGTTGTAAATACGGTGGCCGAAACCCTTAGCCGCTTTAACAAAGCCGAAGACTTTACTAAGCAGCAGGATTATATCAGGCGCTGTGCCGCCTTTCTGCGGATTGACGAAGGGGGGCTTACCAATCTTGTAAATAAATTCAAACGGGATAAAATAGAACGGGATGATAGAAAGCCTGTCGCCTTTGCTAAGACGGAAGTAGCAATAGAGCCTGAAGGTGGTGCAAGCGACGAAATTACTGACTTGCTGTACCACGATGTGCTGCAGGAGCGCAGCGTAATTAGGGTGTTACTCAAATATGGTCTATTGTCCTGGAATGAAAACATGACTATGGCAGACTATATCTTTGAAGAGCTTGACTTTTTTCACATTGAAAGCCCGGAACTTAATCACATCTTAAACGTGTTTAGAAATCAGTACGATGAGGGAGTTCAGCCAACGCTTAAAAGTTTATTGTACCATGATGACGCCCTTGTTCGGCAAATTGCCACCAATATAGATATTGTGCCTTATGAGTTAAGCCCCAATTGGGAAAAGAAAGTAGAAGGATTAAAACTAAGTAATCCGGATGTAGGCAGACAAGACGTGTTAATGAGCGTCAATTACTACAAACTGCGCAAAATAAAAAAAATGTTTGATGAGAATCAACGAGAAATGGAGACTGTTACGGACTTTACTGACCAAATGGAACTTATTAAAATACACAACCAACTTAAGGAAGAAGAACAAAAAATTACCCGTTTATTGGGAACGGTTATATTAAAGTAGACAAAGTTTTCAGGTGGACAAAGTTGCATTACGTACAGTAGTACACGAGTGCGACGCAACGGCCGTAACATAATAGCCAAATGCCTGGTTCCAAAAGTATTCGACTAAAACTTTCGAAAAAACGAATATAATGTCCTAACTGTTCAAAAATTTCGACCGCCTTGTACGGTCAAAAAAGCCCTTTTTAGGTAACAGCATTAGTTTAAAAACCTGTATTTGTTGCTGCATGCCCTGACCATTTTCACGTTGCGTCAACAAAAAAATATTTTTTGTGGACCAAATGGTACTACTTCTATTAAACATTGTTGCAGCCTGCCTCTATGACCATAGAGGTCGCACTCGTGTACTTTGCATTTCCATGCGACTTTTAAAATAGATACTTAATCATCTTCCGGTATAACTGTTTGAAGATTTGATCTGCAATCACTGTAAAATAAATCATCAATCAAGCGGAACATTCATCTCTTGCAGATACTAAGCCATTGGTTCTAATGCTTCACTGCTCGTGATTGCTCTTCATTAATTTGGCGGTTTTCAGATAATCCGTAAAACAAAAAAGCACCCATATTTTGTATGGATGCTTTTCTTTTAAAAATTCGTTTACTTCTCAGAAGGACTTTTTTTGCCGGCAAGCAATTTTTCTACAGTTGCCTCCAAACGTCTTGTCCTTGTATCCTCTTTTTTTGCACCTTCAATCCAACTTACGTACTCGTTCTGGTGGGTTACCGATAGGTTTTGAAAGAAATCACGCGCCTTATTATGACGAGTGAACATCTTTTCGAGCCCGGCAGGCGGTACAATAAGTTGTTTGTCAAATTCATCTTCTCCTAAGTCAAACGATATTTCATCGGATAAAGAAGAAGCGGAAACTTGTTCCTGCTTTTTAAAGCGAAGAGCACTCCAAACATGGTCAAGAGCAACTTGTCCAATTATTTCGTACTGGTTTTGGGTAAGAACAGACCAACTGCAGTCCCTGTTTAGATCACTTGAAATTTTACTGGTAGTTTTAGGATACGCAATCCAAAGTTTTCCCTCATCATTCAGCGCAGGGATTACTTCACGTAAAATACCATTTAACTGGTTT
>MWWF01000022.1_pt1 | contig 23258 bp, 17 predicted proteins | sample 1047351 | NCBI WGS metagenome assembly MWWF01 (sample SAMN06349970, study PRJNA376086) | soil metagenome | isolation source: MGM-3 sample Antarctic (ecotone) soil | place: Antarctica
GCCTTGCCTGGTGTTTCTGCTTCCGTTGCCATTGGCACATCAGGCTTTCCGGCAGTGCCTGCAGGAACTCATTCGGGAACAGTAGTATTAACTGCTGCCCAGGAAGCTGATCTTTTTGCAGGCAAATGGTATTGGAATGTTCATACTGCTGCCAATGGAGGAGGAGAGATCAGGGGACAGGTGGCTGTACAATAAAGATTTCGGCTTCGCATCAGCGGAGCCGAAATCTTTTTAAAGAAAAAAGGCCGTATGCCGGACCTAAAAAAAGTACCAGGAAAGTATAATCTTTCAAAAAATTAATTGAGCCCTTCAATACTTGTATGCTTATTATAGTAATGGCGAACCCAATGCAGGTAACTAAGGTCAATGCCGTTCCTTTATTTTTTTCATTTGCAGATTGAGCTACCATTGTTGAAAACTGCGGTGAATCGGCAGGCACAGAGACGCCCCAAATAAAAAGGATGATAAAAAATAAAGTGGTAGGCAAATGAAAAATTAAAGGTGACAGTAAACAGCAAATTCCTGATATCAGTAAAGAATAAAAAGCAATATTTTTGCTGCCCCATTTTTTTGAAAATATGCCACCAGCAACACAGCCTAAACTTCCAGCGCCAATAATAATAAATGACCACAAAGAAGCATTGATGTTCGTTCCATTCATTTCATTATACAATAAAATAATTGCAGGAACAAAAGCCCAAAGTGCATAGAGTTCCCACATGTGACCAAAATATCCAAAAGCTGCAGAACGAAAATTTTGCGATCTGAAGAAACTAAAAGAAGCTTTAATATCTATGCTATTTGCTGAATGCTTTTTGAATTGAGGAATAAATAACAAAATCATTAACCCGCCAATAAAAGCTAAAGTAGAAGTAGCTATCAAAACATTTTGCCATTCCAGGTCATGCAATTGCGATTTTAATAAATGCGGAAAGGCAGTTCCTAAAACCAATGCGCCAACCAAAAAACCAAGAGCATTACCAAGTTTGTGAGGAAAGCAATCAGCTGCTATTTTCATTCCGACAGGGTAAATGCCCGCAAGGAAAAAACCTGTTATAAAACGTAGTGTAATAAGCATGGCAATATCTTTTGCCAGCCATATTAAAACAAGATTAGCGGTTGCTGCAATCAAGGAGGAAAAGAAAAAAACTTTAGAAGATGAAAACCTGTCTGCAATTGTAAGCAAGGAAAAAATCAATGTGCCTGCAATAAATCCAAATTGAACAATGGAGGTAATATTTGCAAAACCTGTTGATGCCGGTTGAATATCATTGATGATGGCATTGCCTGCAAACCAGAGTGAAGTGCCTGCGAATTGGGAAAATACGATGAGAGGTAAAAGAAAAGCAGGTTGTTTAGATGCCATCAACTAAAATTAATGCGCAAAGTCCACATCAAATCCACCTTTTATTCTTTCCATAGGCGGATTGAAATATCCATATTTCAAATGAGGAAATTCTTCTTTCAGCAATTCCATTAATTGCTTCATGCCTAAAATTTCCCCGCCATCAACAACGCCAATCTTTCCCAAATACCAATCAGGGTCAATATTAAAATTGCGCCACTGTATCATCTTCAGATCAGTGTCAATGATCAATTTTCTCAGCGCTTCATATTCTGCAACTGAATCTGTCATACCCGGAAAAACAAAATAGTTGATGCTAGTCCAGCCGCCAAAATCTCTCACCATTTTCAGGCTTTCAATAATGTCTTTAAACACATAATTATTAGGGCGGTAATAAGGCAGGTAAATTTCACTTCGGGCAGAATTTGTGCTTACACGAATGCTGTTCAATCCTGCTTCACATAAGGCTTTCACTGCATTAGGTTTTGAACCATTTGTATTAATGTTGATGCTTCCTTTTTGGGTGTGCTTTCTTATCTCAATAATTGATTCTCTTATTGTCTCCCACATTAATAATGGCTCACCTTCGCAGCCTTGTCCAAAACTAATAATAGGATAAGCAGCTGTTTCCAAATGCGGAACAGTGTATTCTATAATTTCTTCTGCAGTTGGTTTAAATGTAAGGCGGTCTTGTGTTGAGAAAATTGTTTCTTCTACAGGCTGAAAAGAAATGCAACCAATACAATTTGCATTGCAGGCTGGAGAAGTTGGAATGGGACATTCCCATCTGCCAATAAAATAATTTCTTGCAGCGGGACAATGATAAGTGAGTGCACAATTATTTGCAAGGTGAGAAACCAAACGATTATGAGGATACATTTTTAGTAAATACTCAACGCCATGCTCAACTTTTTCAGTATCAAAGCCTGCAGACAAGTTTGTGAGGAAAGCAATCAGCTGCTATTTTCATTCCGACAGGGTAAATGCCCGCAAGGAAAAAACCTGTTATAAAACGTAGTGTAATAAGCATGGCAATATCTTTTGCCAGCCATATTAAAACAAGATTAGCGGTTGCTGCAATCAAGGAGGAAAAGAAAAAAACTTTAGAAGATGAAAACCTGTCTGCAATTGTAAGCAAGGAAAAAATCAATGTGCCTGCAATAAATCCAAATTGAACAATGGAGGTAATATTTGCAAAACCTGTTGATGCCGGTTGAATATCATTGATGATGGCATTGCCTGCAAACCAGAGTGAAGTGCCTGCGAATTGGGAAAATACGATGAGAGGTAAAAGAAAAGCAGGTTGTTTAGATGCCATCAACTAAAATTAATGCGCAAAGTCCACATCAAATCCACCTTTTATTCTTTCCATAGGCGGATTGAAATATCCATATTTCAAATGAGGAAATTCTTCTTTCAGCAATTCCATTAATTGCTTCATGCCTAAAATTTCCCCGCCATCAACAACGCCAATCTTTCCCAAATACCAATCAGGGTCAATATTAAAATTGCGCCACTGTATCATCTTCAGATCAGTGTCAATGATCAATTTTCTCAGCGCTTCATATTCTGCAACTGAATCTGTCATACCCGGAAAAACAAAATAGTTGATGCTAGTCCAGCCGCCAAAATCTCTCACCATTTTCAGGCTTTCAATAATGTCTTTAAACACATAATTATTAGGGCGGTAATAAGGCAGGTAAATTTCACTTCGGGCAGAATTTGTGCTTACACGAATGCTGTTCAATCCTGCTTCACATAAGGCTTTCACTGCATTAGGTTTTGAACCATTTGTATTAATGTTGATGCTTCCTTTTTGGGTGTGCTTTCTTATCTCAATAATTGATTCTCTTATTGTCTCCCACATTAATAATGGCTCACCTTCGCAGCCTTGTCCAAAACTAATAATAGGATAAGCAGCTGTTTCCAAATGCGGAACAGTGTATTCTATAATTTCTTCTGCAGTTGGTTTAAATGTAAGGCGGTCTTGTGTTGAGAAAATTGTTTCTTCTACAGGCTGAAAAGAAATGCAACCAATACAATTTGCATTGCAGGCTGGAGAAGTTGGAATGGGACATTCCCATCTGCCAATAAAATAATTTCTTGCAGCGGGACAATGATAAGTGAGTGCACAATTATTTGCAAGGTGAGAAACCAAACGATTATGAGGATACATTTTTAGTAAATACTCAACGCCATGCTCAACTTTTTCAGTATCAAAGCCTGCAGATTCCTGACGTATATCCTGTTCAATCCGAATGGCTGGAACGTAAGTTTTTTCATTGTGCCAGCCAACAGCAGTATAACAAAAAAGCGGAAGTGTTGGTGCATCGGGTGCTGTTTCGTAAGCCGCTAAATAAAAACCAGTATGTGCCGGCGGAATGAATGCAGCAACAGCCCAGCCTTTATCGCACAAACGCATTTCGCCTGTTTTTACATCAATGCCAATTCCTTTTCTTCGAGGCAGTTCATATAGTTGTCCGCCGGTTGGTAATTCAATCCATTCATCTTCCGGAATTTCTATTGCATCCCAGCCACTTCTACCAACGGCATATAAAGAAGTGTCTTCGAAAATATTTCCCTTGCCGTCTGAGTATAGTATGAATGGAGACATGATATTAAGGTTAAAGGTATAAGGCTTAGGGTTTAAGGTTTGGGGTCTAAAGATTAAGGTTCTACTTACGCTTATTCCCTATGCCTTCTGCCTTTGTTCAATCTTCTCCCTGCAAAAAGCGTTCAGTTTTGCTACTTCCAATGTAGAAAGATCCTGCATTACCTGGTATTGCAAATACTTTTGCTTTGCATGAAAAATAGTTATGAAATCTTCTCGCAGTTTTACATCTTCCAGTTCCTCCCATTTTACCAGGTGTTCTTTGTAATAACCTGGAATACTAATGCCGTTCTCATCGAAAAAAATTGTGGTTTCATTGAATATGCTTCTTTCAGAAAAGAAAAGGAATAAGCTGATGAAACCAAAAATAAAAGCAACTATATAATCAATCTTGTTTTCTGAATTAATAAATAAAAAACCCAACACTGTAAAACAAATTGCCTGTAAAACCCTTAACCAATTATTGTATTGTGCTGATGGGTCAAGCTTTTTACGGAACAATCCATAGAATAAAGAAAATGGTGCAATAAGAAGAACAGGTATTACCGGCAGAAAGTTTTTGTACCCTAGATGTTTATAGTAATCTGCCGCTTTTGCAATTAAAAAAAATCCCATCACAATATGCAGCAAACCTGCACTGCGCCTTCTTTTTTCAATATCATCAATCTTTACAGTAATGCTATACATTTTCAACTGGATTGCTGGCTACCATCAGGTTGCATAATTTAAAAAGCATTCTTGCCCCAACGTTTGCATCCCAACAATTTTCGCTGGTGCTTACTTCGCTCAAATCAAATCCAATGATCTGCTTTCCTGCTTTTAATATTTTATTGAAAATGTAAAAAACCTGCTCTGTTTCAAAGCCGCCTTGCACCGGTGTACCAGTGTTTGGACAAAGCTTTGGGTCTAAACCATCAATATCAAAAGAGATGTAAACTTTACCGGGCAATTGAGAAATGATCTCATCTGTTATCTGCCTGAATGTTTCTCCTTCGAATTGGCGTTCTCTTATTTCGCTGTCAAAATAAGTTTTAATGCGGTCGCTGTTTTGGTGAATAAATTCATGCTCGCTGCCCGAATAATCCCTGATGCCAACCTGCACTAATTTTTTTAATTGCGGAATTTCTTTTAATGCATTGTACATGATGCTGGCATGAGAATAAACAAAACCTTCATAACCTTCCCGCAAATCGCAATGCGCATCAATTTGAATAATACCAAAATCGCCATGCTTTTCTCCAATAGCTTTCATAAAACCAAGCGGTGTGCTGTGATCGCCGCCAAGGAGTGCAACCAATTTTCCTTTGTCAAGAAGGGCTTTTGTTTGTTGGTAAACCCAATGATTTAAAAAATTTCCACCTTCATTTACTTCCTTCAAAGTTCGGCACATGAACTGGTTATTTTCCACTGCATCGCCTCTCGATATATAATCAATATAGAGTTCGGCTTCCTTGCGCAGGTAATCGCTTTTAAAAAGAATTTTCTTATCTGTTTCTTTCATGTAGAAACCTTCTTTCCATCCATCGGGAACTTCAGGATCAAAAAGATCAACCTGCAGGCTTGCTCTCATTATTTGCTCAGAAGCCCGGGCTGTGCCCGAACCAAAACTCACGGTTACTTCCCATGGAACGGGCAAAATAACAAGTCTTGCATCTTCTTCGGACAGAGGTAAGCCAAAAATATTATTGTTAGGATTGCCGGCACTGTTAGGGTCAAAATTTGAAAGGTCTATCATGGCTGTTTTTTGAAGCGGGATGCAAGGTAGCCACGATATTTCAAGCAGCAAAATCAACAGGGCAAGGGAAAATGGTTAAAGGTTAATTTAAGGTTTCCTTAGAGCGGGAGTATTTAATGCTGTATAAGCAAAGCAGCAAGTTCGTGTGATTTTTTAATATTTGCTTTTCTTTAGATATTGTATTTGATTTTTCTTTTGGTATAGACAAATTATATTTAAACAATTTGACTTCACGTTTACAGTTTGTGAAAACTCTACACAATAACCAAAATCAATTCCACCAAACCTTAGGATGAGTTTTTTTCATCTACCTTTGCCCGGCCACTTTTAAGGATGAATTGAACCGCAAAGCGGAAGTATGATCAGGCCAAAAAATAATTGACTTCAGATGAAAAAGACCCATATCATTTTACTCATTCTCGTAATTGCAGGCATTGTCGGCATGTCTTTTTTTATTAAGGACCTGACCACCCAGGAAACTTTCGCCACTGCACAAAAGAAAAACAAGTTTGTTGTAGTAAAGGTGAAGATTGATAAGACAACCCCTGTTGAGTACGATGCCATTAAAAATCCAAACCTTACTGTTTTTTATGCTTACGATGCTGATGGAAATAGAAGCAAAGTGATTTACTCCAAAGAAAAGCCGGTAGATATTGAACGCAGCGAAGGCATTGACCTTAACGGCTACATGAGAGATGGCTTTTTTCAGTGCGATAAAATTCAAATGAAATGTCCTTCAAAATACAAGGACGATATGAAACAGGCAGAAAAGAATCTACCTACTGCCACAACTAAATAAAACCGGTGATGGATTATATTGGCGAGCATTTACTTCCCGGAAAGCTGGGACATTTCTTTTTACTTCTTTCTTTTGTTTCTTCCATTGGCGCTTCGGTTTGTTATTTTATTTCTGTTCAAAAAGGACGCAAAATAAACAACATTGCCTGGCAGGATTTAGGAAATACTTCTGAGCAACAGCAATGGAAAAAATTAGCAAGAATATTTTTCTTTACTGAGATCATTTCTGTTCTTGCAATTTTCATTATTCTTTTCTTCATCATTTCCAATCATTATTTCGAATACAGATATACCTGGCAACACAGCAGCCTTAGTTTGGAATCAAAATATTTATTGAGCTGTTTTTGGGAAGGACAGGAAGGAAGTTTTATGCTCTGGAGTTTTTGGCATTGTGTAATTGGCGCTTTAATTATTTGGCGGGAAAAGGAATGGGAAGCACCGGTAATGACGGTGATTTCTTTTGTACAAATATTACTAGCCACCATGTTGCTTGGGGAAATATTGGGAATGCATATTGGTTCAAATCCATTTGCTTTATTGCGTAACTCAAGTTTGTTAGATAATGCACCGGCTTTTTATAATGGCGATGGATCTCTGCGGCAAGATTATTTGGGATTAATAAAAGATGGCAATGGCTTAAATATTTTATTGCAAAATTATTGGATGGTGATTCATCCCCCGGTATTGTTTCTTGGGTTTGCTTCTACCGTTGTTCCATTTGCATTTGCCATTGGCGGCTTATGGACAAAGAAATTTACCGAATGGACAAAAGCCGCTTTGCCCTGGTCTTTATTTTCAGGAGCCATATTTGGGCTTGGAATTATGATGGGAGCAGCATGGGCTTATGAGTCATTAAATTTTGGTGGTTATTGGGCTTGGGATCCTGTAGAAAATGCCTCGCTTGTTCCGTGGTTAGTGATGTTAGCTGGCATTCATACTTTGGTCATCTTTCGTCATACTGGCAATGCATTAAGAACAACCAACTTGTTTTTTATTCTCTCATTTTTACTGGTGCTGTATTCAACTTACTTAACAAGAAGCGGGGTGTTGCAGGACACATCGGTTCATGCATTTACCGGTGAAGGCATTACGCCAACGCATCTTTTAATTTTACTTTTTTCATTGGTTATTCCTGCTATTTCTTTACTAATTGTCCGCTATAAAAAGATTCCATTTGTTGCCAAGGAAGAAGAAACATCATCAAGAGAATTTTGGATGTTTGTTGGCTCATTGGTTATTTTTCTTTCGGCTGTGCTCATTATTTTAATGACCTCAGTTCCAGTCATAAATAAAATTGCAGAGTTCACAAGACTTTCTAAACTGTTTTCCAAAGACGAATTATTTCATCCGTTTGCAGTTGGCGAAGAAGCCGAATATGCTTACAACCGCATTCAAATATTTGTTGCCATCCTTCTTGGTGTTTTCACAGGCTTCGGTATGTATCTCAAATACAAAATCACAGGCAAAGAATTTTTAAAAAGATTGATGCTTCCATCTATTGCAGGTATTATCATTGCTTCACTTGTGCTTGCCTTTGGTGATATCAATTACGACAAGATGGGAATCGGTTACCAGGTTATAGTTTGGATTGCAGTTGCTGCCGGTGTTTTTTCTGTTATCACCAATGGCATTTATATTTTTTCCGGGTTGAAGGGAAGATTGAAAAATGCAGGTGGCGCAATTTCTCATCTAGGCTTTGCAATGCTGCTTGTTGGTATTCTGATTTCATCCTCTAAAAAAGAGGTATTGTCTTACAACACTAGTGGCATATTTGTTCCCTTGGGTGAGAAAAATAAAGTAATAGGAAACCCTGGCGAAAATCTGACCCTTGTAAAAGGTCAGCAAATGGACATGGGCAAATATTGGGTTACCTATGACAAAGATTCGCTTGACCCAGTAGATAAAGAAAAATGGTATTACCAGCTAAAATTTGAAACCAAGAATGGAGGATCAATGTTTTCTCTTACTCCGAATGCTTATGTAAATCATAAGGGTGATCAGGGCTTGTCAGCCAATCCCGATGCAAAGCATTATTGGACTTATGACATCTTTACTTACATCACTTCTTTACCTATTAAAAACAAAAAAAATGATACGGCTTCATTTAAAGAAAAAATAGTTTCAATAGGCGACACCGTTTTTTATTCAAATGGCTATATGACTTTGGACACAATTCTTTTTAATCCACCGGGCACCAAATATAAATTTACTAAAAATGATACGGCTTTAATGGCTGATATCAAAGTACATTCAAAAGAAGGCACGTCTTATCAATCAAGACCTGTTTTTCAAGTAAAAAATAATAGCTCAACCGTTTTTATTGACAGTGTTTACTCACAGAATCTTGCCATAGCATTCACCGGATTAGAAAGTGAAAAAACAATTAAACTTCAAATAAAAGAATCTAATACAATAATGGATTTTATTACCATAAAGGCCTACAAGTTTCCATTCATTAATTTATTATGGCTTGGTACCATCATCATGGTGATTGGTATGCTCATCAGCATGTTTCATCGTAAGGAGAAAAGGGGAGGCAAAGAAACAAGGTACAAGGAGCAAGGATCAAGGATTAAGATTCATAAGAAGGAAGTTCATAGTTCATAGTTCATTGTTCATGGTTAATTGTTCATAGAGGTAGAGTCTTTCCTTATCAACTTGTCAACGAATCAACCTTTCAACTCTTACCTTTGATCCTTGTCTCTTGATTCTTGTCCCTTGATTCTTGTCCCTTGTCTCCAGATCATTGCACTCATCTTTAACCTTACATAAACAGCGTTTTTTTTAAATTGCTTGTCTCTTTGCAGGAGCCAACTTGTTTTGTAATTTTAAATTATGCGCCACCTTCCATTTTTAATATTAGTACCTGCTTTTTTATGCTTTTTGCAAACAGGAAAAGCGCAGCAACAGCCCGGAGTTTCAAAGTTTGGACCTAATGATACAATTGCCGTAACAGCTATTTATTTTGATGGAGAATGGCTGCCGTATCACCAAATGGAAATGGTTTATGTTTCAAAACTTTCTCCTGAAAAGCTGGCAAAGGTTTTAGAAGAATACAACCGGCTTCGAAATGCGGTATATCAAACTTACCATTATGCAAGAACAGCTGGCGCCATTATTAACGATGTAAGTACACACTTGAAAAATATCAGTTCTAAAAAAGAAAGAAAAAAATACCTTAAATCAAGAGAAGCTGAATTAAAAAAACAGTTCTCAGATCCGCTTTCCAATCTTTCTGTTTACCAGGGAAAAGTTTTAATGAAATTAATTTACCGTGAAACCGGCGACGATTGCTACGAGATTATAAAAGAATATCGTGGCGGCATGAATGCCCGTATGTATCAAACAGTTGCTTTCTTTTTTGGCTCAGATCTGAAACAAGAATATGATGTGTCAAAAAACGTTACTGACCGCCAAATCGAATCCATTGTACAGGAAATATATGGATCATGGTATAACAACCCATACAAGCCTGGTATTATGCCTGTGGGCATGAAATAATTTCCATTCTATTTTATTGTTGTATTCATCAATTGCTTTTGCGTTAAATACAAATAAGGCTGGTGAAAATGGTGCATGAAGGTTTTTCCTTTTGTATCAGGGTATAACTTGTAATAATCATCATCTGCCAGCAACACAATCGTTGTTCCTGTTCTTACATAATTACTCGTATTAGCGTATTCAGGCTGCTTGTATTCAGTTGTATTTTTTTTGATCATTTTGTACAAAAAGCTGCCAAGATATTTTTCATAATTCTTTTGTGCTTTGATAGCTGGCTTTTTCAATTTATTATATACATGCGTTAGAGCAAGATTCTTTGGAAATTTCTGTTTTTTTATAATTGAGTTTACATCAGTGAATGGATTGATTGTATTGAAATCATGAACGGTTTGCACAGAGAATGGTGTTTCCGGAACCCAGTCTGCAGAATTTACAATATTGTATGCCCAGCCACCTTGTGTCATGGCTTCATAAGCATACGCAAAATATAAATTGCCCGGTTTTGGTCCGGCACTGCAATAAGTTTTGAATCTTATATCCTGCGGCAAAGCATTTTGTTTTTGTAGACGTAATAAATACGCCGTAAGTAAAAAAGCAATTGCGCCACCCTGGCTATGTCCCATCACAATAAAATTTTTTGTTCCTTTTTTATTGCAGGAATCTATTTTGCTTAAAATATCTTTTGACAAAAAACCTGTGCTTACCAACCAGCCAACATGAACAGCAGCTTTATCATCATCAGCCAGATCATAATTGAAAACATCTGTATCAGTTAATTGCAAACTGCCTTTTGCCGGAACCATGGCAGCATAAAAATTAGCCAGCCAGCTTAGTTCATTTGTTGTAGTGCCCCTGATACTGATAACAGCAACACCATCTTTGTTTGTCCATAGATCCCAACGGTTATCAAGACCCATAACCGGCGAACGGTAAGTAAGCGTATTACCGGGAGGAACAGGAACGGATGCGGCATAAGCAGAGTCGCCAAATTGTGCAGACAATTTCATCAGGGAAATGTATTCATTCACATCGAAGCCCGGCTTCAATTTTTGTGCACTGGCAATATAAATCACAGAAAGAAAAAGAATGGAAAAAAATGATTTTCTCATACCAATGTATTTAAACAAAAAGGTGTCAACAAAGCTATGCGTAAAAAATTTAAAACAATTTGATGTTGCAAGAGTTCACATTTGGTATATAAAAAAATGACAGCCTTTAAGCTGCCATTTCAGAGGAATATCTGATCCCTGCTAAGTTTGAACAAGAAGACACGGATCAGGTGTAAAATAAATCACTAAAATAATGCTGCCCAATACCGCAATGAGGGTATTTTTTATTCCGTAAAATTGACGTATTGATGAAACTTCAAAGGTTTATAATAGAAATTATAGAGTTTGATTATTGGCTTCGATAAATTTGGGCAGGTTAGTTCCAATGATCTCTGTCCATCCCGCAACAAAATTTTCTTTGGCAAACGAAGGCATATCGTGAGGAAAAGTTTCCAAACCTTCATGTGTTAGCTTCAGCCTTGTTCCGCTTCCTTCTGCAAATAATTCAAAGGTTACAAAAGAGTTTCCTTCGTATCCTTTATACCGCCAGCTATAAGTAAGTTTTTTCTCTGGAATTACCTCCATTACTTTACACAAGTGTACAAATGTTTTGTTTTCATCGCCACCCTCAAATGTAAATTCAGCTGCGGGTTCTGCTTTGAAATCAGCGATATCAAAATACCATTGCTTCATCTGTTCCTTATCTGTAATGGCTTTCCAAACTTTTTCAACAGGTGCATTAAGCATTCTTTCAAATACAATAGGTTCTTGTTTCATTTTCTTTTTGTTTTGTTGGTTATTTTGTTTTGTTGGTTATCTCATGGTTAATAATATTGACATCAATAATCATTTTTTAAAAATGAATTTATTACTAACAATTCCTCACTCAATAATCAGCGAAGATTTGGCACAAAGCCATTTTGCAATTTAATTGTTTTAAAACATTTTTATTATTTCTGTGGGTACGGTATCATCATTAAAATGCAAATTGCCATGGTTGATAAACACTAAATTTGACCATTAAAAAATAAAAATGTCACAAACAAAAGCATACGCAGCGCAAAGCGCAACTTCTCCATTAGCAGCCTGGGATCTTGAAAGAAGAGAACCAAAGCCACATGATGTGGAAATTGAAATTATGTACTGTGGTGTTTGTCATAGCGATTTGCACACGGCAAGAAACGAATGGCATAATACTATTTATCCTGTAGTGCCCGGACATGAAATTGTTGGCCGTGTAACAAGAGTAGGAGAGCAGGTAAAAAAATATAAAGCAGGAGATCTTGCAGGCATTGGCTGCCTTGTTGATAGCTGTCGGGATTGTGATAACTGTAAAAAAGGATTAGAACAATATTGTAAGAATGGAATGGTTGGCACTTATAATTCCAAGGAAAAAAATGGAAGCGGACTGACTTATGGAGGTTACAGCAAAAGAATTTTAGCACACGAAGATTTTATATTAAGCATCTCTGATAAATTACCATTGGAAGGTGTTGCGCCATTGTTGTGTGCAGGTATTACAACCTATTCTCCGTTGCGGCATTGGAAAGTTGGCAAAGGAGATAAAGTTGGTATTCTTGGTCTTGGTGGATTGGGGCACATGGGTGTTAAACTTGCCGTTTCTTTTGGCGCTGAAGTAACTATGCTTAGTCATTCACCATCAAAGGAAGCTGATGCCAAAAGATTGGGTGCACATAAATTTGTTTTAACCTCGGATGAGAAACAGGTTCAATCTTTAAATAATTATTTTGATTTTATTCTTGATACTGTTTCAGCAGAACATGATTACAATATGTATTTGAACATGCTGAATACAAATGGCAATTTGGTTTGTGTTGGAGCACCACCGACACCTGCGCAGGTCCCTGCTTTTAATCTTATTTTTCAAAGAAGAAGTTTAGGAGGTTCATTAATCGGCGGTATACCGGAAACTCAGGAGATGCTTGATTATTGTGCAGCCAATAATATTGTATCAGACGTGGAAGTAATAAATATAAAAGACATTAACGAGGCTTACGAACGAATGTTGAAAGGTGATGTACGCTACCGGTTTGTTATTGATATGGCGACATTGTAAAAGCAGGACTTATCCGGCAAGCGAAAGATCGCTAACCATAATACTGTCTGATTTTTGCGAACAATGATGTTAAAATAATAAAGGCTGCTGCTTCGTTATAGCATAAGTTTTATATTCAATTCTCATTGCTGCACAATGACGCCAAAACCATTTTTACTTTTCTTATTCTTCTCTATTTCCATAACTGCTTTTTCGCAGAATTATCATGTGCGTGGAAAAATAACCACCAACCGAATGGAGCCGCTACCTTTTGCATCTGTACAGGTGAAAGAATTCCAACAAGGAACAAGCACTAAAGACGATGGTAGTTATGAACTGCTGCTTGAAGAAGGTAAATGGGATTTGGTAGTGAGCATGATCGGTTATAAAACACAGGTCATCACCATCATCGTAAAAAAAGAAATTTATTTGCTAAACATCATCATGGAAATTGATGACAGCAAAAACATGACTGAACTGGTGGTGAAGGGAAAACTTAAAGACAGGGGGGAAGAATTTATACGAAATGTGATTAGGAATAAAGAAAGGACAATGGAAGCTGCCGGCAATTACAGTTGCGAGGTTTACATTAAAGCAACACAGGAAGATTCTTCAAAACGGAAAGGAAAAAAGATGTTGAATGATTCCTTCAAATTAAAAAATCCTAATGCGGAACTCTCCCGTATGGCCATGGCAGAAGTGGTTTTAAACTTTGACCGCAGGTTAACAGGACAGATAAAAGAAGAAAGAACCGGCATCACAAAAAAAGGAAACGTTGAAAGCCTTTTCTTTCTTTCTAACACAGACGGAGATTTTAATTTTTATAACAACCTGGTTAAAGTTCCCGCAATTTCTCAAACGCCTTTTCTTTCGCCAATCAGTTACAGCGGTTTAATGGCATACCGTTTTAAAGTATTGAAAACCGAAATCCTAAATGGAAAAAAAGTTTTTACCGTTAGTGTAAAGCCGCGGCAATTAAGCAATGCAACTATTGAAGGCGAGATAAAAATTATTGACAGTTTGTGGGTTATAGTGCATACAACTCTTCGCTTTCCATCTTATCACCTTCCTGAATATGATTTTTTTGAAGTGCAGCAGCAATATGACTTTGTAAATAAGAAAGCATGGATGATAACAAGGCAACAATTCACTTATTATTCAAAAACGTCCCGTTCAAAAACCTCAGGACAAACAATTGCTGCATACAAACATTTTGAACTAAATAAAGAGTTTGATAAAAAACATTTTGGTGTTGAAGTCAGCGCTACTTCGCAGGAAGCTTATGAAAAAGACAGCAGCTTTTGGATTATTGCAAGAACAGAACCATTAACAACAAAAGAAATAAGATTTATTCATTACAAAGACAGTATTTACAGAGCCACTCATGCAAAAGCTTATCTGGATTCGCTTGATAAAGTGATCAATAAAATAACATGGAAAAAAGCTTTGCTTACGGGGCAATTTTTTAATAACCACGAAAAAGAAAGCAATTGGTATGTGCCGCCGGTAACTTCTTTATACCAGCCATTTCAATTTGGCGGCGCCAGGATTAATGCTTCCTTTTTTCATAACAAAATTTATAAATCAAAAAAGAATATCTCAATTTATACAGACCTGAGTTATGGACTTAGAAATAGGGATGCAAATGGAACGCTGCGTTTTTCAAGAATGTATAATCCATTTAACCGTGGCTATTATAGCATTGAGATTGGACGTCGTTTTGAAAATATATTTGATGGTGATGCGTGGATCAACATGCTGAAGCGCAGCAATATTTATTTATTTAATGGTGCCAGTTTAGATCATGGATTGGAATTGGTGAATGGATTACGTTTGACTACAGGTATTGATGTTTCTGCAAGAAGATCTGTAAGCAATTATAAGATCAATTCTAATTTCGACAGCTTGCTTAATGGCTCTTTAGGTAGCAACAACCAGGCAATTCCTTTTGAAGGTTATAATGCCTTGTATGGCAGAATAAGGTTGAGCTTCACACCCAAACAGAAATACATTCGTGAGCCAAAAGAAAAAATAATTTTAGGTTCGGCATGGCCAACATTTTATGTAAGCCTTCGCAAAGGTTTGCCTCATGTTTTAAATAGCAAAGTTGATTTTGATTACCTCGAAGCCGGCATAGAACAAGAGATAAAAATTGGTTTGGCCGGTATATCGCATTACACCATTAAAACCGGAAGTTTTTTAAGCAAAAAAGATTTGCGCCTGGTAGATTATCAATGGCAACGCCGTGGCGATCCGCTTTTATTTATGAACCCTGACAGATCTTTCCAGGCATTGGATTCTACATTTGCCGTTTTTAAACGCTATTACCAGGGTCATTATTTACACGAGTTCAATGGTGCCTTGCTAAGTAAAATTCCATTTATAAAAAAGTTGAATTTAAAAGAAGTAGCAGGTGGCGGATTTTTAATTGCGCATGAAAGAAACCTGCGTTACATAGAAGCATTTGCAGGTGTGGAAAAAATTTTCAAATGGCCTTTTGATCCCATGGTAAAATTTAAGTTAGGCCTGTATGTTGTTGGCTCTGCTGCCAATCAATTTAAAAACCCTGTGCAATTTAAAATTGGTATAACAAGTTGGGACAAGAGAAGAAACAGGTGGTATTAATTTTTATTTTTTGATTGCATTAGTTTATCAGCTTTTCTCTTTGGTATGTTTCCACTTCGTCTTTTTCATTTCACCCAATCTGCCACAAAAACATTGGTATCTCTTGTACCACCATTATTCCTGTTGCTGGAAAAAATTATTTTCTTTCCATCCGGGCTAAACATTGGAAAAGCATCAAATCCTTTGTCGCGACTTACTTTTTCAATGTTTGTACCGTCTGCATTCATGGTGTACATATTGAAAGGAAAGCCTCTTTTGTATTCGTGATTGCTGCAAAAAATAATATTTCCACCAGGCAAAAAATTTGGCGCCCAATTAGCCTGGCCTAATGCCGTAATTTGTTTTACATCGCTTCCATCTGCATTGGCTATATAAACTTCCATTTGCGTTGGCGCCACCAAACCTTCCTTCAATAAATCTTGATATTCTTTCACATCAGTATCTGTTTTTGGCCTGCTGGCACGCCAAACAATTTTCTTCCCATCGGGGCTAAACCATGCGCCTCCATCATAACCCAATGTGTTTGTAATTTGTTTTATTGCTCCCGACATTAAATCCATTATATACAAATCAAGATCACCATTGCGAATGGAAGTGAACAACATTTTTTTGCCATCTTTAGATAATGTTCCTTCAGCATCGTAGCCAGGCGTGTCGGTTAACTTTTTTATAATTTTCCCATTCATATCAGCCATATAAATATCAAAACTGGCATACACAGGCCAAATGTATTTGTTACCGTATTTAGCTCTATCAACAAGGGGCGGACAAGTATCTGCGCCTTCATGTGTTGATGCATAAATGATGTGTTTATTATCTTTTGTAAAAAAAGAACAGGTGGTTCTTCCTTTGCCTGTGCTCACTAATTTATAATTGAATTTTTCTCCTTTCTTTGGCAGCTTTCCAATGAAAATTTGGTCACATGGAATACCATCTTTTATTGATGTTCTTTGAAACACAATTCTTTTTCCGTCAAAACTCCAATAGGCTTCAGCATTATCGCCGCCGAATGTTAGCTGCTGAATATTTTTAAAGTGCGTTTCATTGGAATAATGCAAACTGTCTGACTGTGCAAAAAGATTATTGCTAAGGGTAATGGCAAAAAGAAAGAAGAAAGAAAATTTCATGTAAACAAATATTGAGTGGCTTGTTAAAAGCTTTAAAATTATGTACACAGCAATAGATAGCAGTCAGATTTATGTCATAAGCTGAACTCATTTTTTTAGATTTGAACCATGTATAGAATATTGATAACCGTCTCTTATTTTGTTTTTTTTATTTCCTGTAGTGATAATGTGAAACAGGACCCACTGCACCAACCTCCTTACGATAAACTATCAGACAGCATTGACAAGGCACCAAATAATGCTGAATTATATTATAGCCGAGGCACCCTTTTATTTCAAAATGAACAAATGGTGTTTGCAGAAAAAGATATTCGCAAAGCCTGGAACATTGACCCGAAAGAGGAATATGCATTGAGTTTAATAACAATTCTGAAAGAAAAAAATACGGACAGCGCCATTGCATTTATTCAGGAAGCTGCGCAAAAACTTCCTGATAATCTATCACTTCAAATTGGACTTGCAAGAGGCTATCAGCAAAAAGGTGCCTTGGACGAAGCATTAAATGTTTGCAATAATATCATCAATAAATTTCCGGGACAATTAGATGCATTGACTTTAAAAGCAGAAATTTTAAAACAACAAAATAAAATTGCTGAAGCTTTAGCCATACTTGAAGATGCTTATACTTTTGCTCCCGACGATGCAGAATTAGTTCACACTTTAGCATTTGAATATGCAGAAGCAAAAAATGCAAAAGCATTGTCTTTGTGTGATTCACTCATTAAAGCGGACATTCAAAAAACACATGCCGAGCCTAACTATTTCAAGGGTGTTTATTATTCAAATATTGGAAATGATGCTGCAGCGATCAAAGAATTTGATGCAGCCATTAGCCGTAATTATTATTTTATAGATGCCTACATTAATAAAGGCATTGTTTATTACGAGAGGAAGAAATATAATGATGCAATCAAAACTTTCGGACTGGCAACAACAGTTTCTCCCACTTATGCCGATGCTTATTATTGGTTAGGAAAAACTAAAGAAGCGATGGGCATTAAACAAGAAGCAAAATTAGATTATCAAAGAGCTTATGGTTTGGATAAAACAATGACTGAAGCGAAGGAAGCGGCGGAGAGAATGAAATAAGAGAAAGTTCATAGTTCAAAAATGCATTCATTAAATTAAGGATACGGACTTTGAACTTTCTAACTTTAGACTTCCTAACATATCTTGCTACCGAAAAATATTAGCTTATGCCCATCATAGCACCTTCCTTACTTGCTTCCAATTTCCTTCGCCTCGAAGAAGAATGTAAAATGCTGAACGAAAGTGAAGCTGATTATTTTCATTTGGATGTAATGGACGGACGCTTTGTTCCTAACATCAGTTTCGGTTTGCCTGTTATTGAACAAATGCGTAAAACCACTTCAAAAACTTTTGATGTTCACCTTATGATTCTTGAACCAGAAAAATATGCCGAAGCTTTTAAAGCAGCAGGTGCAGATATTTTATCTGTTCACATAGAAGCATGCTCACATCTTCATAGAAATATTCAACAAATAAAATCGCTTGACATGCAGGCCGGCGTTGCCATCAATCCTCATACACCTGTTTTTCTACTGGCAGATGTTTTAGGTGATATAGATTTAGTGTGTATGATGAGTGTGAACCCTGGCTTCGGCGCACAAAAATTTATTCCCCACACTTTGAAAAAGATTGAACAATTGCGCAAAATGATTGACGATAATAAGCTAAATGTAAAAATTGAAATTGATGGCGGCGTTACTTTGGAAAACGCTAAATCAATAATTGATGCAGGTGCAGATGTATTAGTAGCAGGTAATACTGTTTTCAAATCAAAAAATCCGAAGGAAACCATTGCCCAATTAAAGAGAATGTAATTTCACATCATGCCAAAAGATCTCTTTTCCAATCAATCAAAAATTTACGCAAAATACCGGCCCACTTATCCGCAACAATTATTTGATTACATACTTGGCTTTGTGGAATGCAGAGTACATGTATGGGATTGCGCCACAGGCAATGGGCAAGCAGCAAGCGTTCTATCCAATCATTTTAAAAAAGTAGAGGCTTCAGATATCAGCGAAGCGCAAATAAAAAATGCTGTTCAAAAACAAAATATTGAATACCATATTTGCCCGGCAGAACAAACGCCATTTACAGATAACAGTTTTGATCTGATAACAGTTGCAACAGCCTATCATTGGCTCAACTGGAAAAAGTTTTATGATGAAGCCACAAGAGTAGCAAAACAAAATGCAGTGGTAGCAGTTTGGTCTTATAATCTTTTGATAAGCGATGATGAAAGACTTAACAAATTGATTGATCATTTTTATTACGAGATCACTGCAGCATATTGGGATCCTGAAAGAAAGTATGTTGATGATTCTTACACTACAGTCGAATTTGATTTTGATCCTTTACCCTCAAAAGATTTTGAAATTAAATTAAGCTGGAATAAGGAAGCTTTCAAAGGTTATTTATCAAGCTGGTCTGCCGTGCAGAATTTTATCAATAAAAATAATTCCGCTCCCATTTTGTTAATTGAAAATGAGCTTGACAAAATTTGGAATAATGAGGAAGAAAAGAGAATTCATTTTCCACTTTTTTTGAAAATTGGCAGAATAAAAAAGTAGCGATTAATAAAGAATCTTGTTAATCCAGTACAATCCTTTAATCTGTGATTGTTTTGATTATTTTTAATCCTAAATTTCTCTTGTGAACAGGAAATTTCCAATTCTTATCATCACTATATTCTTTGCAACATTTTCTTTTGCTCAAAAAAAGCTGGCAGCAGTTAGCGGAAAAGTCATTGATCAAAATGAGGCTGCTTTACCCGGTGTCTCTATCATTATTTTAGGTCAACAAAAAGGAATCATCAGTTCTGATTCCGGAACATTTACTATTAAGGTTCCTGCTGATAAAGCTATTGCTTTGGTGTTTTCTCACAGCGGTTATAAATCTACTCAGCAAAACTTTTTACTAAATGAGAATGAAGAAGAAAATATTACGGTTCGCTTAGAACCTGGCGCAGCCACAATGGAGGAAGTAATTATTAAAGATGAAAGAGATCGTAATGAAGTTGGGCTGATAAAACCAAATCCAAAATCTGTTATCAACCTGCCTTCGCCAATTATGGGTGTGGAAGGTTTGATAAAAGTTTTTGTCGGCTCAAATAATGAGCTCACATCTCAATACAATGTTCGTGGCGGTAGCTACGACGAGAACTTAATTTATGTAAATGATTTTGAAATTTTTCGTCCTTATTTAGTTCGCAGCGGGCAACAGGAAGGTTTAAGTTTTATTAATCCCGAAATGGTTCGCAACATCAGTTTTTACAATGGTGGTTTTCAATCAAAGTATGGCGACAAAATGAGTTCCGTTCTCGACATTCAATACAACACACCAAAAAAATTTGGCGGCTCTGCTTACATCAGTGTTCTGGAACAAGGCTTTCATTTTGAAGGCACCAACGCTAAAAAGAGATTGTCTTACATCGTTGGTCTTCGCAACCGCAGTAATAAAAATTTATTAAGCCGTCAGGAAACTCAAGGCAGTTATGTTCCAACATCAACTGATTTTCAAACGCTTATCAATTACCAATTCAACCCTAAATGGCAGGCCGAAATTTTAGGTAATATCTCTCAAACCAAATTCACTTTAATTCCACAATTCAGCCAGTTAACTTCTTCTGTTTTTTCTCCTTTTTTTACTTCCAATCTGGGAGTTGATATTTATTTTGACGGTCGTGAAAAAGACGCTTATTCAACCGACATGATTGGTTTTTCAACAACTTACCAGGTAAACAAAAAACTGAAATTAAAATGGCTGGCATCCCGTTTTGAAAATGATGAAGAAGAGAATATTGATATTGCCGGCGCCTATTTATTTGGCGACAGGGATTTTGATAAATCAAGTGCAACTTTTGGCTTAATTGTAAATCCTTTGGGTGCAGGCATTAATTTAAATTATGCCCGCAACCGTTTGAATATTGTTGATTATAATTTTTCTCATAAAGGAAGTCTTTCAAAAAATGCTCACCTTATTCAATGGGGTATTGGTTACGATAAAACTTTGATCAACGATAAGTTGAACGAATGGGAATACCAGGATTCAGCTGGTTATTCTTTGCCCTTCAATCTTTCCTTGTTGCAATTGAACAAAGTCATAAAGTCTAAAGTAGATCTTGACATCAATAAATTAAGTGGTTATGTGCAGGATAATATTGCCTTCAATAGAAACGGCAATGCTTACACTTTGCAAGCAGGTGTTCGTTTCAATTATAATGATTTGAATAATGAAGTGCTTATATCTCCACGTATTGGTGCATCGTTAAAACCGGCCTGGAAAAAAGATATTGTTTTTCGTGCTGCAGCAGGTGCTTATCATCAACCACCGTTTTATAGGGAGTTAAGAAGATATGATGGAACAATCAACACAAAATTAAAAGCGCAAAGAAGCTGGCAAGGCGTTGTTGGCTTTGATTATAATTTTCAGGGACTAAACCGTCCGTTGCGGTTAACAACAGAAGCCTACTATAAAAATATGAGCAATGTTGTTCCTTATGATATTGATAATGTCCGCATTCGTTATTTTGGAGAGAACTTGGCGAAGGCCTATGCAGCAGGAATAGAAATGCGGCTTTTTGGTGAATTGGTGAAAGATGCAGAAAGTTGGATCAGTCTTGGCATTATGAGAACAAAAGAAGATTTGCAAAATGATTTTTATACCCTTTACAAATTAGATTCTCTTAATAAACCAATTGACAGCAGCAGGGTGCAAAATGGTTGGTTGCGCAGGCCAACAGATAAGCTGATTACGTTCGGCATGTTTTTCCAGGATTATTTATCAACCAATAAAAATTTTAAAGTTTACCTCAGCACTTTGTATGGTACCAACCTGCCTTATAATATTCCAAACAGTGTGAAGTATAGAAATGCACTCACCATTCAACCCTACATAAGAGTTGACATTGGATTCAGTGCTTTGTTGCTGGATGCAGAAAAAAGCAATCGCAGAAGTCATTCTCCTTTCCGCAATTTTGATAATATCTGGGCAAGCTTTGAAGTGTTTAATTTAATTGACAGGCCTAATACGATTTCTTATTTACTGGTAAAAGATTTCTCCAACAATATTTTTACTTTGCCAAACAGGTTAACACCAAGGTTGGTCAATTTGAAAATTGTGGCGAGGTGGTAATTTATTTACTTAACCATTTAGTCTTTTCAAAAATCCTCACTTTTATTTGTTGACATATTTCATTTTATATACTAACTGCCTTCTAAGATTTTATACAATATTACATTGAGCAACATCTTCCAAAAAGTTCTTAAAACACTTTGATTTAAAAAACTTTCTTTCTATTTTACCCTTCCGATTTTAAAAATATATCCCTTGAAGTGATGCCATCGATATCCTTTAAATGAGTATTAAATAACAAAACTTGTTACAATGAGATATCAAAGCAAAACAAAGAAAGTAATCATGCGCCAGTTATTATTTAAGTATGCTGTTATTGCAATCGGCCTTCTGGCAATTGCAATATTGATCTATTTGATCAACACAATGTCTGATACCAGCTTTTGATGATTGCACATTGCTCAATAGCCAAACTAAAAATTGAAGAGTGAGACCTCCCCCATGTCAATGCAGGAGCAACTGAAGCCAAATCGTAGTAATACAGTTTAGCTCATAAAAATGAGCAGAAAAAATCTCTCAGTTTTAGTTCACCTAATTATAATAATCATATACTGTTGGCATATTAAGAATGCAGTATTTACCATTGTCAATTTGTTGTAGATTTGATGCAACCAAAATCAATCGGTCATGTACATCATGGATATTAGTTTATACCAGGCATTGGTTCATGCACACAGCGTTGGCAGATGGATACTTTTACTGCTGCTCATTTTTGCCATACTCAATAGTTTAATTGCCGGCAACCGGCCATATATAAGGACTGATAACCGGTTAGGTTTGTTACTTATAATTGCAGCAGATTTAATGCTGGTATTAGGAATTTATTTATGGGTAGTGGGAGATTGGGGATATAAATTGATTGAGAGAATGGGAGGCATGAGTGCAGTAATGAAAGATCCTACTGCCAGGTTTTATGCAGTGGAGCATCTTGCAGGAATGCTGATCGCTATTATCTTAATTCATATTGGTAAAACACAAGGCAGAAAACAGATCAGCGATAAAGCAAAACATCGCCGCACAATGATATTTTATTTGGTGGCTTTATTAATTATTCTTGCTTCTATTCCATGGCCGTTCAGGGAAATTGGCGCAATGAGACGATGGTATTGATTGAAGTATTTCAACTTCATCATTTATCATTTCTTGTTCTGCTGTTCAATATTCACTTTTCCTCTTAATCCTAATTCAATCACTTCGCAATCTTTTATATCAGAACCATCAATCGTAAAGCGAATGATGGTTTTTGTT